>Ga0310695_10004997_pt1 | contig 23671 bp, 12 predicted proteins | sample RumenRJG_04DNA_FD_203882 | JGI IMG/M metagenome (GOLD analysis project Ga0310695, IMG submission 203882) | Bovine rumen microbial communities from Lethbridge, Alberta, Canada - RJG_04 (v2) (version 2) | ecosystem: Host-associated > Mammals > Digestive system > Stomach > Rumen | place: Canada...
TGGGGGTTGAAAATGGCGACGCCCTTGCCGTCATAGCCCAGTAGCAGTACTCCTTGTCTGTTGCGGTAGATTTCTGAGATCGGCAGGTTGCCGGTGATGGCGACATGCTCGAAATTGCCCTTTCCCGTCTTGACATAGAGTCCGTTATGAGCCGTTCCGACATAGATTTGTCCGTCTTTCCCCTCGCAGACAGAACGGAGCTCGTTCTTGAATTTATTATCGTCGAAATAGCGCTCACTCTTGTTGCCGTCGTAGCAGACAAGACCGTTCGACTCGGTTACCAGCCAGATGTGCTGCTGACTGTCTTCCATCATACGGTGAATACCGACAATGTCTTGCAATGCACCGCCAATCTGGTGGGCATTCTCCTTGTCGGTCAGCTTCAGCAGTCCGTGTCCCGATGTACCAATCAGTATTTCGCCGTTCTGACGCTCCAATAGGCAGGTGACGTAGGGTGGGTGGACATGTCCATCCAGGTCGTACACCTTGATGTCCTTGAACTGGTGGTTGTTATACGACTGAAGTGCACCGTACATGCCGATATAGAACAGACCGTTGCGGTCTTGCAGAATGCAGTTTACGTAGTTGCTGGCCATACCGATATTGGCAGACTCTTTCTTGATGACCTGGAATTGATAGCCGTCATACTTGTTCAGGCCATTGCGGGTGGCTACCCAGATAAATCCGTCACGGTCCTGATAGACCTGACTGGTGAAACTACTCGACAATTGTTTGTCAGCATCAAACAGCTTGCCTACCTGGGCATGCGAGCTCAGGGTGAGTAATAATGCGGTTACGGTTATAAGAAATCTCTTATTCATTTGGTTTTAGTTATGATACGTCGGATACATTCTATTTAGTAGAATTATCGCCTGTTGCCAATATTTATAGCAATTCTTTACTGCCATATTTTTGAAATCTGAATGCAAAGATATAAAGAAAAAAGATAACTGCCAAATCTTTCTTGTAAAAAGAAAGAAGGACACTGCAATCACTGCAGCGTCCTTCCTTAAGAAATTTTACTCTTATAACCGACTTTGGCCTTTTAAATTGAGGCCAGTCCAGCTATTCTGGTTATGTGTTTGAAAAGATCGATCTGTTCATTCCTTTAATATTTTAAGGTACGCGCGAAAGGATATGTAGCCGACTTCCTCCAGTCGGTGGTAACATCGAGATGATTATGCCAAGATAACCATGAAAAAAATAGACGGTGATTTTATATGCATGGAAAGTGGTCTAAAATCATTTTTTAGTACAAAAAAATAAAAAAGGACTCAAAATGAGACTTAAAAATCTGATATTGTCGGCTTTACACTTGCTATCTCCACGAAAACGTTTACGTTAACGAAGGTAAACAAAGTTAAATTATTAAAAATTTTCGCAAATTAAGCATTCAATCGCATTGCCAATTAGTAAATTTTAATTAGATTTGCACTCGGAAACTGCGAAAAGGCAGTAATTGTAGAAACATCTATTAACAAAACTTTATATATAAACTAAAAGATATGCCATAAGACAAAAGGTTCATTACACCATTGCGGGCCCCAGGGGCTTGGCGTGGACGAGGTTTTTCCCCGACTAACTTATTTTACAACGTATTTATCAATCAACTAAGAAAAATACTTAAGTCTATTTATTATTTTTTTTTTAAATCACTAAGGTATGAATCGAAAAATTAATTCAATCCAAAAGCCATTAGTTCTTCTGTTCCTGCTTTGTTTGTTCCCCTTGGGAGCATTGGCTCAAAGTATCGTTAAAGGAACTGTAAGTGACGAAGCTGGCGAACCGATTATCGGTGCCACCGTCAAAGTGCAAGGAAGCAATGAAGGTGCGATTACCGATTTCGACGGTAATTTCAGCGTAAAAGCAGCTTCTAATGCTACCCTCGTGATCTCCTACATCGGTTATCAAACCGTAACAGCGAATGTAGGTGGAAAATCTACTGTCAACGTTACTATGAAAGAAGACAACACAACGCTGAACGACGTTGTTGTCATCGGTTATGGTACGATGAAGAAAAAACTGGTGACTGGTGCCACTGTTCAGGTGAAGGGTGACGACATCGCCAAGCTCTCTACGACCGACGCTCTTACGGCTATGCAGAGCCAGACTCCTGGTGTTATGATTCTGCAGAACAGCGGTCAGGCTGGTGAAGGTTATAAAGTAAACATCCGTGGTATCGGTACGACTGGTGATTCTAATCCTCTATACGTTATTGATGGTGTTGCTGGTGGTAATCTGAGCGACCTCAACCCTTCCGACATTGAGTCAATTGACGTGCTGAAGGATGCTGCATCGGCTGCCATCTATGGTGCTCGTGCTGCTAACGGTGTTATCCTGGTTACTACCAAGCAGGGTAAGTCTGGAAAGATTCAGCTCAACTACGATGGTTATGTAGGATGGCAGTATATGGCTAAGGCAGCAGATGTGCTCAATGCTCAAGAATACATGTACAGCAGCAAGCTCCGTGAGTTCAATGGCGGTGCTTCCGAAATGGATTGGGAAGGCAAGCTTCCTGCCGACATTTATGAGAAGCTGATGAACGGTTGGACAGGTGTGAACTGGATGGATGCATCTTACCATAAGGGTGCTATCACCACCAACCACTCTATCGGTTTGGTAGGCGGTAACGATGTTTCTAACTTCAATATGGGTTTTGCTTACACAAAGCAGAATGGTATATTCGGTGGTGAGATGCAGTCTAAGTTCGACCGTTTCAACATCCGTATTAACTCTTCTCACGTACTGCTCCGTTCAAAGAACAATCAGTTCGACGTAATCAAGGTTGGTGAAAATGTGAATATCAACCGCAGAATCCGTCGTGGTATCTCTCAGGGCAGCATGTACTGGAATAACATTCATGACCTCATGATTGCCAACCCATTGCTTCCTATCTATGATGCAGACGGCAATTACTACACTAATAAAGAGATGGCTGCCGAAGGTTGGACCCTCGGTTCTGTTTCCAACCCATTGGCTATTGCTGCCACTACCAGCCAAGGCTTGAACGAAAGCAACAACTGGGGTGTGAATGTCAGTGCTTTCTTGGAGATTCAGCCAATCCAGAGATTGATCATCAGATCGCAGGTCGGATATCGTTTCGGCTATAATTCATATCGTGCAATGACAAGGGTGCACGCTTCTGGTACCAATGTGGCAGACCAGGATAATGCTTCTCAGTCTGTTAACTCATGGTCTAGAATTACTCTTGATAATACTGTTGCATACACATTCGATATCCAGAAGCACAACATCAATGTTGTAGCAGGTCAGTCTATCGAGAAGAATACTTATGGTGAGAATCTGAATGCGGCAGGCAACAATCTGCTTTTCGGCGACAGCTGGGAACACGCTTATGTAGGAAATGCGCAGATTTTGAAGTTGGCTGACCTCACTTCGATTGGCGGTTCACCTTCAGGCGATAATTCTCTTGCTTCATTCTTCGGACGTGTAAGCTATAACTACGACGAGAAGTACATGTTCCAGGCTACGCTGCGTGCTGATGGTTCTTCGAACTTTGCCCGTGGTCACCGCTGGGGTGTTTTCCCATCTGTTTCTGCAGGTTGGGTGCTCACCAACGAGAAATTCATGGAGAAGACCAAGAGCTGGCTCGACTTCTTCAAGATTCGTGCAAGCTGGGGTCAGAACGGTAACTGTAACATTCCTAACTTCCAGTACCTGACTCAGGTAGGATTCTCTACTGCTAACAGCTACTTCTATGGCCTGACAAGCCCAGGTACTCCTGGTCTCGCTAACCACGAGGAGCAGACTACTGGTGGTTCATTCAATGTGCTGGGTAACCCCGAGCTGACTTGGGAAACCTCTGAGCAGATTGACCTCGGTATCGATGCACGTTTCTTAGGCGGACGCCTCGGTTTCGTATTCGATTGGTATAAGAAGACCACGAAGGACTGGTTGGTTCGTGCACCGATTCTTGGTGTTTACGGTATTGGTGCTCCCTATATCAATGGTGGTGACGTGAAGAACACCGGTATTGAGGTAGCCCTGAACTGGAACGACAATCTGAAATGTGGTTTACGCTATGGCGCCTCTATCAACCTGTCCTATAATAAGAACGAAGTTACCAAGCTGGCTAATGCTGAGGGTATCATGCACGGCCCAGGTGCCGTATGGCATCAGTTGGAAGGTGAGGTGTTCCGTGCTCAGGTTGGTGAGCCTATCGGTTTCTTCTATGGCTATAAGACCGATGGTGTATTCCAGAATGGTGAGCAAATCGCAAGATATGCTGAGAAGATTGATGATAAGGTGCATGGTGGTAGTGCCAACTTGCGTCCCGGTGACCTGATTTTTGTAGATGTCAACGGTGATGGTGCTATCGATGATAATGACCGTACCAATATCGGCGATCCTCATCCTTCTGTTACCATGGGTGTCAATGCAAATGCTGCTTATAAGGGCTTCGACTTCACCATTAGCGGTAATGGCGCATTCGGTCAGAAAATCCTGCGCACATGGGCTAATCAGGACTTCCTCCCCCAGAACCTCACCAAGAAGATAGTCTATGGTTCATGGAAGGGTGAAGGTACCAGCAACAAGCTGCCTATCTTCGACGGTTTCGACACACCTAACTGGAAGAATATGTCATCAGCTATGCTTGAGAACGGCAGCTACTTCCGTATCTCCAATATCACGCTTGGTTACGACTTCAAGACTATCTGGAAGTCCTGTCCATTGCAGCAGCTCCGTCTCTATTTTGCCATCAACAACCTGTACACCTTCACCAGCTACACAGGTATGGATCCTGAAGTCGGTGGACAAGGTGGTTCTGGTGATGCTTACGGATGGGCAGCAGGTATTGACACTGGTGTATATCCTGCTCCACGTACCTACTTGGTTGGTGTAAACATTAAGTTCTAATATCACATTAAAGAAAATAATAGAAATTATGAAAAAGATATTTATATTGGCAGCGGCATCACTACTTGCCTTTAGCTCTTGCGATAATTTCCTGGATTCACAAGACTATACTGGTAAGAACAGCACGAACTTCCCAACGACCAATGAGGATGTTGACAAGATGGTTGCAGCCGTTTACAAATCATGTTTCTACGGACCTTTCGAGCACAACAACCTCGAACAGTATTTCTCTGTAGCAAACATCATGTCTGACGATATGTTCGGCGGTGCCGGTCTTGGCGACCCTTGGTGGCAGGCACTTGACAAACTGATGTATGCACAGACAAACCAGATGCAGGACCTTTGGACTGCCGCCTATGAGACCATCGCACGTGCCAATGCAGCTTTACAGGTCGTTGACAACATTGCAGATGAGGAATTACGTAATCAGACCAAGGGTGAGCTCTTGTTCATGCGTGCATATAGTTACTACTATCTCGTTTTGGCATTCAACAATGTACCTTTCATAGAAAAAGCTCCTGAAACTGTTGCTGAATCGCAGGTTGCTCCTGCTCAGACTGACGGTAAGGAAATCTTCAAGCACATTGCTGACGATATCTATGAGGCAACTTCTATCATGCCTTCTTGGCCTTATGACGGTTGGCAGAAACTTGCCTTCGGTAAGGTTTCACGCTGGGCTGCTGAGGCTTTCTTAGGTCGTGCATTCCTCTTCTATACCGGTTTCTATGGTGAGAGCAGCTGGCCCAAGACTGAAGGTGCTATCGACAAGGCATACGTATCTGCTGCTTTGAAAGATTGTATCGATAATTCCGGTCACGACTTGCTTCCTGACTACCGTTCTTTGTGGGCTTACTCTAACGAGTACACAGCCAAGGATTACGACTATGTAAAGGATATGGCTAAAGAAGACTACTATGCAGAAGGTAACAAGGAGGTTCTCCTTGCCATCAACTTCCAGTATCAGTCAGCTTGGTCTTCACAGCTCCATCTGACCAACCAGTATGGTTTGTTCTTCGGTATCCGTTGCGACGGTAACAATCAGGACGACGATCGCTACCATGTAGGAACAGACACCTCTGTTTATCCATTCAGCACAGGTTGGGGTTGCGGTACTGTTGCAACCAACCTTGTCAACGATTGGAAGAAAGCTGAGCCTAATGATCCTCGCTTTGAGGCTTCTATCCTCGATATGAGTAAGACTGCCCTTAACCCTGGTACTTTCTCTGATGCCGTTGAGTTGACGATGTATCACCAGAAGAAGATTACATCTGTCCGTTCGTCAGGTGGTACCAAGTACTCTTGGTCAATCGATGCAATGGGTTCTAAAGGTAATGGTAACTATCAGGCTTCTAACTGTACTCCTCTGATCATTTATCGCTTTGCTGATGTGCTCTTGATGTATGCAGAGCTGGAGAAGGATGTGGCTCCATTGAACCGCGTTCGTGAACGTGTCGGATTACCACCAGTTAACGGTTATTCAGAAGAGGCTCTTCGCAATGAGCGTCGTTGGGAGCTGGCATTTGAGGGAAGCCGTTGGGATGACCTTCGTCGTTGGGGCATTGCCGCCGAGGCTCTTTCTAAACAGGATGGTCAGGCCATGTACAACTTGGGTAATAAAGTTACTATGAACTTTGGTAACTATGCTGGTCGCTACAATGCAACCAAAGGTTTCTATCGTATTCCAAAAGCTCAGATCGATCTTGCTGGTGGAGCTTACAAGCAGAATGCTGGATGGGAAGACGATGCTGCTAATCAGTTTGCAGGTTATTAATTCATCAAAGACAGATAAATTATGAAAAAGTTAATATATTCTTTAGCTGTTGCAATTTCTCTCGTGTTCACTGCTTGTGATCCTTCAGAGAGGTTTACAGAAAATACAGCAGGTAATTTCACGGCAGATCAGATTGATGCCACTCTTGTTCAGGAGAATGGTGACAACCTGGTGAAGGTAACCGTTCATAATGCCGGTACTGCTCAGATTTCTAATGGCAAACAAACCATTAAAGCCAATTATGCTGATCTGATTCTTCGTGAGATGGGTGAAAACACTGTCTATATCAAGGTGTTCAATGCTAATGGAACTGTTGTTGAAAAGCAATATCCCATTACTGTCACCCAGATGACTCATGAGCTTCCTGTACTTGAGACGATTATCTGGCAGGGCAGGGAAACTGGTGGAAGTTGGGGAGGAAATCTCCGTTTCTGTGTTCCTAAGACACAAGAGGGTGTTCTTCCTTGGCTCGATGACGATACTTACGACTGGATGGTTGGTAAGAAGTTGAGTGTTGATATTGCTGAGGCTGATGCTGGTGCAACCTTCCGTGTAACTACTGGTTGGTGGAGTGTTCAGTTAATAGATGACATTCCCATTGAAAGTGCACCTTGTAAGATTCAGTTCACTATGACTCAGGATTTTGCTGACGTTTGTAAGACACAGCACCTGCTCTTCACAGGTAATGGTAGTTATACTATCACCAAGTTCTACTATGAGCTCTAATTCCATTTTGGTCTGAATTAATAATGGGCTGACTCATATATTTGTGTCAGCCCATTATCTCATTAAACATTTCGATGAATAATAAAGTTGCATATAGCATTTCCTGCTTAGTTGGCATTATTGTATATCTCTTTTGGGCTATACCCTTCAGAGGTATGCTTAATTATCACGAGGAGTTTCAGTTATTCCAAACTGACTCAGCCTATTTTCTCACACATCTGATGCAAAGGGGCGGGATAGCTATATACATTTCAGAATTTCAGGTCCAGTTCTATAATAACTATTGGATTGGTGCCTTCATACTGGCCTTGGAGTTTGTCATTATTCAATGGCTGGCTTACTATATCTTGAAAAACATATTTCTTGCATGGAGCAAAAGACATGAGCTGCTCGTCTATATCCTCTCATTTGTTCCCATGCTGTTTCTTTGGGTTATTCTTGGCGACGTCAATGTGATGCATTCGCTCATCATTGCCGTGATTGTCGCCATGTTATTGACCATTCTCCTGATTCGAATATTCAAGACTAAACTATATAGAACCATTGGGGCTGTTGTTGCTATCCTCTTCTTTGTCTGGATAGCAGGAGCCCATCACTATCGTATTCCTGGCATGGTATTGGATTTAACCAATATCTATCATCCCAAAACCATGGAGTTGCTGGATTATGACCTACTGGTAAGGACCAACAGCTGGGAAACAATCATCAAAAAGGCAGAGAGGCACCAACCTGACTTGCCTCAGAGTGTTTGCGCCACGAACCTGGCCTTGGGAATGACCAATCAGTTAGGGACAAGGGCAGGCGATTTCTTTCAAAATGGCCCAGAAGGACTTTTCCCTTCATTCAACAAAGACCACTTCTCGACAATGACTACGGCAGAGGTGTTTTTCCAGTTGGGACTCATCAACACCGCCCAGCGCTATTACTTCGAAGCCATGGAGGCGGCTCCCAATTTTAATAAGAGCTGTCGGTGTGTCAGACGACTGGCTGAGACCAACCTTATCAATGGTCAGTACGATGTTGCCCGTAAGTATCTCCACATCCTTGAAAAAACGCTGTTCTATCAGAAGTGGGCGCGACGTACTTTGTCTATGATAGAGAGTGGGGAATCCGCTGTGATGAAACATCCGTTGTATGGTCGCCTTCGAGGTATGAAGCTGGACGAAGATTTCTTGTTCAGTGACCACGAAATTGATAAAATCTGCGGGCGATTGCTCATGCATAATCATGATAATGTCTTAGCCATGCAGTACATGCTGCTCTATCCGTTGTTGGAAAACAATTATACGAAGTTCTTACAATATATGCACTTGGTCAGAGATGAAGTTCCGTATAATCAGGAATATGCCTCCTTTGTAAAGTATTTGCGGAAATAATAATATTAATGGTGATGAAGAAGATAATTCTGATTGGGTTGATAGGATTGGTTGGTGTTGTAGGCTTGGCAGGTTGCCAGCAGAGGCCTGCTGACGCAGTCCTGTTGGAGGAACAGCCTGCTATCTTCCCCGATTACAACGGGGTGACGGTGCCTGCAGGGATTGCTCCGCTGAACTTTAATATTGTTGACGAGGACGTTGATTTAGTGGATGTGACGGTTGCCGGTTCGAAGGGTGGAGAAGTGCACGCGCAGGGTGACTATGCCGACTTCAGTGAGGACGACTGGCACACACTGACCGAGCAGAACCGAGGTGGCGAACTGACTGTCACCGTCTGTGGGCACAAGGATGGGAAATGGATACAATACAAAGACTTTAAGATATATGTCAGTCCTTATGCCTTGGAAGAGTGGGGCGTCACCTACCGGCGGATTGCACCGGGCTATGAGGTGTATAGCCACATGGGCATCTATCAGCGTGACTTGTCAAATTTTGATGAAACCACCATCCTTGATAATCGGCAGGCTACGGCGCAGTGCATGAACTGCCACATGTCCAACCGCACGGATCCCAGCAGTTTTGTGTTTCATGTGCGAGGCAGTCATGGTGCGACGATGATTCAGAGGAATGGGAAACGGGAGTGGCTGAAGGCTAAAAATGATATGTTGGGTGGCTCGATGGTCTATCCCTATTGGCACCCTTCCGGAAAATACTGTGCATTCTCAACCAACCAGACTAGACAAAGTTTTCATGCAGCCGATCAGAATCGTATCGAGGTATATGACCTCTCGTCGGACATCTTCGTTTATAATCCAGAGACGCATGAGATTTTGGGCGACTCGCTGATTCAGACCAAGGACTGGTCGGAGAACTCACCGGTGTTCTCGCCCGATGGTAAGACGTTGTATTTCCTGACGTGTAAACAGCAGGAATACCCGATGCATTACAAAGACGAAAAGTATAACCTTTGCAAGATTGCCTTCCATCCCGAGACGGGAACCTATGGCGACCATGTTGACACCTTATTTAATGCTGTGGCTATGGGGAAAAGCTTGACCTGGCCCCGTCCTTCTTATGATGGCAAGTATCTGCTGTTTACCTTGTCGGACTATGGTTATTTCTCTATCTGGCATCAGGAGAGCGAACAGTGGCTGCTCGACCTTCAGACCGGAGAGGCTCGTCCGTTGGACGAAATAAACAGTCCACGGGCAGACAGCTATCATAACTGGAATGTCAATTCCCATTGGATTGTCTTTACCAGCCGTAGGGTCGATGGTCTGTATTCCCACCTTTATTTCGCCTCAGTAGATGAGCAGGGCCGTTTCACCAAGCCCTTTATGTTGCCCCAGAAGAATCCGAAGGAGTATTACGAGCGCAGCTTCTATTCCTTTAACACCCCAGACTTCACGAAGAGCAAAGTGTCGTTCGACACCCGTAAAGCCGTCTCGGAAGTGATGAGCGACCAGCGCATAGAGACACGCGTCAGATAATCTTTTTGGGGAAAAAGTTTGGGGATGATATTTTAATCTTGTACCTTTGCCCCTCGATATGAAACATAGAATACTTTTTGTTTGTCACGGCAACATTTGTAGGAGCCCGATGGCAGAATTTGTGATGAAGGATTTGGTGAAGAAGGCGGGACTGGCTGACAGTTTCGTGATTGAGTCGGCTGCCACCTCGACAGAGGAGATAGGCAACACGGTCTATCCGCCTGCCCGTCGTAAGTTGGCGGAACATGGCATCGGCTGTGCGGGCAAAACGGCTCGCCAGATGACGCGTTCGGACTATAACCGCTTCGACTTGCTGATAGGTATGGACTCATGGAATATCCGCAACATGCGGAACATCTGTGGGGGCGATCCAGAGGACAAAATCAAGATGCTGATGGACTACACCCATCGTCCAGGCGATGTGGCAGACCCTTGGTACACCGGCGATTTCGAAGCCACCTGGCGCGACGTTCTCGAAGGCTGCCAACAACTCTTGGCTGAACTAACCGTATGATTTCTGGCATACTGCGAAGGTATAACTAATTATCCAAACTTCCAAACTTTCCTGATAAAAGTTTGATTACACAAATTGATGAGCTTTTTATCGAGCCTCGTGTACAACTTATTATATAAATAAACAAATTTATATCTTTAACAAAAATAATTAGGTAAAAATTTGTTTAGTTTGGCAAAAATGTATTATATTTGCACCCGAAAAGTGTCAAAACACTTCCTAACCTGTATCATGTGAGCACTGAAAACGACTTTACTACTAGTTCGTAACTATTAACTATATATTTATAATTTAACAACCTAAGTATGAATCGAAAAATGAGAAAGACTGTGCTGTTGGTAGGAGCGTGCCTATTGGGTATGTGTTCCATGCAGGCCTATGCTGGTGATGCAAGTTCGCCGGTGCCTGAAGTGCAACAGACCAAGAAAATCACAGGTACCATTACGGACGCGCAAGGTCCCGTCATTGGTGCAAGTGTAGTTGTGAAAGGTACATCGAATGGTGTTGCAACAGATTTCGATGGTAACTTTACTCTAAATGTCAGCCAGGGCCAAACCCTTGTGATTTCCTACATCGGTTATCTGACCAAGGAAGTCAAAATCGATGGACGTAGCCATTATGACATTACGCTCGAAGAAGACAAGAAGATGCTTGACGAGGTAGTGGTAGTAGGTTACGGTACGATGAAAAAGAGTGATATCTCTGGTGCTTCATCGACTGTGGGAGAGAATGCCATCAAGGGATCAATTATCACTTCTCTCGACCAGAGTTTGCAAGGACGTGCAGCTGGTGTGACCGCTGTTCAGACATCAGGTGCTCCAGGTTCAGCATCAGCAATTCGCGTTCGTGGTACTGCTACTATCAATGCCAATGCAGAACCTTTGTATGTCATTGATGGTGTTATCGTTAGAGGAAATGATCGAGGAGAATCTGGCGCTGCTTATGGTCTGGGTGATGCGCTGGGTAATGGCTCTGTTTCGACCATTTCTCCACTGTCAACCATCGATCCAGCCGACATCGTCAGCATGGAAATCTTGAAGGACGCCTCTGCCACCGCTATCTATGGTGCTCAGGGTGCCAACGGTGTCGTTCTGATTACAACAAGACACGGTAAGGCAGGTGAAGCTAAATTCTCTTATAATGGTATGATTGCTGCCAGCCGTCAGACCAAGCGTTTGGATATGATGAATCTGCGTGAGTATGCCCAGTTCTATAATGGAATGTATGAGCAAGGAGAGATTGCCACACAGAATGCTTATTATTCAGATCCTAGCCTATTGGGTAAGGGAACCAACTGGCAAGACGCCGTATTCCAGACAGCCATTCAGCACAGCCACCAGATTTCAGCTCAAGGTGGAACAGAAAAAGTACAGTACTATGTGTCAGCTGGATATATGAACCAAGAGGGTACTATTATTGGTTCAAAATTCAATCGTCTGTCATTACGTGCTAATATTGATGCACAGTTGAAGAGTTGGTTGAAGATGGGAGTGAATCTCGCTTATACCAACAGTAATGATGACTTGAAGTTGGCTGACTCTGACGAGGGACTTATTACCTATTCACTGACAACCGTTCCTTCTATTCCTATTTATAATATTGATGGTGGTTATTCTTCTATCAGTCAAGAAGGTTACACTAACCCGAATCCTATTGCAATGGCAATGTCTGATGAGATTCTGTTGAATCGTCAGAAGTTAACGGGTAACATCTTCTTTGATGTAAAGTTTTATAAGGACTTAACATTGCATACAGAAGTAGGTTTTGATGTCAATTCCAGCAAAGGTGAGACCTATGAGCCTATGATTAGTCTGGGTACCTGGAAACGTACCACCAACTCATCACAATGGACTAAGAGTAGTGGTAAGTTCCTACAAATCAAGAATTACTTGACATGGATGCATACTTTTGCAGAGAAGCATAGTGTAACAGGTATGATTGGCCAGGAGGCATGGGAGTCAAAATATGACTATGCTACTATCTCGAATACCAATCTTCCTTCAGATGCAGTACATAGTCCTAACCTAGGCCAAGGTACACAGTCATTCAGCAATGGCTTCGGCAGCAGCTCTATGGCTTCATTCTTTACCCGTTGGACCTATAGCTACGATAACCGTTACAATGCAACCTATACCTACCGTTACGATGGTAGCTCAAACTTCGGTCCTAACAACCGTTGGGCAGGCTTCCACTCTTTCGCTGCCTCTTGGCGCTTCTCGAACGAGAAATTCGTAGAGAGTTGGGCAGGCAAATGGCTCTCAAATGGTAAACTCCGTTTAGGATGGGGTCAGACAGGTAATGCTAATATCGGTGGATTTAAGTGGGGCGTTCCCCTGAGTAAAATGGAGAGTGACTTTGGTATTACTTACCGCCCTGCTCAGATTGCCAACAAAGACATCAAGTGGGAGAGCCAGGAACAGTGGAATGTTGGTTTGGACCTCGGCTTCCTGCACGACCGTATTAATTTGGTAGTTGACTTCTATGTAAAAGAGTCAAAGGACATGCTTATGAAGTTGAACCTTCCTTCTATCATGGGTACTCAGGGTAACGGTTCATCAGCACTTGCAGCACCTTGGGGTAACTACGGACACATCCGCAACACTGGTGTTGAAATCGCTTTGAACACCCATCCTCTTGTTGGAAAGTTCGCTTGGGATTCTGACTTCCAAATTTCGTTCAACAAGAATAAACTTATTAGTCTGAGTGATGGTTCTACATCTGTAGCTCTGACTGGTTATGGCCAGTGGACGGATGTTGTGTCATACACTAAAGAAGGCGAGTCTCTCTACAACTTCTATGGTTATGTTTGTGATGGAGTTTACAAGGACCTTGAAGACCTTGAGAACTCTCCAAAGCCTGCAGCATATCCTTCTAACGGAGTATTCTCTAAAGGATCAACCGTTTGGGTTGGTGACATCAAGTATAAGGACCTGAATGGTGACGGTGTCATTACTGAGGCAGACCGTACCATTATTGGTAATCCACTACCAAAGTACACTTTTGGTTGGAACAACACTTTCCGTTGGAACAACTTCGATCTGAACATCTTCATCAACGGTTCTGTCGGTGGAAAGATTGGTAATTATAACAAGATGAAATTAACCCACATGAACTCATCATGGACCAACCAGCTCGTTGACGTCAACCAGCGTGCCATCCTGGAGCCTATCGATCCTAACAAGGACTACTCCGGTGGTATCGACCGCGGCGACGGCCAACTCATCTACAACTGGTATGATGACGTGACCAATATTCGAGTTAAGAATCCTGGAACGAACATGCCTCGTGCTTCTATCAACGACCCGAACGACAACGACCGTTGGAGCGACCGTTATATTGAAGATGGAAGCTACGTACGCCTAAAGAATATTGCCTTGGGATACACCTTCCCAAAGAAGTGGATTTCCAAGTGGGGCATTGAAACTCTTCGTTTGTCATGCAACATCCAAAATCTATGGACAATAACCAAGTATAGTGGTTATGATCCTGAAGTTGGTGCCAGCACGACAAGTGCTAACGTTTTCGGTCTTGACAATGGTCGCTATCCGTCGCCAACGACTTATTCATTCTCATTGAACGTTTCATTCTAAAGAAAGGAAAAGAATTATGAAATTCGATAATATCAAACAACTGGCTTTGGTTGCCTTTGTGGGTCTTGCCTTTACAAGTTGCGAAAAATACCTGGACAAGCCCAGTGAGGACAGCTATACCACCGATAACTATTATCAGACTGAAGCACAGTGTCTAGGCGCAACAACCTATCTTTATAACTCACCTTGGTATGACTTCCAGCGTGGATTCATTAAAATTGGAGAGGTGCTTTCTGGTAACTATTTTTGGGGATCTAGTCCATATCTGCAGTTTACTGTAAACGGTACTGATGAAGACTTGGTCAATATGTCAGCTTCTTTGTGGGCTGCAATAGGACATTCCAATACGGTATATGAACTTCTAAAGGGAAGTCCTGTTTCACAGGAACTAAAAGCATCGGCTATGGGAGAGTGCCTGCTTTGGAAAGCAATGGGTTATTTCTTCTTGGTTCGTACTTTTGGAGAGGTCCCCATTGTGCATAGCAATAACGAAATGCTGAAATCTGGCGATTATAGCACAGTACAAAAGGTAAAGCGAGCAGATGTATTTGAATATATCATTATGACGCTCGAGAAAGCCATTGAACTGCTTCCGGAGACAGCGTCGCAACCTGGCCGTTTGGACAAATGGTCTGCGAAGGGACTTTTAGCTAAAGTGTATCTCACCAAATCTGGTTTAAGTGGAACTGTTAACAAAGATGATCTTGCAAATGCGGCAAAATATGCCAAGGATGTCATCGATAATTCAGGAAAGAAACTAGAGAAGAACTATGAGGACATCTTCTTGCTATCTAACCGTTATACAGAAGAGGGTCTTATTGCTTGGCGCTGGACAGCTGAAGGTACTAACTGGACCCGTCAGAACTCTTATCAGAGTGACCTGGCTATCAGTGGTATTGATGACTGGGGAGCAACCTGGGGAGGATGGAATGGTTTCTCTGTCGATCTGCAAGAAGCTTTTGGTGTTAAGTTGCTCGAACAAGATCCTACAGTGTGGAAGGGCTTGCAAGAATACCCACGACTTCATGCTACTATGATGTTGCCAGGATTTACCTATAAGCAGTTCTGGCAGGATAAGCCTCATGACAAGAACAATGGTTTCGATTATATCAAGTTTATTTATGAGAACAGCACAACAGGGTCTTTGGAGTCTGCAACTGGTTCGAACACTGTGAAGCATATTTATGGTGATACTTACGACCACGAGCAGGGGGCTGGTTGCTCTGACGGTCGTATGGCATCTTCTGTACCGACTTTCCTTCTGCGTCTCTCTGATGTATATCTCATCTATGCAGAGGCTATCTGTGGTGGTCGTGGTTCGTCTACAACAGACGCTGCTGCTATTGACGCATTCTATGCTGTTCGTAGTCGTGGTCAGCAGCATCCTGATGCGAAGCCCAATTCTATCAGTTGGGATGACATCTGGAAGGAGCGTCGCCTGGAGTTTGCGATGGAGGGTGACCGTTGGTATGACTATGTTCGTACGTCCTACTATGATCCCGACTTCTGCATAAATGAGCTTCAAGGTCAGAAGCGTAATCAATTCTGGGGTCTTAATGACTTGTATGAAACATATCATGAAAAAGGGACTTGGACAGTGGACCCATCAAAAATGATGTACAACACGTCTGTTCCTGCTCCTAACGTGACAAATCTTATGAAGAAGGATCCCGACTCTGGCAAGATGTACTTCCTTCTGCCTCCAACAGCCGACGACGTGCTTTCTAACCCGAATCTGGCTACAGATGTCGATGGTGTGCATGTTGATATTCGCGCAACTTATAGTTACGAATAACCTAAAAGTAAGTTAACATTATGAAAATTACAAGATATTATAAAGGCTTTGGCCTGATGCTCGTTGCCGTTACTGGTTTGATGATGACATCGTGTAAGGATGAGCCAGATAAATATGAAGTAGCTGATGGTCAGCCCACAGTAAACTATATCCGATGCATGTCTTCAGAAGTGAAAGGTAACAACGATGCATCTGACACGCACTACACCAATGGTGAAATCGTGGAACAAGCTTCCCCACAAAGTACCTTGTGCTTCGTTGGTGAAAATCTGCGCAGTGTATATGAGATTTGGTTTAACGATAAGAAAGCCATTCTGAACACCAGCTACATCACAGACAATACACTTTTGGTTGATGTTCCTAAGTCTGTACCCAAGAAAGTGACAGATAAAATCTATCTTGTTACACAATCAAAAGATACGGTTAAGGTTGACTTCAAAGTGGTTATTCCTGCTCCAGATATTAAGACAATGACTTGCGAATATGCGGCTATTGGGGACGAAATAACATTCACAGGAAATTATTTCGTCTACGATCCGAATGTTCCACTTCAGGCTTGGTTTACGGGTTCTAATAACACCCTGATCCCTGTTGAAATTGATGAAAGTAATATCTCTGACGATTTCACTACGGTTAAAGTGACAATTCCTGAAGGCGCTGTTCGAGGTCCTATTACAATGACCTCGTTATATGGCACCTCAACTTCACCTTTCTATTATTTGGATAACCGTGGTATGCTTTTCGATTTTGAAGATATCGCTGATGGAGGTACTGGTTTATTCTCACAGGGATGGAAGGTACGTGACCGTGTAGAGGACGAATATTCACTTACTAATTGCAGACATTACATTACCATAGGTGATGGCTCAACTGAGTTGGACGAAGATGGTGGATGGTTAGACGTTCCTTTCCGTTTCGACTATTGGTGTGGTGACTGGAATTCTCCTCAGAATATCAAAGATGCTCCAGGTGCAGCACTCTTTAACGTAGTAGATTTTAGCAATTGGGAGACTATGGCACTGAAGTTTGAGATGAATATTCCTTCGACTGCCTCATGGAAATCTGGTGCTATGCAGATTGCGTTCCAGCCTATAGAGCAGGTGACTCTTTCAGGAAATCCTGTTGCAGGCTACAAAGAGGTAGGTACTGCTAACCAATATATTTTCAATGGTGAGGGTGACAAGGAAATCAAATGGCAGACAGGTGACTGGGGACGTGCTTTCTATCGTCCATGGATGACGACAGGAGAATTCCATACAGAGGGTAAATGGATTACAGTTACAGTGCCTTTGGCTGATCTTACTCTCGATAAAGATGGTAAGCCCGCTTCTATTGCTCCTAAACAGGCATCGGACTTTGCAAGTCTGACAATGTTCCTCCTTGGTGGTGGTAAGGGTAAAGCATGTACTCCACTGCTTCGAATCGACAACATCCGTGTAGTTCCAAATAAATAATTAATGCATACAGATATGAAAAAGCTTAAGAATATATTTTCACTGTTAGTGGTAGCCCTCGTAGGGCTATCCCTGGCAGCCTGTAGCAATGACGATCTGGGTACCAACCAGTATCAGGGAGGTGTCAGTCTCAATGCATACGGTCCTAACCCCGTGATGCGTGGTGGACAGCTGCGCTTCGTGGGTAGCAACCTCGACCAGATTGCCAGCATCACCATTCCCGGTGTGGGCGAGATTACGAATATTGAGGTCGTTAAGTCGGGTGTTCCCAGTGAGATTCGCATCACTGTTCCAAAAGATGGTCCACAGGTAGGTTATGTCACTCTGAAGACCAAGACCGATCAGACCATTACCACCAAGACTCAGATTGAGTTCATTGAAGGAATTGAGGTTACCCAGATTCCTGAGGAGACTGTGATGCCTGGTCAGACCATCCGTATCGAAGGTGATTATCTGAACCTGATTTACTCGATGGCGTTTGCTGACGGCGTACTTGTTTCTGCTAATGATTTTGTGGAGCAGGATCGTTATTACATTGATGTTATTGTTCCTGAGGAGGCAAAGACGGGTAAGTTGGAGCTTTACACAGCCGATTTAACTGTTCAGCGTACAAAGGAGGAATTGAATAAACTGACCTATCAGACAATCGTTTCTGAGGATGCACTGACCGTTGGTCTGCCTACTACCAGCAAGTTACATTCCGATCGTAGTGGAGATGTAGAAGTGGAGGGTTCCATCACTGCTAAGGCTGGTGAAACAATCACACTGACAGGTGATTACTATAATGTTATCAGTGCTGTTAAATTCGGTGATGTAGAAGTTTCTGACTTTGAAGTTAGTAAGGATGGTACCACGCTGACCTTTACCTTGCCTGCTGCAGCTCCTGACGGTGTATTCAGTTTGGTTTGTAAGTCTGGTGAGGAAGTTCCTGTTGCTACATTGACTACTATAAAGCCAACTAACTGCACAGCTACTCCTAATCCTGTAAAAGCTCTTAAAGCACTGACTATCAGTGGTCAGGATATGGATGTCGTAACAGGTGTGAAGTTCGTGGGTGCTGAAGTTGTTACTGGTGACAAACTCAACGTATCTGCCAATAAGGTGGTCGTTGCCCTTGTTCCTGAGACGGCTACTGAGGGTAATCTGCAGCTCGTCATGGCTAATGGCGCAACAGTTGATGTTGCCTTCACTTTGGTGAAGCCTGTAGCAGATTCTTATGACAAGAATCCTGTCAGCTCCGGTGAAGTACTGACCATTACCGGTACAGACCTCGACCTTGTGACGAGTGTTACCTTTGGTGAGGCGACTAATGCAGAGGATGCCTTCGAAGTTAACACAGATGGTACCATGATTACTGTTACCGTGCCTATGGCAGGTACATCTGGTAAGCCCAAACTGAACCTGGCTAACGGTACCAGCGAAGAAGCTCCAGAACTGAAAATTAATGAGGCAAAGTTCTGTTACATCACTGAAATGCCTGACTTCGAACAGGAGGAGAATATTCCTGAGGCAGGTGGCCTGTTCACCGTTCCCGTTGCCAATGCCGACGTGCTGACCAATGTCTATGTAAATGACACAGAAGTTCAGTATGCGTACGCTTCGAAGGCAGGAACGTTGAGTATCTCACTGCCAGATAACGCCAAGGCAGCCTCTAAGCTGAAACTCGTTTCCAGCAATGGTGTGATTGAGTACGATATTACCGTCAAGCCAAATACTGAAATTACGACAACTATTTGGACAGGTTCTGAGCATCTTGCATGGAGCGGAATGGCAGATTTGTCGTGGGGGAAATATGACTGGTCTACTGTGCAACCTGGTACAGACCTTGTCGTAACATATGTCCTGGATGCTGATGCAGAATATTGGCAGATGCGATTTGGTAATGGTAGTTGGGCTTGTCTCCCAGGTGCTGACTTTGGATACAATGAGGGTAACATTCCCCTAGAAGCTGGCTCTACCAAATTCACACTTACTCTTACTCAAGAAATGATAGACGAACTTGTAAACAAAGGTGGATTGGTGATGACTGGTACAAACTATACCCTCATGAAGCTTCAGTTGGTAGAGCATATCTCGTTAGAAGAAACCATTTGGAGCGGTTCTGAGCATCTTGCATGGAGCGGAATGGCAGATTTGTCGTGGGGAAAATATGACTGGTCTACTGTTAAAGCAGGAACTATCCTGACAGCATACTATGAACTAGATGCAGATGCGGAATATTGGCAGATGCGATTCGGAAACGGTAGTTGGGCTGCTTTACCTGACCTTGATTTTGGCTATTCAGAAGGTAATATTCCTTTAGAAGCAGGCTCTTCTAGTTATTCTGTCACATTGACTGCAAATACTATAAAAGCTCTCAATGAATCTGGTGGTTTGGTTATGACGGGAACAAACTATACATTGAAAAAACTAACTATTCAATAAAATAGATTATGAAACTAAATAAGATAATTAATACACTGTCGATTGCAGCTGTGGCACTCTTTGCCACAGCCTGCGCCGACACGGATGCTCAATACAGCATCCCACAGGTGGGGGCACCAGAGTATGTCTCTATCACCCCTGCAAGCGGTGCATTGGTCTATGGTGCGAAAACCATCACCGTGAAGTTTGATAAGAACATCAACTTCATGACCAAGAACACCAGTCAGATTACACTGAATGGTGTGCCCGTAAAGAAAGCCCTCGTACTGGGAGCCAGCAATGAGTTGACTATTTATGCTGATGTTTCTTTCGAGAAAACACAGAAGTTGATGATTCCCGCAGGACTGATTACAGGTCCACAGGGAGATCCCTACAATGAGGAAATCAGCATGACATGGACCATCAATGACCTGCCTTCGAACAAGGCTACGGAGATGACCAAGAAGTTGGGCTGGGGATGGAACCTCGGTAACCACTTTGATACCAGCGATATGACTTACGGCTATTGGGATGGTGTGGCATCTGCCGAAATTAAGCCCTTTGCTAAGCTCGTTGCTGCCGGTGCTAAGACGGTACGTATCCCTGTCACTTGGAGCATCCATATCAAGGAAGGAACTGGAACTTCTGATGAGAAACCATTGGAATGGAAAGATGCAGATTACCTTGATGAGGTGGCTGGTGTAGTTGACGAGGCTCTTAATGAAGGTTTGAATGTGATTATTAATACCCATCATGAAGGCTTAGAAACCGATCTGGGAAATGCAGCAAAAATTGAAGAAACTGCTAAGAAGGATTCTACTCTGATAGCACAGTTGTGGACGGCCATTGCCAATAGGTTTAAGGACTACGATGCTGACAAACTAATTTTCGAGACCTTCAACGAAGTACATGCCGGGAATGATTGGACAAATGGAGATGCCACTCAGTTTGCAATGCTCAATAATTGGCACCAATATGCTGTAGATGCTATCCGCAAGACTGGTGGTAATAACGCAACGCGCTGGATTGCTATCAGTGGCTATGCCGCCAGCATCGACAAGACGGTGAACTATCTGGAGATTCCTAAGAAGTTGAACAGCGAGACAGAGACCGACGACCGTATCATCGTGGCTGCCCACAGCTATGATCCAGGTGGCTTCGCTCAAAGTCCTTATGATGCAGCCGAAGACTCTTTGGCTGTTTACACATGGGGTCATAATGCTCGTAGCGGTTATTCTGTGTCTGATGCTAATGAGGACTATATTATCAATTTGCTCTACCAGTTGCGCACGAAGTTCATCGAACAGGGAATTCCTTGCTACTTAGGTGAATATGGTTGTGTTTATGTAGACCCAACCAATGCCAAGAAAAACGTGGAGGCTGCTGATGCCTATAAGAAGTTCAACACATTCCGTAAGTACTACTTTGAGTATTTCTGCCGTTCAGCTTATTTGGCAGGTATTCCAATGATGATTTGGGATAATAATGTCATTGATAATACACAGCAAATGGGTGGTGATGGAAAGCCATATATATCTGAGTGCTTTGGAATGTTTGATCATAGCACAGGAGATTATCTTGGCGACGGCGCCGATGTCGTTCCAATGATGATTAAGGCATGTACAAGTGACTCGTATGATGATTTCCCCGCTATCTGGGAAAAATCTCCTGTAGTAGAATAATTATAGATGAAACAATATCTAACAATCATTGCCGCTGCCCTGGTTCTTGCCTCGTGCAGCGGCAATCAGCCTAAAGCCGACGACCCGCTGGCTGACAGCGGCAGGACACAACGGACAGAGAACATGCTGACCAACTTGAAGCAGTTGGGCGATAGCGGTGTGTACCTGTTCGGTCATCAGGATGACGCAGTCTGTGGAGTGGGGTGGAGTGGCAACGAGAACCGATCGGATGTGGAGAGGGTGTGCAACGACTATCCTGCTTTGGTGGGCTTTGACTTAGGCGGTATTGAGAAGGGCGACTCTGTCAATATTGACGGGGTGCCGTTCTGTAGAATACGTGAAGAGGCGATACGTCATTTTGACCAGGGAGGTATGGTGACCATTTCGTGGACCATCACAGGGCAGATGAGCGGGAAAGAACAAATCGACCCTGTGGCTGACTTCCTGAATACACTGGAAACACCATACGGCGTGAAGGTGCCTGTCGTGCTGCGCTTAAGAAAGAACCAGACGAAGGAACTGTGGCACATGGTGGTTGACAGACTGAAGGAGAAAGAGGTGACCAACGCACTTTACGCCTATTCTGCTGATGCTAATCCTGAGGCTGATGAGGCAAAGTATATGGCGAATTATCCAGGTGACGACATTATCGACATCATGGGAATTGACTGCTACTGTATAGCTGCTGATGCTGACTCGCTGCAGATTGCCGGTTTTGCCGAACTGCTGGACAAGAACCTGACAATGGTGGGCAGTGTTGCCAAAAAGCATCAGAAGGCTGTTGCTGTAACGGAAACAGGCTATAAATGTATTGCCTATAAATATTGGTGGACGAAGATTCTTTCCCCAGTTTTGGCAAAACACCCTATCAGCTATGCGTTGGTATGGCGCAATGCCAATCAAGGCATAGATGACTATTACGCCCCTTTCCCAGGTCAAAGGACATATTCTGATTTTGTCAGATACTATAACGAAAAAAATACGTTGTTTCTACATGACATTAATGGTCTATACCTTCATAAATGATTTGGATAACCTAAGAAGAAAATGCTTGTCGCCCTGCATTGTGAGAATGCGGGGCGATTATTTATATAATAGGTGGTAAAATATTTAACACAAAGTTTTTTACAAATCTTTTTGGCGTTTGTTTTTTTTTAATTAATTTTGTCGCGGAATTTGAGTACTAGCATAGTGAATTTGAATAACCATAACTGTTTTTAATTAATAATTACTAATCTAAAAGTGTGTAACTATGAGTAAAACAACTCTTAAGTTTGTTGCGCTCGTCATGACTATGCTCATGGCGCAGGCAATTGGATTTGGGGCAGCTCTTAGTGCCAAAACTGTGACCGGTACGGTGACGTCGTCAGTTGACAACGAACCGCTGATTGGTGCCACTATTCAGGTGGAAGGAACACAGGTTGGTGCAGTTACCGATTTTGAAGGAAACTTCAAGATTGAGGCTAACGACGGGCAGACCCTAGTAGTATCTTACATCGGCTACGTCACCAAGAAGGTGAAGGTGGGAGGACAGAACAACCTCATCATCACCCTTGATGAGGACAAGACTTCGCTGGAAGAGGTGGTTGTCATCGGTTACGGTGTACAGAAGAAAAAGCTCGTTACGGGTGCTACGCTTCAGGTGAAGGGTGACGACGTGGCTAAGTTGAACACCACCAACCCGTTGCAGGCTCTTCAGGGACAGACACCAGGTATGACTATCATCTCTGAGTCTGGTCAGCCGGGTGAAGGACTGAAGGTTAACATCCGTGGCCTGGGTACTACCGGTTCTTCTGGTCCTCTGTATATCATCGACGGTGTGCGTGGTGATATTTCAACAGTAAACCCTGCCGATATCGAGTCGATTGACGTGCTGAAGGATGCTGCCTCGGCTGCTATCTACGGTTCGCAGTCAGCCAACGGTGTGGTATTGGTAACTACCAAGAGTGGTAAGGAGGGACGTGCCGTGATAGCTTTCGACGCTTACTATGG
>Ga0310695_10004999_pt1 | contig 23667 bp, 14 predicted proteins | sample RumenRJG_04DNA_FD_203882 | JGI IMG/M metagenome (GOLD analysis project Ga0310695, IMG submission 203882) | Bovine rumen microbial communities from Lethbridge, Alberta, Canada - RJG_04 (v2) (version 2) | ecosystem: Host-associated > Mammals > Digestive system > Stomach > Rumen | place: Canada...
TCATATATAATATATTTTGATTTGGCATATTATTAATTAACATATTTTGACCTTTATTTATATTTTGTTTATTTTGATTTTGTTGATTTTGAAAATTGAAATTTTGATTATTTAAATTATTAGGATTCAAATTTATATTTTGTTTAAATTGTTCATTTGAATTGATATTTTGATTAAAATTATTATTATTATTCACATTATTGTTATTATTATTATTACTTATATTATTATTATAATTATTATTATTATTAATTTGATTTTGTCTTTGTTGTTGAGTATTAATTTGACTTTTTTTATGTTGTTTATTATACATTTGTTGATGATTATTTTGTTGATTGTCAATATTAAATTCTTCTTTCATATTATCCTTTCTTTTTCTTTTATTTTTTTTAAATCCTTGAGGACTATTTGTTCTTTGTCTATCAAATTCTTCATTTTGATTTTTCCCTTGATAATTTGTATATCCTTTTTTATGTTTTCTAAAATTTTGATAAATATTATATTCATTAGCATTTTGATTTGATGTCTTATCATCTATATTATTATTTATTCCTTGATTTCCTCTTTGTGATGGGTCTTTGTAATTTTTTGAATATCCTCCTTTCTTTCCTTGTTTTTGTATTTGATTTTGATTTTGCATTTCTTCTTTTATTTGATTTTGAGGGTAAAATTGATAATCTTGTCTTTCTTGATTAGTCATTTATATTAATTTAATAATTTTTAGATTCTTAATTATTATTTTTTTTTATATTTTTTCATCAAATATTAAATCATACATAATTTTAAATTAATATTTCAATCATATAAAATTATAAATATTTTATACTTTAATTATTTCTAATATTTGTAAATGATGCAATTTCAGACCAAACATTAAATGAGTCATTTAAAGTTGGATAAATTCTATCACAAAATATTTTAACATTTTCAATAAAATCTTCACTATTTTTATTAATTAATTTTTTAATTTCTTGATTATTCATCCAATTAGTATAATTAAATTGTTTATGTAAATTATTTTCTATTTGAGTTTGTCTAGTACACATTTTACTAAAAGCATAATTTTTATCTCTTAATAAAAGTAAATTATCTACAGAATTATAATCATCAATTATTTCATATTTTGTTATATCACCATTTTTCCATAATTTTTCTTTTTTAAAAATTAATTTATTATGTTCATTTATATATAAATCTTTTATTTTATTTCTTTCAGTTAATAATTCATCAAATGATAAACTTTCCATATCAATATATTTAAAATAATCTCTAATATTATCTTTAATAATTTCATTTTGATTAAATAAAATTCTTTTCCAATTTTTAAAAAATAAGGCAAAAATATTATAAGTTTTAGTAATTTCTATTTTTTTAATAACTTTTTGATTTAAAGAACTTAAAAGTTCAAAATCTTTTTGAACATCATCTAAATTTGTACAAGCTGCAGAAATATTATAATAAAAATTTTTAATATTATAATTTAGTCTTTCTAAAACTTGACTTTGTAGTTGAAAATAATTAGATATATTTGTATAATATTTATCATCAATATCATCAATTAATTTAATAACACCATCAAAATTTTTAACATCTTCGACAAAATTTGAAGGATTATAAGAATTAATTTCTTTCATTTTTTCTTCAAATTGATTTCTATCTATTAAAGATAAAAAAGCAATTAAAGGTTCACTTGCTTTAAATATTTCATTATTACAACATGAATTAATAAATTTATTTAAAAATTTCATTCTTTTATCAACAAAATCACTTTCAAATCTTCTTGAACCTAATTTTTTTTTTGGAATTGGTGGACAAAAAATTGTTGGATAAAATTTTCTTAAACTTAATCTTAACCATTCAAAATCTGAATATCTTCTATAAACAAACCAATTTGTTATATTTGTTGTTACTTCATATTGAATATAACTACTTTGAAAATATGATTCTGAAATACATTTTGGATTTTTTACTTCAATTTTAATATTTTTATCATTTAATATACTTTTTTCTAATTTTTTACATTGTATTTCTGTTTCTTTTATTTCATTTGAATTTTGATTATTTATTAATAAAGATGATATTTCTAAATTTAATTGATTTTCATTTTTTTGATTTATAAATATTTCTTTTTTTTTTTCTTCTCCTTTATATTCATCATCTTGATGATATTTTATATATTCATTTACAATATCTTCAAATTCTGATATTGTCCATCTATTTAAATTGTCTCCATCACTTCTTTTTGCATTACAAAAATCTAAAAAATGATCTTTATTATAATTGTTATTTATTATCTTTGTTTGCATTATTTTCTTCTTTATTTCTAAATCATTTTCTGGTTTTTGTATTTCTATTGATTGGGGATTATTTGATTCTGACATATTAATTTTTATTTGGTGTTTTTAACTAAAAAAAATATAATATATATGTTATATATTTTATAATATTATTCATTTTAAATTTTTTATTAATTTTTAAATATATAAATTTTTAGAATTTAAATAATATAATCAAAAAATTTATATAAAAAATTTTTAAAATATTTTTTTCAAATAATTTGAATATTAACAAATAAATAAAGAAGGTTGTTAAAAAATGTATTGAATATAATTTATAAAAAAATAATATAATACAATTATTTAATTCAATAATCAAATTTGAACAACATAATATTTTTTTATTCAAATTATCACATTCAGAATTAAATAACTGTTTATAATAAATATTCCTAAAAAAATCCAAATTTAATTTTTTAAAAAATAAGCTCCTCTTTGATTAAGAATTTGTATTAATTGAGTAATATTAGGTACACCACCATTTTGAATCTTAGACCAAATTTGATTTCCATTATAAAAAATTTCAAAAGCCCCAGTATTAGAAATAAAATTTTGTAGATAATTCCCAGCAAAAAACATAATAATAAAACTGCGTAATTTATTCTCACTAATCCAATCAATATAACTATCAGAAATAACAGAATTTAAAAAAGGTTTTATTGAATTTCCCATAATCATAATTGAAAAAATTAAAATTTGAATTCCAGTAATTAAATAAGATAATAATTTTCTAATTGGTGATAATGGATATTCTTCTCCATTTACAATTACATTTTTAAAATTTTTCTCCATGATTTGTTGAATTTCCATGAAGTAATTTTTATAAGATCAGGATTGACAAAATTGAATTGTTAAATATATTATATTTTTCTTTTTATTTGGTTTATCAAATGATATTTTTATATCATCTCCTTTTTCATCTTTAATTTTCATTGATGGATTATTTTCATTATCAAAATTAAAATTAGGTTTTTGGTATTTTTGAGATTGTTTTTGATATGAATTATTTCTTTTTGAAGTTTGGGTTTTATTTTCCTTGTATGATGATGAGTACATTGATCGGAATATGTCGAGAATAAATGCAGCAAAAAACATACTTATAATAGTACGTGTCTGCATTTATTTGATATTCTTTTTTTAATATTTTTATAAATTAACAATTTAAGAAAAAATAAATTTTGGACAATTATATTGAAAATATAATTTATTTGTTAATTTATATTTAAAATATTTTAAAAAAAATTTTTTTTGTTTTTAAACGAAATTAATTTATTATTTCAAATGTTATATTATAAAAATGAATGATTCTTTAGATAAAAATTTTATATTATTTAATAGAATTAAAACTTCAATTGACTCTCCTATAATTGATTACATTAATTCTAAAGAAAGATTTGTTAATAAAAATTATAGATTATTAAAAAATGTAGGTTATGAAAAATTAAATTGGGATGAAATTTTTAAAGTTAAAAAAACAAAAGAATATATTAGAACTCATTATATAACTAATTCAAAATTACCAAGAACATCTTCATGTCCTAATATTAAAAATGAAAAAAAAAATAAATTTATCAAAAGTTATAAAATGAATTCAGATAATTTATTAAATAATATTAAGAATAGAAAAAAAAAAGTGTATAATAATATTAATAATACTTTGAATAATACAACAATAAAAAGTAATAATTCAATTAATTATTTAAGTCCTAGTACAATTTCATCAACACCTAATGAATCAAATAAACAAAGAAGTTTTTTTATTACAAGTGAGAATTTATATCAAAAAAATAAAATGAAATATATTAAACAATTTTTACTAAAAAAAAATATAATAAATACTAAATTAATGTCATATATTTCGTCTAAAAAATTAATAAAAGCAAATAGTGAAAAAAAATTAAAAGTTAAAAAATTAGATTTGACAAAATTAAATCAAAGTATAAATAAAACTTTATCATATTCAAAAATATTAGAAAATAGTATTGATGATTATGTTAAAACATCTGAGATTAAAAAAAATAAGAATAAACCTTTATTATTTCAAGATTTTGATAAAATAAAACAATTATTTAAAAAAAATGAAATTAAAAACTTTGCTAATTCTATGAAAACTTTATTATTTAATAAAAATTCAAAGAGAACAGAATTAATTGAAATTAATAAAGCTAATTTAATAAAATATAGTGATTATATAAATCATATGAAAGATTCAAAAATTGGAAATTGGGGAAATAAATTTTTAAAAAGATATCAATTCTATGAAAAAAAATTAAATTTAAAATTAGATGATGAAGAAAAACAAATAAATAATAATAAAAGAGAGGTATTAAGAAATAAATTAATGTTAAATTCATTTAGATTAAATAAAAATATAGAAAATTTAATTAGAAAAAAAAAGAAAATAAAATAAGGTTTTTTTATAATAATATACATGTTTATAAAAAATATAATATAAATCAAAAAGAAAAAAATAAGTCTATAAATAAATATTAATAAAAAATTAATAAATGATTTAATTTAAAAAATAATATTTAAAGATAAAAAATGGAAAATCTTTTAAAAGATTTCAAAGAAAAAAAATCACTTCAACTCTTTGATGAAATAGTAAAATATATAAAAGAAAATCCTCTCGAATCTTACATATCAAAATTAAGTGAGATAATTAGTTTATCTCTTTCAGACAAACAAATTCAACCAGATAATAAATTCCCTTTATTTTCTTATATAATAGATTTATTTATAGAACAAAAAATTCCATTAGATAAAATTCATTCATTATCATTAGAACGTTTATTATCAACAGATTATCAAATAAATTCTTTTTCAGAAAAAAAAAAATCAATGGAACAATTTTTCCTTAAACAATATTATCCTCTTGATCAAGAATTTCTAAATGAAATTTTTTCACAAGAAAATAAAGGAAAAGAATTTGATATTGATTATTTATATATAAATAACAATAATGATTCTAGTATAAATGTATATTATTGGTTCAGAGCAGTTTTTTCACTTCATAATACAATACCAAATAAATATCAAATAAAATATGGTTATGAAAATATTATAAATAATGGTTCATCAAAAGGTGATGGAATGACTTTTAGAATTGCAAAATGTGGAAAATTTACAAATGATTATGAATGGAGAAATAATTTAAAAGAAGGTGATATTGTTTCTATTGCTATTAAAAATGTTTTTTATGATTGTGTTATTTTACAAAGAAGTGGTGAGGATATTTTAGTTAAAATTTGTAATAAGAAAATTACTGAAAATAATATTTTTAATGAATCTATTTTTGATCCTTATTTAAGAAGGAAAGGAGAATTTCAAAAGTTTAGTAAAGATAATGAATTAATTGATAAAAATGGAAGTATTAGTGAATATGAGTTTATTTTACCTCAAAAATTTGATGAGTATGAAAATAAATTGTTTATTATTCCTAGAGAATTAAATAAGAAACAAGGAAATATGTTTTTTATTAAATTAGGAAATTATTTTTTTGAAAAGTTTAATTCTGTTTTTTCTTTTGAAGAAAGTGAAAAATGGTTTAATGTTGAGAAAATTTCTTATTTACTTGTTTTTAATGAATTTTTATTCAATTTAGTACCTTATATTAGTTTTAAAGTAGGAAAAATATTTATTTTAAAATATTATGATATGGTTCTTAATATTTTATTATCTTTTAGTAATAATAAAAATTCAAAAAATATGTTTAAGACATTTAATAAAATAAATATAATAAATTTTTTTAATCAATTAAGTACAATTATGAGTTATTATATTATAAAAGAAGATTTTGATTCTTCTTTTTCTGATTTTGGTTTTCAATTTGGTTTAAATTGTTATAATAATTCAGAAGTTTTAGAGGAAAAAATTTTAGGATTGAATATAATTACAAAATGTTTAAATGAACATTTTAATGAAAATATCAATAAAAATTGTATTTTAGTAAATAATGAACCAAATATATTAACATTATTATATGAAAAAAATGCTCATAGTCAATTAATAAAAATGAGTTATGATATTTTAATTGAATTATTCAAACATAAATTAATAACAAAAGAACTTTTAACTCAAATTTTTTCATATTTTAAAGGAGATAATGAAGAAATAAAAGATGTAGTAAAAAAAGTATTTGCAAATTTTGATAAAGGTGTTGATAATCAATTATTAATATTAACAATAGAAACATTTTCAGCAGAAGTAAATGAAAATGATGAAAAAGATATTGAAATATTAACGGAAATGGTAAAAAAATCACCAAAAGAAGTTTTTACTCAAATTTCAGAAAAATTAATTGATAAATTATATTATATAATAATTAAAGGAAAAGAATCTTCTAAATCAATGAATGAAAGATTTAATGATTTAATTAAAATTGATGATGATAATGATGTTGTAAAAGAAAATTATTTAAAATATATTAATAAATTAATTAAAGATATGGTAAATCCAAATTATGATTTAGCAATTTGCATTCAATTTCTTAATGCATTATTATTATTAACACCTATTTTTTTAGATAGAGATGAAGATTTTAAAGATAAAGTTGTGAAATTATTATTAATTGATAATGATTTATATAATATTATTATTGACTATTTTAAAAGTGGAAAATTTGATAATACAGTTTTTGATTTTTTATCTTTTGCAATGAATAGAACATTAAAAAATTCAGATATGGGAATTGATATAGTAAAAAAATTATATAATATTTTCTCAAAAAGTGAAAATTTTAATAAATATCTTAATTGGATTTCAAATATTTTAAATCAAGATATAATTCAATCATCTTCATTATCATTTTTATTTGAAGATGAATATATAAATTCAATAGAATTGGAGAAGGGAATTGATGATGAATTATATTGTTTTTATTGGAAACTATTTCAAAATTTAAACAAAATAGAAGAACCAAATAAAATAGAACAAAAATATTCTGGAGTAACAGAAGATGGAAAAATATTAACATCATATAGTTATAATCCAGATAAAAAAACTAATAAAATAGTAAATTTAAAAGAAGGAGAAATATACAATCCATTTGAAATGAAATATTTTGATATAATATGGAGATTACTAATTCATTTAAAGGAAAATTCATTTCAAAAAAATGCAACATCATTCTTTGATTTATTTTCAGTTCAAGGAATAACATTAAAAAACAGAAGAGAATTATGGTATAATTTAATAGAAAAATGTATGTTAAAATTATCATCAAATAATGATAATTTAGCAATGAAAAATTCAATAAATTTACTAAAATTATTAATTGAAGAAAGTGAAAGAAAAGGAACAGCAGGATTAATAAGTCATATTGGTTCATTAGAATCACATAATATTTCCTTAACTTTTCATAATGCAATCCACACTTCATATTATCCTTTAAATAAAGATGAAAAAAAAAAAGACAATAATGATTTTACATTAATTTTAAAATCAAATTTAACAATATGGGATTTAAAAAAGATATTATCAAAAAAAATAAATGTAATACCAGAATGTATAAAATTAATATTATATGAAGATGTAGAAATAACAGATCGTGATAATGGAAAATTATTATCAGAAAAATTTATAGAAGGAACAAAAATCAACATTGCTAAAAGTAACATATTAGAAGAAATACCAAAAGTTGCTTTAATTAAAGATAATGACTTATCAGAAAAAGCAAAAAAAGTTTTATCAGAAATTTTTGATATGTATTCATCAGATGGAAAAATGAATAGAGAACAATGTGCTCAATTTGCATGTAGAGCTGTTGATTCTAATGAACCAATTTCACCTGATGATCAAAGAGTAAAATTTCTTTTTAATAAATATGATTCTGATAAACAAGATTATTTAGACATTAATGGATTTTTTCAATTTTTTATTGATTCTATTTTAATTGATAAAAAAGTTTCAACTGTATGGGATAATATTAAAGCTTTTGATTATAGATATGATTTAAAAAAATTAAATGAACCTTTAGATGATTATAATAATGATTGTGATTATCAAATTATGCCAAGATATATTTTAAGTAATGAACAAAAGTTTTTTGATATTATTTTTAATATTCAAAATAATCAAAATAATGATGAAAATTTAAGAAATGAAGCTAATCATTTAATTAATATGATTTGTACTAATAATAAATTTAAAAATATTGTTCTTAATTTAGATTTGGAATGGGAAAAGTTTTTAAAAGAAGAAAATAATAATTATATGATTTTTTATATGTTTCAAATTTTAGAAAGTAAAATTGAAAATTATAAAAATGATAATAATAATTTAGAAAATGAAATCTGGATTAAGAAATTTTTAAATGAAAAAAATGGTTTTCAATATTTTGCAAAGGAAAAATTTTTGAAATGGGATAATAATAATAATGATAATATGAAAAATTTGATTTATTGGTGCATGCTTAAAATTGTTTTGAGTTGTTTTGAAATTTTATTTCATAGTGAAAAATATTTTGAATATTTTAATATGGGGAAATATATAATTGAAGAAAAAATACCTAATAATAATGAAATTAATGAAAATAAAAAGAATGATAAAAAGAAAGAAGAAGAAACAAAAGAAAAAAATAAAGTAGAAGAAAATAAAGAAGATGAGAAGAAAGAAGAAAAGAAAGAAGAAATGATAAATAATGAAAAAGAAAATGAAATTGATATATCAAAATATCCAATAAAAGAAATCCTTGATCATGTAATTAATACAATAGATACTATAATTTTAAAAAATTATTCCCCTCAAAATCAAAATTATTTTAATATAACAAATTATCAAGATACATTTTTAAAACTATCATTAAATATTTTAGCATTAATATATATATATGATAAAGATCCTTTAGGAATTGATAATGAAAAATTCTCATCATATTTAAATATTTTATTTATAAATAATGAAAAAGTTCAAAAAATGTTTTATGTCTTTTTCAGTATTTTATATAAGAACTTAGATGAAAATAGCCCAATTAAAAAAATAATATTTACTAAAGTAAATGAACACATTTTTAATGTAGAATCATTACAAAAATCATATTTTATATATATTATTCCATTATTTGAAAATATATTAATAGTATCTACACCAACCTTTACAAATGAAGAAAAATTAGATTATATAACAAAAATGTTAAAAATAGATTCAGAATATTTATTACCTCAATTTTTACGTTCAATAAATATTATAATAAATACATTAAATAAAGATTATAAAATTAGAATATGTGAAGAACCAATATTTATATTAGATAAATTAATAAATAAATATTTATTAGAAGACCTTACAAATGAATTAATATACCCAGAAACATATATAATAATATTCAATATTATATATTCACTAACAATAAACTGTACAGAAAATTTAATTAAATTTTTCGAAAATGAAAAAATTCAAAATATATTTAATTACTTAACACCATTAAAAAATGAAAAAGATTTTTATAATCCCATAGGTTCATCTCGAACAATGACAATTCCTTATATTGGAATAATAAATTTAAGAAATATATGTTATTTAATAAGTATAATACAACAATTTTTTAATATATCATCATTTAGATTTGGATTAATAAATGCGAGAGATAATTTAGAAAAAAAGCCAGATGAAAATATTGATGATGATAACACATTACATCAATTACAAAAATTATTTACTTTTCTACAAAGTTCAAATAGAAATGCAGTAAATCCAAAAGATTTTGTATATTCATTTAAAGATTTAGATAATCAACCAACTGATATTAATGTACAATGTGATGCTCAGGAATTTTTATCTAGATTTATGGATAAAATTGAATATTCTCTTTCTAAAACTAAATATAAATATTTAATGAAAAGTATATTTACTGGTGAAACTTGTTCACAATTAATTTGTACTAATGGTTGTAATACTATAAGAAATAGATTTGAAGAATTATTATTTTTATCACTTGAAATGAGAAATATGAATAAAATTGAACAATGTTTAGATAAATATATTAATGAAGAAATAATTGATGATTTCTTTTGTGAAAAATGCAATAAAAAAACAAGACATATAAAAAGAATATCAATAAACAAATTACCAAATGTTTTATTTGTTCATTTACAAAGATTTTCATTTAACTACGAAACATTTTTAATGGAAAAAATAAATTCAACACTAGAATTTCCAAGACAAATAAATTTAAAAAAATATTGTTCAGAAACAATAAATCTCAATAATGAAAATTTAAAAGATGACATAGAATTTAATACAAAAGTATATAATCACTCAGATGAATATTACAATTATGAATTAAAAGGAGTAGTGGTTCATAGTGGAACATCACAATTTGGTCATTATTACTCTTTTATTAATACTCAAATGACTGATATTAATGATAGTTCTTGGTTAAAATTTGATGATTCAATTGTTACTAATTATAATAGTAATAGATTACAAGATGATACTTTTGGAGGAGATCCTAAAAATGAAAGAGGAAATGACTTTTTCCAAAGAAGAAATAATTGGGAGGAAACTTCTAAAAGTGCTTACATGTTAGTTTATGAAAGGAAGTTTAAAAGTCCTATTTTAAAATTAGTTGATTTTGATTCTATTATTGATAAAAATAATATTATTGATATTGGTGATAATTATGATTCTTTTTATAAGAGTATTGATCCCTTTATTAATGAAAATAAAGGAAAAAATAATATATTCCTGGATTGCGAATATACCGCAATTTCTAGGAATATTAATTTGAAATATAATAATGATATTATTTATAAATATAAGGAGGAATATTTTAAATTTATTCCTTATTATGCTTTAGCATTTCAAAAAGTAAATTTTAATCAAGAATATTATAATGAAGTTCTAAGAGATAATATTATGTTTAGAAATGATATTAATATTTATAATGAAAATTTTGTAAATTTTATTAGTTTTTTAACTAAAAATTTAGTTTCTCTACTTGAAGATTCATCTGAAAAATTTTCAGATGATAATTTATTAAAAATAGTAAAAGCAATTCATCATATTCTTGTTGATATCTTAACAAAAATTTATGAAAAAGACAATATCAATAATATAATAATTGAAATGATACAAATAATAAGATTAAAACCTTTCATATCTAAAATAATCCTAGAAGAATTTTTAAAAGATAAAAATTATTATATTTCAAAATTAATATTAACACTTGATGACAAATTAAATACTCCATTTCAAAATTATTTATCAGAATCAATAAGATATGCATTAACATATGATACAGAAGAATATTTTTCATTAGTAAATGAAACAATAGATTATTTATTAAGTTTAATCCCATTAGAAATTTCAAAAACTTGGACAAAAATGATATCTTATTTAGATATTTTTGATACTTTATTAAATATGCATATAAATCTTGCTAATCTTCATAATAAAATAGTGAAAATTTTCTTTGAAAAAGATATAATATCAAAATTTGGTGATTTCTTTTTAGGAAAAGAAAGTCCTCTTTTAAAATATGGAGAAAGTAGAAATGAAATAGGAAATAAAACAGTTAATGCTAAATTTGCTCCTTTAATAGGAGTAATATCAACTTTAACAAGATATGTCCCTAATTTTCAAAATCAAAAATCTCCTTTATTTTTAAATATTGAAAATGAAGAATTTAATTTAAGTGAAGATGCAAAATTAATTTTAAATAATAATAAATTTTATTCTAAAGCAATTAAAGAAGTTTATGATAGTAACTCAATGTCAAAATTACTTGCTCATTTAATGTATAATGATAAAGAATTTACCACAAAGAGAATTTATTCAATTTTAGAAAATATACATTCATCATTAAATTCAAAAGATATAAAAGAAACATTTAATTTAATTTATAATATTTTAACATTAGAAGATGAATATTCAATTTATCGTTTTGAAGCCATTATAGGAATTCCACAACTTCAATTTAAATTCCCAGAAGAAAAAACATTAGATTTTCGAAATAAAACAATTATCAAATTCGTTTCTACATTATTTCCAAAACAAGATACTTTATTTGAAAAAATGTTTAAAAGATGGAAAAATAATCCAGATTATATAAATTCAATTTCTTATATTTATGCAATTTTATATAAGAATCCTTCTTTATTTAGATATTTTAATTCTCTTCCTCATCCAAGAGATTTAACTAAGAAATTAGAAGATTTTTTAGAAGAACATTCAAAAGAAGAAATTGAGCATATTAAAAATTATGATATGAAAAAATATGATAATACTGTTAATATTGTTGAAAATTGTATTAAAAACTATAATAATCAAGAAATTGAATTTAAAGAGAAATTTAATAATGATAATGAATGGAATATTGAATTTTATCCTAAAGTTAAATTAGAAAAAATTATTAAGGAAGTTATTACTAATATTAAAATTGGGAAAGTTAATGAAGATGGTTTTTATGAGGATCCTAATGATAAAGGAATTTATTTATTGAGATGTGATATGGATGTTATTGTAGATGATATTATTATTTATAGAAAGTTTTCTCATCAAGTTCTTATTAGAAATGATGATGAAAGTAATAATAAAGAAATGGAAGATAAAATAAAAAATGAAAATGATGATTATGAGAAGGAAAATAAATTTGAAGAAAAAGAAATAGAAGAGAACAAATCTGAAGAAAATAAAACAGAGGAAAATAAAACTGAAGAAATAAAAACTGAAGAAAATAAAGAAGAAGAAAAAAAAGAAGAAGAAAAAAAAAAAGAAGAAGAAAAAAAAGAAGAAGAAAAAAAAGTAGAAAAAAAAGAAGAAGAAGAAAAAAAAGAAGAAGAAAATAATGATGATGAAAACAATAGTAAAGAAAATAAAATTGGGGAAAAAAATCATGAAGAGAATAAAGAAGAAGAAAATAAAAAAGAAGATATTAAACATGAAGAAATAAAACAAGATGAAATTAAACAAGAAGAAAATAAACAAGAGGAAATAAAAAAAGAAGAAAACAAAAACAAAGATGAAAAAGAAGACACAAAAGAAGAAGAAGAATCCAAAGAAAAAGAAGAAATAAAAAAAGACTTAATTCCTCCATCAAATCCCCCAGTAAGGTTAAACAATATAAACAACAATAACGAAGACAACGAAGAAGAAGAAAGTAAAACTCCAACATTTATACAAGAAGATCTTCGTTCAAATTTAAATCCAAATATAAATCAAAATCAAGAAAATGAATCAGAAATAAACACAGATTCAAAAACAACAGAAATAAAAAAAGCATTAAGAGAAGATTATATAGCAACATATGGTCAAAGTCAAGGAGTAACTTTAGCAGAAAAATTAACATCAAATAATGAAAATAAAAGTGTAGAAAATTATCAAAGTGGAATTGATGTTTATGATAATAAAAATTTCTATGTTCATTTATTAAAAAAAAAATCTAATGAAAATATAAATAAAAATATTGGTGATATTGATTTAATGATTGAACAAAAGGAAAATCAATTGAATTTAAATTCTTTTCCAAAAGAACCTCTTATTAGAAAATTTCATTTTGAAGAAAATAATTTAGCAAATGAAATTTTTCATTTAAGAAGATATTTAATTATTAATACTCAAGAAAATAATGATATTAGAACTGTTATTCAATTAAATTCTAAATTTTCTTCATATAATCCTAATTCTGATATTATTAATTTTACTAAAAAATCAACAATGAGTCAAGTTATTACTTTATATTTAAATAAAAATGAAATAGGTGATGATGATATTATATTTAATTGGGAAAATTTTATTATTGAAGATAAACAAATTTCAGAACAATTTGAAATTAAAGGTATTAAAAGAAGTAAAAGTGATACTTTTAAAGATGAGAATTTAAATAAAAATACGAATGATATTCAAAATGGTTATGGATATTATGAAAATGATGGTAATTATAATGGAGGAGGGGATGGAGGTTTTGAAATTGATTGTCCTGTTTGTGGTTCTAAAAATATGATTAATGATAATGAAAATGAGTTTAAATGTAAAAATTGTAAATCAAATTTATTACAATAATAAGTTTTATAAAATTAACAAAATTAAAATTTAAAAATTTAAAAAAATTAAATATAATAATTTATATTTTTTTTTAATTAAAAAATTTTCATTTAAATGGCTACTCAACAAATAGGAAAAGAAAATGAAAATATTGAATTAGAAGAAGTTATTATGCATAATATGATTGAAGAATTTATGAATATTAGTGATGAAGATAATAAAATTTTTAATACTTTTAAAACAGAATTTTCTGATTTAGCTGTTCTTCAATATGGTAGTTTAATGTATATTCAAAATGATAAAAATATTGAGAATTATCCTAATATATCTGAATTATTACAAATTTATGAAGAAATTTTTACAAATATAAATATGAAATCTTCTTTAAGTTTAAAACTTGAAAAATGTAATTATTATATATAAATAATGTATAGATTATATTATATATAATGATGGTTTTGTTACAATTGCTCAAAATGGAATGGGGAAAAAAATGCATATTTATAAAATTAAAACCTTAATTTTAATAATGCATTCAAATTCTCCTTCTAAAAGTGGAATATATAATTCAAGAGTATTAAAAGTTTTAAAACAAATTAAATTTATATAAAATTATATCAATAATTTACATAAATTCATTTATTTTTAAAATTTAATTTTATATTAATTAATAATTAAAATGAATAAAAACATAATAATAGTAGATCAAATCAACCAAAAAAATTATAACAAAAAATCTGAAAAATTTAAATTAGAAGCAATGATACTTTTATTAAAAAATGAAATTTCTACAAAAAAAGATATAATAAAAATTCAGAAAGAAGATATAAAAGATTTAAAAGAAAAGATAAAAAAATTAGAAAATCAAGTTCATTATATTTGTAATTAATAATAATTACATAAGAAATATTAAAAATCTAATTTATTCAAAATTTTTTTTTAAATAATCAACAACACCATAAAATTCTCTATAATCATCTTTACTCATTTTTCCAGAATATTTTTTTAATAAATTAAATAATTTTTCATTAGCATCATGTGGATTATTAATATTAACACTAGAATCATCTTTTTTAACAATTTTATTAAAAAATCCACCAACAGAATTTAAAGCCTCTGTTAAAATTTCTCCTCCTTTTTTCATAGTATTTTCAATAGTTTTTAAATTTTCATCTGAAATTAAATTTTTAATAATAGATTTTGGATTTTTATCTTGAATTTCTTCATCTTTTTCTCCAGTTATAATTTCATTAATACTAACATTTTTATTTTTATTAATTAAATCAATTGAATTTTTAATTCTTTCACTTATTTTAATTATTTGGATAATATTATCTTGATGAGGATATTTAAATAAATAAGAAAAACATTCAGTTTGTCCTCCTTCAAATAATTCATTTCTTATATTTATAATCATAGCAATTGCAATAAAATCAATAAAAATTAAAGGATAATTATTATCATCTTCATTTGCAAAAATTGCATCCCATAAAATAAAAATTTCATTTAAATCATATTCTCTACAAAATATACATTTTAACCATCTTTGAAGTACTATTCCAGTATTTAATTGTATATTTTCAAAATGTTGATATAATAAAGGATCAATTTTTTTTAATTTTTCTTTAATGATTAAACTACATCTTATTAATAAAGGATTTTTAAAATCATCATTTTGTTCTTTTGTCCATTCATTTTCAAATAATTCATATTTTTTATAATTAATTTTTTTATTATCATTTTCTTTTAAATCATATAAATCTTTCATTCCTTTTTTCATTAAATTATTAAAAGTAAAATATAAATCAGATTCAAAATTATTTTCATCATTAAAAAATAAATATAAATCTTTAGAATGTTTCATTGCTAATTCAAATTGAGATGAAAATTTAATTAAATCTTCTTTTGTATTTTTAGTATCATTTGGATAATAAAATGGATAAAATGCTATAAAAATAATAGATAATAAATCATTCATTCCTTGTTTATAACCAAGATCAATATTTTCTTTAGACCAAATTAATAAAATATTAGATAACATTTTTATTATTTTTTCATCATGAAATAAATTTATTTCTTGATAAGTTCTTGATAAATCTAATTTAATTAAATCTTTCATATCTTTTTCAATATAATAATTTTTCCATTCTTCATTATTTGAATTTGATCCTCCTCCTAAAGGATCACCTTGAAATTTTGTTTTTTTTAATAAATTTTTTGATTTAATTTTATATTCTTCTCTTTGTTTTGATAATGTTTCTATCCAATCTGATATTGTTTCATCTTGGGAGAATACATTTAAAAATATTCTCCATGACATATTTCTTATTTTGTTTTTTTCTATTTCACCATTTATAGACATTAATTTAAAATTGTTTAAATATTCTTCTTGAAGGAGATTTGCTTTAAAGTATACTATACATTCTTCTAAATTGTATTTTTTTATTTCTTCTAAATTACTCATTATTTAATAAATAAATGAATTTTTTAAAAATTTATTTTTTTAATAAGAAAAATTTTATTTTTTTTATAATAATTATTAATTTGTATATATGAAGAATAATAATAAGGAATTAATATAAATTTATTTAATATCCAATTCTAATAAAAATCATAACTTTTTTGTATTTCGATTAAATTTGATAATAATAATTTATTTCTTTCTATTTTTTCTTTATGTATTTTATTAGTTAATAAAATATTTGTATAAAGTTTTGGAATATGTTTAATAACTTTTTCTTTTTTATCTTCTTTTATTGGTTCACCTTTTAACAATTTATTATATTTGAATTTTTGTATTGAAAGAATTGGATTAATATAATCAGCAATACTTTTCCAAAAAGCAGAAAATTTTTTCATATGTATAATTCTATTGTGAAGCATTTGATCTTCAATAAATTTTTTATTTTTTAAATGCAAATTTATTTTATTTTCTACATCAATATAAAATTTATCTTTAAGATGTGTTTCTAATTTTGATGGTAATAATTTTTTTTTTGATTTCATTTTTAAATTTTTCTTTAAATTGTATTCATTTTGACCATCACTATCTATTTTATTTTCATCATCAATTATTTCTTTTTTATTACTATTTAAATCATTTTTATTTTCATAATTTGTATCATTTTGAAATAATGATTTAGTGTTATTATTAGTTAAATTACTTTTTTCATATCTTCTTTCAGTTTTTAATGATGAGTTTTTTTTATTATTATTTATAATAGGTAATTGAAATATTGAAGTGAGTAATACATCATTATTACGTAAACTTATTGGTTTTCTTGTTGAATTTGTATATCTATTTGATAATATTTTAGATAATGTTATTGATTCATTATTTAATGTTTCTGTTAATAAATTATTTTGATACATTTTTATTGATTCATTTGTTTTCATTTTTGAAGATGTGATAGTAGAATAATTTTTCTCTTGTGACATTTAGTCTAATAATTTATTATTTTAAAATTAATTAAATTAATAAAGTAACTGTAAAATAAAAATTAAAAAAAAATTTTTTATAAATACAAAATATATTAAATTTCTCCTAATTATTTTTTAGGTGTAGTCAATTTTTCTTTAATAGTATCTAACTTTTGTTGACAATCAGCTCTTAAATTTTTACAATCTTCAATATGATCTTCTTGATTAGCTTCTCTCTTTTCTTGATCACTAAAAATAAAAAAATTAATAAAAAAAATTTAACTTACTCTTTTTCTCTTTTAACCAATTCCTTTTCTTTCAATTCAATTTCTTTTTGTAATTGTTCAATATCCATTTGTAATTTACTTTCCCTAGAAACTAACTTACTTCTTTTTTTTTGTTCTCTTAATACTTTCCTCATAGCAAAAGCCATTGAACTTTCATATAATTTTTGATAATAATTAACAGTTTCTTTCATTTGGTCTTTAACATGATTTAACAATTCACCTCTTTGTAAAGAGTTAATAGTAACTTGTCTTATTAATTCATCAAAACATTCTGAATATAATTCTTCTCTATTATTATCAATTCCAGTTTCTCTTGCTTGTCTTATTTTCATTTGATTTTCTAAATCTTTTGAAAGTTTAATTACATCATTTTTATCTGCTGGTTTTGTTGATACAAATTGCATATATATTTGACCATCTTCTGTTGATTCTTTTGGAGGAAGAATTGTATCTAAATAGGATTTTAAAGATATTGGGTCGTTTTCGTCAAATTCATTTGTTGCGTTTTTACGCATTTCTCTTTCATTTTTTTGAACTAAACCATATTGAACTTTTTCACCATAACATATTAGGGATTGAGGTTGATTACTCATTTTTTTTATATTTTTTTATTTTAAAAAATTTTTTTTTTTGATTTTTGTCAATATATTTTTCTTTATAAAAAAAAATATAGAATATTTATCTTAAAATTTTTTTAATTAATATAATTTATTATTTATTAATTTATTATAATGTTATACTCTTCTCCACATAATGTATTCTCAGACCTGAATTATTTCTTTGCTCCTTTCTGCATACCCAAATTAATAGAATCTGATAAAAATAAAAATTGTAATGCAGGAAGAAGAGAGAATTCAAATATAAATTATGATAATATTTCACAACAAAATAATATTTTTAATTATTCAATTTGGCCAAATCAATTTATGACAATTTTACATCCAAAAACAGTAAAAATTAAAATTGTAAATAATGATATTGAAACTTCCCATTCTAAAGAAGTCAATCATGATAAAGTGGAAAAAAATAAAAATATTTTTCTTGTTTTAACTAATCATGATTTAAATGACTCAACTTTAGAAAATACAATGGATAATATTTCATTATCAAATGGGGAGATTACGAAATTTAATACAGATCCAAAATTAAAAAAAATACACTCAATTTATCATTTAAAAAGAAAAATTAGTACAAAATTACAAAATGATATTAGAAATACAATTAATGATTATATTTCTCAAATAAATATGAAAAATAAAAATTTTAAAATACCTTTTCTTTTACCTAATAGTAAATTATTTAGAGAAGATGTTAAAATTGCATCTTTAAAAAAAATAAAAAGCATTACAATTTCTAAATATATTAGTGAGGATATTCAAATTGCAGGAAGGAGCTTAAATATTAATAATTTAAATACTATTCAAAAAATTGAAGAAATTTATTTAAATTTTAATGATAATGATATTATTAAGAAAGTTTATAATTTATTATTTAAAACTTTGGTTTTTGATTATTATGAATCATTTCTTCATAGTGACAGATTTAAAAAGTGTATTGATAAAGATTTGGTCAAATATATTGAAAAATTAAAAAAATTAAATTATTCAAATGATAAGTGTGATTTATATAGAAGAATTTTCAAAGAAAAATATGAAGATATTGCAAAATGTTATTTTAATTGTAGCTAACAAAGATAATGTGAATATTAATGTAATTAAAAAAATAATAAAATTATTTTAAAATTTAAATTATTATAATTTTATAAAAGTAAAAAAATAAATTATTTTAAATTCATTACGTAAGCTCAACAATATAAATAATAAATTCCTTAATAAATATATATAAAGCAATATGTCTATAAAAAGACTAACAATCCTTTTCTTAATTTTCATCTATATTCAATCAAAAAATGAATCATCCTTAAATTTAAAATCCACTCCAAACTACAAATCAATAATAGAATCCTTTGGTTACAACTTTGAAGAATTCGAAATAAGAACTGAGGACAAATATATAAACAGTATATGGAAAATAACTTCAAAAAAAAAGCATAAAAATTTCTTTTCAACAAACAAAGCAATAATTCTCCAACATGGTTTATTAGACAATGGTTGGACTTGGTTTGTTTTACAAGAAAAATCACTTCCATTTAATTTAGCTGATAAAGGTTATGATGTATGGGTATCACATGTTAGAGGAACTTTATTTTCAACTGGACATGTTGAATCAATAGTTAAAAATTATTTAAATCCTTTTTCTCCTTATTGGGATTTTTCATTTGATGATTTTGCAAGATATGATTTACCTGCTGTTATAAATTTTGTTTTGAAAAAATCAAATGTTGAAAAAGTTGATTATATTGGTCATTCACAAGGTACATTAATTTTCTTCCTTTTATATATGATAAATCCTACTTTTATGGAAAAGTCTATTAATAAATTTATTGGAGTTGGTACTGTTCCTAATGTAAATCATGCTGAAAGTTATGTTACTAATTGGGTTGCTAATAATAAACAAATTTTGGATTATTATCCTTTTGGTAATTTTATGAGATTAGGTACTACTGTTGGTCCCTTATTCTCTGAAATTTGTGATAAAATTCCTGATATTTGTGGATTTATTGTAAATAAAATTGTTGAAAATGATATTTCAACTAAAAGGATGAAATTCCCCAAAATTTCTAAGAATTTATTCCTTTACGAACCTGGTGGAACTTCTATTAAAAATATGAAACATTGGATTCAAATTTTTAGTGATAAAAAATTACATAGATTTGATTATGGTAAAGAAGAGAATTTAAAACAATATGGTAGTGAAGAACCACCATTATATGATATAGATGCTATTAAGAAATGGAATATTAAAGGAATGGTTACTACAAGTAATGCTGATCCATTCTGTAATCCTATTGATACTGAAGAATTTATTGCCCAAATTGAAAATAAAGATGCTGTTAAAATTTTAAAAATGGAAAATTATAATCATTTAGATTATGTTTGGGCTGAAGATGCTTGTACTGATTTATATCCAAAAATATTCGAATTTCTTGAATAAAAATTGTTTATATATATTAGCTTTTCACATTTATTCTTTATATAAATATCATTGATGAACATATGAATTAATTAAAATATATTTAATAGTTAAGTCACAAAAATGAACTGTGTAAAAAAAATTTTTTTTTTTTCAATTTTCAATTTAATGATTTTTATATTTTAAAAAATCATTAATATTTAATTAAATAAAATTATAACTAATCAATAATAAAAAAACTCAAAATCAATGTCAGATAAAAACAAACCAGGTCAAAAAAAAGAAAAATCAATAAAACTAAGTGAAGATGCAAGAATGCGTTTAATGTTAACAAACAATATGAAAGAAATGGAAACAGAATTTGATATAAACGATCACATAGTAATAGATTTAGGAAACGCATCAACAAAAATAGGTTTTTCAGGAGAAGATCAACCTGCAGTGGTAATACCATCAATATATGCAAGAAATAAAATATTAGACTCAGACAAAAAAAATGAATTATCATCATATGATCAAAAAATGGATGTTTATGGATACGAAGCTACAAAACCTCAATATAAAAATGATTATGATATAATAAATTTAACTCCAGGTGATCATAAAGAATTAACATCAAAAGAATTTAGTGAATTCTTACATGATGCCTTAGAAATTAATATGGGTATAACACCAACTGATTATGATGTCATTGTTAATATTTCTCCAATTAAAAATGATGAAAATATTAAAACTTATGGTAGATTATTTATTGAAGATTTAGGCTTTCGTGCTTTAGCAATGATAAACTCATCTTCATTATCACTTTATTCAACAGGGAGAACTACAGGATTAGTTGTTCAATGTGGTGAAAAGAGAACATATACTGTCCCAATATTTGAAGGATTTCCTCTTTATCATGCATTAAGTAAAAATAAATTAGGAGGAAAAGATTTGACTGATATATATAGAAAAGGTATTTTAGAAGCTAATTTAAATGTTCTTCCTGAAGATATTGCTACTTTAAGAAGTATAAAAGAAAGAACATCTTCTGTTCCTTATATTTATCCATGTGATTATTATTTAGATGAAAATTTTCAAGATATTATTCTAGAAGAAATAAGATTATATAAATTACCTGATGATACTATAATTGATATTCCTAGAAAATGTCGTTTACTTGCTAGTGAAATGTTATTTAATCCTAAAATTGTTGAAAGGGAAGAAGCAGGAATTAGAGATTTAATAGTTCATTCTGTTAGAAAAAGTGAAATTGTATATGAATCATTGAAAGAAATGCTTGTTAATAATATTGTTCTTTCTGGAGGTACTACTATGATGCCAGGATTTGCTGAGAGAGTAACTAAAGAACTAAGTGGTTATAAAGATGAAAATGAATGGTCTTTAGAATTTAAACCTAATGTTATTGCTGATAATAATAGATATATTGGTAAATGGATTGGAATGAGTATGATTGCTAGTATGAGTGCTTTTGATAAATTATTTATTAAAAAATCTGAATATCAGGAAAATGGAGAAGAAAAATTGATTGATCTTGGTAAAATTTTTTAAGAAAGAATATATTTAATATATGATAATATATGGATTTTACATATTATAATCAAATGATATATAAATTACTTTTTTTTTTAAAAAGATATTTATTATTTATTTTTTATAATTTTATGATTTATTTTAAAAAATGGTATCACCTATAAATGCATTATTTAATAGGAATTTTACAAAAATAAGAAATGACAATTTTGAAAATGATTATTTTTCATCAAATGATAGTGAAGAAGAAACAAATGAAATTTTAAGGAAAAAAAATAAAAAAAGAAAAAGAAATTCAATATTAAATTTAGAACCACAAAGAATAGACATTTTCCCAGATAAAAGAGAAGACAATATAAAAAATATAAATGAACTTCGTCGTATTCACAATTCAAAAGAAACAAAATTACGTAATGAAAAAATAGGATGGAATTTAGTATACATGTTACTTTTTTCTGATTTTTTTAACAATTTACGTGAAAGACAATTAAACTTAAAAAACAATTCAATATCATTTTTTAATTTAAAAGAAATAGAACTTCGAATAAAAAAAATGATAAATAAAATAAATAATAAAAAAATATCAGATAGCAATATAGCAAATAAAGATGAAGAAAAAATGGAATTCCCAGCATCAAGATGGATAGATCGTCCTTTTACAGTAATAATAAATGATTTTAAATTTAATGAAAAAGAAAAAGATGATTTTATACCAAGTTATATAACTTCATTTAGAAATTTTTCAGATAATGAAACAAAAAAGCATCAAAGAGCAAAATCTAAACCAGCAATGTTGAGTACTTTTATTACTCCTAAAATTAATATCCCTCAAAATAGACCAAATTCAAATTTATCTTTAAAGCCAAATAATAATTTAAATATTCCTTCTTATAATATAGAAAGAAAAAGAAAAAGTATGGCCAATGCTGATCCAATTTTAAAATCTTTTACTCAATTAATTAAAAAAAAAGATGTTAAAGGAACTTCTACTGGTAATATTGGGAAAAGTAATTCTAATAGGAATCAAAATAAAGCAGCAATTTTAAAAATTAATTTTAAACCAAAAGAAAATAATA
>Ga0310695_10005000_pt1 | contig 23662 bp, 10 predicted proteins | sample RumenRJG_04DNA_FD_203882 | JGI IMG/M metagenome (GOLD analysis project Ga0310695, IMG submission 203882) | Bovine rumen microbial communities from Lethbridge, Alberta, Canada - RJG_04 (v2) (version 2) | ecosystem: Host-associated > Mammals > Digestive system > Stomach > Rumen | place: Canada...
TTTCACGCAACTGATGTGTTAAAACTCCGAAAACTTTCTCAATAATCTCGCCCGTTTCGCACAGAATACAAAGAAATACACTATCTTTGTGCACGTCAAGGCCACATACTGCTCTCATAAGCCTAAATAATTAGAGGGTTAATAAATGAGACCTCAAATATAGCAAATAATTGTGACTTAGAGCACGTAAAAGGATAGGATTGAGCGTATGGAGGCCTTGATTTCTAACTTTTCGGGGCAATTTGTTTAAGTTTTTATCTCAACTGGCTTATAATCTCAGCAATTTTATTTAAATTTGCAACCAAAAATAGAATATGATTATGAAGATATTTTTATCAATAGCAGCAATTGTGGCTGCGGTGATGCCAGGAATGGCACAGCAGACGAAGTATTCCGTCAGCGGAATCAGTAGTGACAATGGTAGGGTGGTGTATCTGACCAACCAAAACAACAGTCTGTTTCTCGACAGTACGGTGGTGGCCGAGGGTAAGTTTGCGTTCACAGGTGCTGTGGACAAGGACGCCTTGCTGTCTGTGAGTCTGAAGAATGCTGATTGGCAGACACCTTTCTTCAACGACGGCACGCCTGTAACCATCAATCTGAACGACAGCACGCTGAAGGGCTCTGCACTGAACGAGAAGTTGAATGCCTACGACCGGCAGATGAACGAGCCGTTGGCACGCTTCAGGAAAAAGCTTGCTGGAATGACGGATGCCCAGAAAGAGGCCCATGAAGAGGAGCTGAATAATGAGGTGAAGAAAATATTCGACGACGAGACTGCCTTTGTCAACAAGATTTTCGTGGACGAGCGCAACACCCTGATTCCCGTGGCCTTTGCCGAATTATATTTCTACGATAACGGACTGAGGGCGTACGACAAGCTGGTAGCTGAGAAGGTGGCCTTTGCCAACCATCCTGCACTGAAACATACGAGAGACGTGGTGGCCTTCACGCTGGCTCCTGCCGAAAAGACGGCCTTCATCGGGCAGCAGTTTACAGACCTGGAAATGGCCGATCCCGACGGCAAGATGCACAAGGTCAGTGAACTGACAGGCACGGGCAAGTGGGTGCTCGTAGATTTCTGGGCTTCGTGGTGTGGTCCCTGTCGTGCGGAGATGCCTAACGTATTGGACGCTTACAACAAATATCACGCCAAGGGTTTCGAGGTGGTTGGCGTCTCGTTCGACAACAAGAAAGAGGCTTGGGTGAAAGGTGTCGAACAGTTGAAGTTGCCTTGGCTGCAAATTTCCGACCTAAAGGGCTGGCAGTGTGCCGCTGCATCCATCTATAAGATTGACGGCATTCCCGACAACATCCTAATTGACCCGCAGGGAAAGATTACTGATCGCGCCCTTCGCGGCAAAGAGTTGCAAAGTCGTCTGCAGGAAATTTTTGGAGAGTAAATAATTAAGGGGAGAATTTTTCTCCCCTTAATTATTCATTCAGTTTCAATCTCATGGGTTGTCAACGTTACTTGGTAACGTATTTCCTGCCCTGCGTGATGATAAGTCCTTTGCTGCTGTCGGCGACACGCTGTCCCTTCAGGTTGTACTTCTGCGAGTCAGACGTGGCGACTGAGGGTAGTGCCGACAGACCAGAAGCCCCGCTGAGCTCGACGGTGGCCGAAGCCTGGCTCAGACCGCCCATCTCGTTGGCGGCGCGTACTGAGTAAGAGCCAGCGACGGTAGCGGTATAGGTGGGCGAGGTGGTGAAGCCGACGACCTCACCGTCCTTGCAGACGGCCCACAGCAGTGCGTAGTTGCTGCCCTCCCAAGTGAGGGTCATTCCCTGACCGACAACGTTCGTGGGAATGGGAGCCTGCTCGGTGAGCAGGGCGGGCTGCCACTGGTCGTCCTGTCCCATCACGGCGGCCAGCGTGGGTTCGGCGGCCTCCTCGGCGGTCAGTACAGGATTGTTGGTCTCGTTGCGGCGGTTGGTGTAGACGTTGGTCTGCTTGTCGTAGGCATCGTAGGCGTCGAACGTCGTCTTACGGCCCTCGGTACTTACCGGCGTGCCTGTCGGCGTGTGCGACCCGTACTCGGCAAAGCGCTTGGGGTAGCCGCCGCTCATCTCACTCCAGCCCTCGGCCTTCGGCGTGACAGCCATCTCGGTGTCGATGAACAGGGCGATGGGCGTACCCTTGCCCCACGGACGACCGAGGGTGTAGGTGCCGTTGACGTCCTGCGTATCACCGATAATCTTACAGCTCTGCAGGATGTAACCATACTTCTTGGGATTAGAGGGCACTGCGAGATAGCCGCTCTTCACCTGGCGGAACGTCACCTTATTAAAATAGGCGTCGCCCTTGCCGCAGATATAGTCGGTGCGTCCGCGGATAACACCGTCCTCGAAGTAGAACTTGCCGTTCTGGTTGTTCGATACGTAGGTGTCCTGATAGCCCCAGAGGCAGGCATCCTTGAAGATGGTGCGGTTCGACTGGTCGTTGACGGCGATGTCGCGACCGTGGGCATCGCCCATCGAGGTCTTGACGGTGAGGTTCTGGAAGTAGCTGTCGGCACCCTTGATCTGTAGCACGTCGCCCTTGCCGATACCCTCTAACGGGCACGACGGTCCGAAACCGTTATCCCATGTGGCGGCGGGTGTGATGTTCGTCAGAATGACACCCTCTGTCGACTCACCGATGAAACTGGTGTTGGCAGCGGTCAGTACCGATGTCGCGTTGTCGTAGGTCTTACCGTCGCCGCCGGTCACCGTCCCTGTGGGATGGAAGACGTATGGCTCGGCGCTGTTCTTGATGAACACGCGGTAGCGGACGTTCTTATTGCTGCGGCTGTTGGCGGCGGCTAAGGCCTGGTCGATGGTGCCGTCGTCGGGCACGATGAAGTCGTAGAGGGCTTTTTCCACTGTAGGACGGGCCATCGTGGTGAAAGTAATGTTCACCTCGTTGGCCAACTGATTGCCAGACTTGTCCTGTACGAAACCGGCCGGCATCTTGAACGCACACTGCGTGTTATATTCCAAATTGCTGTAGTTGAACGAGACGCTGCGACTGCTCCATGTGGCGTCGATGGGCTGGCCATTCAAGGTAGCAAGACCATTGCTCTGGCCCGGCTCTATGCGCTCGTCGAACGAGACGGTAATCTTACCCGTGGCGCTGACGCCTGTAGCTTGGTCGGCGGGAACGGTGCCCGTCACGACGGGAGCGGTAGCGTCGGCCACTGTCGCAGCCTCGCCGACGACGAAGACGTTGCCGACACCACATTCGGAGTTGGTGGTGTAATCCAGTCCGTCGAACTGCATGTTATAGGTGTACTTGTCTGACAGCAGGTCCGTGCCTTCACCCGTAATGCGGATGACCACCTTGTCTTGACCGATGGCAGACTCCGGTAGGGGTAAGCTCAGCGGCGTCTGTACGTTGGCCGTCATCTCCCAGCCTTCGCCTAAGGGTGCGAAGCTGGTGCCGTCGGTAGAGATGAGTGCCTTCCACTTCTTGGTGGCAGCATTCTTGGCGGCCATGTCGGCCGTGAACGTGACAGACGTAAAGCCCTTGGTCGAGAATTCATACTGGAAGGCGATGTCGGTAGAGCGGTAGCCATTCTGGTAGAGTCCGTTGATGGTGGAGAGAACGACGCTCTTGCGGTTGCGGACCACCGGCGTGCCCCCGTCCTTCGTGTAGGCGAGCGAGCCGTCGCTCACCTTCACTACGCAGGCCTTGGCGTGGCGGTCTGCGTCCCAGGTGTAGTCGGCAGCAAAGGGGTAGCCCGACGTTGTCGCATAGGCGTAGTTCTCCGTCTGGCTGGCATCGAAGACGACGACAAAGTCCTGCACCTCGTAGTTAGCCACTAACTCCATATCGGCGTTGACGGTCAGCTCACGGCTGGCTGACGCATTGGCGTTCTCGCTGCCGTCAGTCCAGCTGAGGAACTTCAGAATCTTCGACTCGTTGGCCGTGGCAGTCACCTTCGTGCCAGCCTCGTAGCGGCCGTCGTGGTCGTTAGGCGACAGCGTGATGCTGCCCATCTCCATCTCGGCGTCATTCGTCGTCTTGGTCGTGACGGTGTAGACGGGGACGGCCTCGAACACGGCTTTCATCGTCTTCTCGCCATCCATGGTGACGGTGGTCTCGGCGGCGGTGCTGACCTGAGCACCCGTAGCGTCCTGCCACTCCTTGAAGCGGTAGCCGAAGTTCTTCGTGGCTTTCAGTGTCACAGTGCTGCCTTCCTTATACTGCTCCAACTCCGGTTCGCGGCTGATGCTGCCAGCCTCAGCAGGTACGACAGCCGTGGTCAGCGTGTATTTCGTTACCTGAGCAGCGGCACCGACGAGCTGGCCCTCAACAACCACATCGGCGAGACCCATAGACTTGCTCTTTCCAAGACCGATAAAAGCAAATTTCAGCTTCAGAGGCTTGTCAGCGGTGGCTGCGAGGTTGTCTGTCGTGTAGCAGAAAGTAGCGATATCCAGATTCTTGCCGCCGCGATTGACGTCGGCATCGGTGCAGAGGACTTCCTCCTTGTCGCCGGTCTCGGCCGATACGGTCAGCTTACCGCCGTCGGTTCCGAAGCGTGCGCCCTTGAAACTCACCTTGGTGGGAACGAAGGTGAAACCGTCTTCGGGCGTCAGCGTCAGTGTCAGGGTGTTGTCGACTGTGGCTGACGAGGCCAGCGAACTACCGCTGTTATTGGCAATGGTCGACATGATTGTCTGCTCATTGTCCTTGCCTACATATTTGGTGGTGCCGGTGACGGTCAGCGCCGAACCGGCCGTCCACGTCTTGCCGACGAAGCCTGCGCTGAGTGCCTCAGGGACGAAAATGGCATCGTCGCCCTGCGTCAGACCGCCCTTGTCGAGCTTGTAGCTGATGCTGCCTGCGATGTTCACGCCGGCGGCGTCCTTCGACTGACCGCTGACAGCGACGTCGGAAATGCAAAGCCATTTTCCTGTGGCGTCGCTGGTGTACCAAGGATAGACGCGGATGAGCAGTTGGTCGCCGTCATTAAGACTGATGACGGGAGTGGCTTCCACCTCGTTCATCACGTTGCTGGTCATTGAGCCAGGCGAGTATATCGTGGTACGGGTAACGAAACCGTCGGTAGAATAGTAGACGTGGCAGCGCATGCCGTTGCCGCCACGACCGCCCACCTTCATGGCGATGTGGTTGATGTCGAGCTTCTTGCCGTCGGGAGCCGTCACGGCAAACTGCACATACTGGTTGGGCGAGTCGTCCTCGGCCTTGACCCAGGTGCCGCCGTCGTTCGTGCTGACCATCAGTCCGTTGGTGGCGTTGTTGCTGTATTTCACCATTCCTTCAACCTTGGCATCGGCAGCTGTTGCAAGACCGTTGACGACGGGGGCGTCGGTAGCGGTCAGTGCCCATGTGGCGGCGAAGGGTTCGCCGCCGCCGAGTTCAATGCCGTTGACGGTCAGCGGCACCTGGGCCGACTTCTGACCGACGGTGGCCGTGATGGTGCCGTTGAAGACACCTGCCGCCGTGACGTTCACCTTGGCATAGAAGGTCTTGATGAGCGTACCATTGGTATAGTCGGCAGTGAGAGAGGTCTGCCAGTTCTGCTTGTCGGTAGACAGCAGGATGCCGTCGGTGGCCGTGATGACGACCTTCCCTGCGGCGGGCTCCAGTCCCAGTCCGCTGAGCGTCAGTTCCTTCGTGGCCGATTTCCCTACGTAAGCATCGCCGAGGTCGGCCGTTGAGGGGGCTATGGACAGGTCGGTGGGAATCTCGATGGCATCAGCGAGGATGCCTGCCTCTTTCATCAGCTGTGCACAGAGACGGGCTGCCGTCAAGGCTCCCGTCAGGTTGTAGTGGGTGTTGTCGGTCTCAGCGCCTTTGTCAAACAGGGCGGCGTAGCACTTGTCGTACGTACCGTAACTCTCGTAGAGATCTTTCGTGGCCGTGGTCATGTCGATGAAGGCAACGCCCTCCTCGGTGGCCAACTGCTGCATCTGGTAGCCGTAGTCCATGGTGTGGTTGTTGGCATCGACTTTCTGGCCGGTCTTCAGCACACCGTCGACCAGTGCGTCGAACTTGTCGCCTAAGTCGTGGCGGCCGACGCGGGTGATGGGGGCTACGCCATTAGTGAAATAGCAGCGGCAGACGGCTGACACCAGGATGGGTGTCGCAGCCTTCTCCTTCACAGCGTCGATAATCTGTTTCAGACACTGCTTGTAGGTCGTCGAAGGTGTGGTGCCACGACCGTCCTTCTTCACGGCAGCGGCGTTGGTGGCGTCGCCCTTGTCGGTGTAGTAGGCCTGCAGTTCGAGGTTGTCGACACCGTTGTACTTGCCGTCGTTGTGGGCAAACTGTATGAGTACGTAGTCGCCCGCCTCAACATTGTTCTTGGCGTTCTGCCAGAGTTCGTTGAAGCCACCGCGTGAGTCGCGGCCGCCCTTAGCGTAGTTCACACTGGTCCATCCGTTAGTCAGGAAGTTGCCGAAGTACATACCCCAGCCGCGGGTGTTGGTGGTACTCTCATCATAAGGTGCCATCGTAGAGTCGCCCAGGGTGTGTACTTTTTTGGCATGTACTGCTGCCGTTGAAAGCAGCAGTAGCATAGCCATGAAGTAGTAGATAGTTTTTTTCATTTTTAGGTAGTTTGTTTTGATTAGTAATTTTGGCTGCAAAGGTACGGTTTCTTGACGATGAAAAGGGTGAAAAACGCGTCAATAATAGGTAAAAAACGCGTCAAAAGCTTAGTTTGACGCGTTTTTATACTCTGTCGGCGACTGTCCTACACTCTGTCGGAAGCAGCGGCTGAAGTATTTCGGGTCGGTGAATCCGCAGGCGTAGGCCACCTCGGCCACCGTCTTGTCTGTCAGTCGCAGCAGCTGACAGGCGTGCTTGATGCGTGCCTCGCGTAACAGGTCCTGGGGCGTGATGCCCATCGCCTGTTTCAGCTTGCGCTGCAATCCGCTGCGACTGGTGGCGGCTGCCGCTGCCATGTCGCCGACACCAGCGTCGCTGTTGCCGATGTTCTCTTCGACGTAGGCCATGACCCGCTTCAGCATGGGGTCTTCGTCAGTCTCGTCTCGTACCTCATGCTTCGTCGTCTGTACCTCATGCCCCTGTTCTATCAGTGCTAGGTATTTCTCTAACGTCTCATGCTGTTGACGTTTGATACGGCGTATATATAATAAGGTGTAGACGACGGATAAGATAGTACCTGCGATGAGCAGGACGATGAGCAGCCGCCCCCATACCGACTCCCAGAAGGTGGGCTTCACCACGATGGTCAGCTGCCGGTTGTTGGCCTGCCATTCGCCGTCGGCATTGGTCGAGCGGATTTCCAGCTGGTAGGTGCCGGGCTTCATGTCGAGCAGTGTTGCCGAGCGGTCGTGGCCGATGTAGTTCCACTGCTTGTTGGGTAGCAGGCGAAAGGCATAGCTGATACGGTCTGGCGCATCATAGTCGAGTGCGGCAAAGTGGACGGTGACGTTGCGCTCATGAGGTTGCAGTGTCAGTGTGTCGGCTTGCTCGATGCTCCAGTCGCTGTTGCCTCCCTGAACCGTGGCCCTTGTGAGTACCAATGGCGGGGTGTACGCCTGACGGACCATCTGTTTTCCTGTCATGAAAAACGCACCGTCGGTCAGTCCGAAGAGCCAGCGATCATTGCCCAATGGCAGTGGATGGGCTTCGCTGAACCGATAGTCGGCATTAAAGTTGCGGGTGTCGAGCACACGCCCCTGTCCTGTGCTGTCAAGCAGGGTTATCAGATGACTGCCGACGGCCATCATCCCTCCGTCGGCCAGCGGTGACAGTGACTGTACGATATCGTTCGGCTGTACGTGGAATGATTGGCTCAGATGGCGGAACGACAGCTGCTGTGCTAACAGGTCGTTGCCCATGAGCAGGTTGATGCCGCCGCTCTCCGTGCTGACAAAGAGACGTCCGCGGCTGTCGCTCGCCACATCCATCGTGGCACTGCAGCTGAGACTCTCGGCGCGGTCGGGCTCACGCTGGTGCAGTATGAACGTCATGTCGTCGATGCGCTGTTTTAGCGGAGCTGCCAAAAGACCGCTCGACGTGGCAATCAGCAGCACGTCGTTGTCGGTGACATACAGGAAACGGGCACGGGGACAGGCCTCCTGAGGATACTGCCGGGGAATGCTGAAGCGTGGCTGTGTAGCCTGGGGCTGATCGGTATAACAGACGCCTCCGCCCAGCGTGGCTACCCATAGCCGCCCGTAGCGGTCTTCAAGGATGTGATAGACATCAGAATGGGGGAGCTGGTCGAGGTGTGTCGTCTGGAAGATGCCCGGTGCCGTCTCGCGCAGTCTGAACAGTCCGTCGGGCTTGGTGCCTAACCACAGGGTGCCGTCAGCCGACTGTATCATACAATAGACGGCGGCACCGAAGCGTGTGTAGTCAGCGTGCAGCCGTCCATCGGCACCAAGGAAGCCCAGCAGCTGGTCGTTGCTGTCGTAGACACGGACGGCTTTGTCGTCCTTGGTGGTTACCCAGTAGCGTCCCTTCCGGTCGCTGAACAGACACTTCACCTCGGCCTGTGGCGTCAGCTCGAGACGCTTTGTGCGCTGGATGTCGGTAGACAGCTTGTAAACGCTGCCGTAGTCGATGAACCACAGGTTGCCTTGGCGGTCTACGATGGCGAAAGCCTGAGTACGGAACGGCATATCTAAAGGATAGTCCGTTGCAGCCGTCTCTCCTGACTGCCTGTAGCTCAGGCGTCCGTTGACGTGAAGCGCCCATTGTGTCTGGTGGGAGTCCGTCCATGAATAGTCATTCTTGATGAGCGACCGGCTCTGACGGTGTTTGTCGGCCATTTGTTGCGCCTGCTGCTGTTCTTGCTCGCTCAGGTCCCGAAAACGATATGTCCGCAGGTCAAACATGAAGTTCTGCTCGTCTACCTGGCACAGGATGAGACGTCCTGGCAGCAGCGTGATGTTGCGGATGCGGTCGGTCGTCATGTGGCAGCCGTCGCCTACGGCAGGCTTGAAGGTCTGGAACTCATAGCCGTCGTAGCGGCACAGGCCGTTCCAGGTGGCAAACCACATAAATCCCTGCTCGTCCTGTAGCAGTTGCGTCAGGTGTGATGAAGACACACCGTCAGCCTCGTCATATCTCGTGATGCGACAGAGAGGCTGCGCGTTGACTGACAACCATGCCAGCCACGTGGCCATCATCCATACCAGACGTGCCCTCATTCTCTTTTATCTGATGATTTTCGTGCCGTTACTGATACAGATGCCTTTATGCGAAGGACTCACCCGCTGGCCGTGCAGGTTGTATGTTGCAACGGCGGCGCTGTTGTCTACGCTGAGGGGAGAAAGGATGGCGGTGGCGTCGGCCTGCGCCTTGATGCCAATCTCGGCGGCAGAGGTCCAGGCATTGCCACTGACCTCGCTCTTGGCCACCATCTTTATATAGCGTCCTGCCTTCGGTGCCGACAGTGTTGCCACCTGCTCGGCGGTGGTGTTTTTGAACTCACCGCTGGCAACCGGGCTGCCCCAGGTCGTACCGTCGGTACTCAGGTAGAACTCGTATGCCTTGACCATGCCGTTCTGGTTGCCGTCCTGACGTGAGAGATAGGTAAAGGCTTTCACAGTATAAGTCTTCGCCATGTCGATAACGATGGTGTGGGGGTGACGCGGCTCGTTGGCGCCCCAGGCTGTGTGCCAGAAGGTGCCGGTGTTGCCGTCGATGGCATATTTGGCCTCATTGCCGCCCTGATAGCTGTCGGCACTCTTCACCGTCCACGCGCTCTTGTTGACATAGACGTCGAAGTCGTAACTCATGACGGGGCTGGCCATCAGTCCGTTGGCGGTGCAGTAGGCAGTGACGGTGCAGGCATCGTTGCAAGTCACATAGGTGCTGTACTTCTGGTATTCGCCGCCGTTGATGCTGTACCAGATGGTGGCGTTCTTCGTAGTCGTCGACATCTTCAGCTTACCGCTCGTCAGACGCTCTACGCTGACCATCTGGCAGACGGGCATGTCGAGACGGGCAGCTTCAGCCGCCTTTGTGTCGGCCTTCAAGGGGATGATGAAGAAGCGGAAGGCGGTGTTGGCGGCCTTCAGCTCGTACTTCTCCATCACATCAGGGCCGCACGAGTTGTTGCCTAAGCCACGGGTGGCGGCATCGAGATTGACGATGCTGTTGTCGCAGCTCTTGAACTGGTAGGTGTGCTTGGCACGGCTATTGCTGTTGGTATAGTTGTCCTCAGGACGGAAGTGTACGGCTGAGGCTGCCATCTGGTCGGGAGCCACGAAGAGCAGTCCCTGTCCGTCGCCGTTGGTCAGCGACATCCAGCGCACCTCCTGCTTCGTACCGTGCTCCTGCGGCAGGATATACTCCTCATACTGGTCGGTGACGGTGCTCTCGTAGATTCCCGGCAGACAAGCCTCCTTGCGGTCGCGGTAACTGTCCCATGGTCCACGTCCGAACCAGGCGAGCTGCTCCATCTCCTTCGGCATTTCCAGACGGAAGCCCATCTTCGGCAAGATGGCACCGCTGTTCTTGGGGCGTACGAAGGTGTTGACCATCACGGTGCCGTCGGCACAGACGATGAAGTTCATACTGACATCGAACGTGTTGGCACCACTGCCGTAGGTGCTGGTCATGGCGATGGTGACGGTCTTGCCGTCTTTGCCCTTTGTCACCGTCGTGCCAGTGCCCTTGCCGGTGGTGCAGAGTTTAGGCAGTCCCATGGCGTCCCAGCTGCTCTTCTTGCTCCCGTCGTTGTCGGTGGGCAGGCGGAAAGCGTTGAGGAACAGTCCCTTGCCCGTGCTGACCATCTGCTTACCGCCGTAGGTATAGCCCGTGAGCGTGCCCTTGCTCTTAGTGAAGGTAGCCTTGAAGTTGGCACCGGTGACGTTGACGACGGTACTTGTCTCCTCAACAGCCAGGGCTTCAGCGCCCGCGAAGCTCAGGTCTTTCATCGGCTTGGTGGCTGTCTTGACAGGCAGTTTCTCTTCGGCCACCACGTAGCAGGCATCGGCCCAGGCGGTCTTCCCGCGCTGTTTGGCGTAGAAGTAGATGAATGCCTCCTTATCAGCGGAGAGAGAAGAGAGGAGAGAGGAGAGATTGTCGATGGTAATGTCTTTCGTCTTACCCGCCGCCACCTCACCGCTGATGGTGCCTGTAGAGAGTGCATTGCCCTCTTCGTCCACAACGCTGTAGCCCACATCATAGATGGTGCTCGAGAGGAACGCCAGTTTGTTCTTCATACGGAAGACATTTGTCTTGCCACTGACGGCCGCCCACTCCAAGGGCTGGTAGATTTTCTTCGTGTTGTAGGTCTTGGCGGTATAGCTCAGGTCGGGGTGTACGAGACCGTTGATGCAGAAGTTGCCGTCGTTGGGGTTGTCGCCGAAGTCGCCGCCGTAAGCCCAGTAGTCCTTGCCGGTGGTGCTCTTGGCGAGAAGCCCCTGGTCTTTGAAGTCCCAGATGAACTCACCCGTCAGACAGGGGTACTTCTCGTAGAGGTCGAACATCTCGCGGACGTTGCCCATCGAGTTGCCCATGGAGTGTGAGTTCTCGCACTGTATGTGCGGACGGTCGTGCTGCGACGAGCCTATCCAGTTGATGTTATCATAGCTGGCATACATCGTCGACGAGACGTCGGCATACTTGCTGGCACCCTCGTAGTGTGTCAGTCGCGTTTTGTCGAGCGCCTTGATGGCCGAACTGACAGCACTGAAGTTATTGCCGTCGCCACTCTCGTTGCCAAACGACCACATAAAGATGCAGACGTGGTTACGCATCCAGCGCACATGGTTCTCGGAGCGTTCCACCATCGCGTTCTTGAACTTTGTGTTCGACGACAAATCTCTCTTGCTGTGACACTCCACGTTAGCCTCGGCCAACACGTAGAGACCGTATTTGTCGCAGAGGTCATAGAAAACAGGGTCGTTGGGATAGTGCGACGTGCGCACGGCGTTGATGTTCAGACGCTTCATGCACAGGATGTCCTGTTCAATCTCTTCGGGCGAGATGGCACGGCCGTTGACAGGAGAGAAGTCGTGGCGGTTCACGCCGTGGAACACCATACGCTGGCCGTTGATGAGCAAGGCACCGTCGGAACGGACGCTCACCTCGCGGAAGCCCACCTTCGAGCCACGGCGGTCGATGACGTTACCTTGACCGTCTTTCAGCGTCAGCACGAGGTCGTAGAGGTTCGGGGCCTCGGCGCTCCAGAGACGCGGGGCGGTGACGTCCATAGTGGCCTCCCCAAGCCCCTCCGAAGAAGGGGATGTCTGATTACCAAAATTCAGGGGAACAGTAGTGGAGGCAATGAGGGTGCCGTTGTCCAAGATCTTGGCTTCAACTGTTAGATTGGCCCCTCCTTCGGAGGGGGTGGGGGAGGCCTCCACTTTTACTTCTACCTTGGCCTTTGCGTTCTTATAGTTTGCATCCAGGTCGGTGGTGAAGAAGTAATCGCGGATCTGCGTCTTCGGCGCTGACCAGAGGAAACAGCTGCGATGGATGCCCGTCAGTCGCCAGTAGTCCTGACTCTCTAAGAAGGAACCGCTGGTGAAGCGGTAGACCTGCAGGGCGATGGTGTTCTCGCCATCGACGAGATAGTCGGTAATCTTGAACTCCGAGGGCAGGTAGGAGTCCTCAGAGTAGCCGATGCGCTGCCCGTTAATCCAGAGGTAGTAGCCGTGGCCGACGCTGTTGAAGCGTACATAGACGTCGCGGTCCTTCCAACTGTCGGGGATGGTAAAGGTGCGACGGTAGGTACCCACGGGGTTGGGCATGGAGTTGTTATAGGTATAATAGCTGGGACGGTCGGCCATCACCGAGAAGGTTGTCTCGTTGAACGAGAAGGGATACCATACCCAGTTCACATACAGCGGCTTGTCCCACGACTTGTTGTGGTTCACCCCCCATACCTGCCAGCTTGAAGGCACGTCGATGGTGGTCCAGGCAGCGTCGGCATACTCCTTGGCGCACCATTCGTTTTTGGCACTGGCCGGCTTCGCCACCCACATAAACTTCCACTGGCCGTTGAGCGACTGGAACCACGGCGACAGCGTCATGTCGTTTTGTGCGATGTCGGCTTCTGATGCCATCGGGATGGCTATGGTGTGAGCCGTCTCACGGTTCACGCTTGTAATAGTCGGAGTGTCCCACTCTGTCCCCGTTTGTGCGTTTGCGGTGGTGCAGATGAGTGTTGTCAGAATAGTTGCAGTTTTCTTAAAGTTCATAGCGATATTTATATTTAGTGACTGCAAAAGTAGTCATTTTCTCGTAGACAGACAACAAAAAACGTCCCAAATGTTTTGTTATTTCAGCAACTTACATTATTTTTGCAGCCAAAAGCGCGTAATATGGAGAGAAAACAGATTACTTTCGATACTTTTGTGCGCGGCGTGCTGACCGTGATCGTTGTCGTGGGCATCGTCATGTTGCTCAACCGTCTGAGTGGTGTACTCCTGCCATTCTTCCTGGCTTGGCTCGCGGCTTACCTGCTGTTCCCGTTAGTAAAGTTCTTCCAGTTCCGTTGCCGGCTGAAGTACCGCATCGTGGCCATCCTGCTATCGTTTCTCGTGGCTGGGGCTGTGATGACGGGCGTCTTTATGCTGATGATTCCGCCGATGATTGCCGAGGGCGGTCGTGTGGCCGACCTGATTATCCACTACGTGCAGACCGACGAAACCATCAGCAGTATTCCGCGTCTGGTTCAGAAGTATGTGCATGAGAACGTAGATATAGAGCAACTCAAGAAGCTGGTGACACAGGATGGTTTTATTGACACGGTGAAGAGTACCATCCCGAAGGTCTGGGCTGTTATCTCGCAGAGTATCAGCATCGTGTCAAGTGTCTTCACGCTGACGATGGTACTGCTATACACGCTGTTCATCCTGCTCGACTACGAGGAAATCACTACAGGCTGGCCCCAGCTGCTGCCCCGCCGTTACCGTCCCTTCGCCAAGCGGCTGGTGGCCGACGTCGAAGAGGGTATGAACAAGTATTTCCGTGGACAGGCACTGGTGGCGTTGTGCGTGGGCATCCTGTTCTCCATCGGCTTCCTCATCATCGACTTCCCGATGGCCATAGGTCTCGGCTTGTTCATCGGACTGCTGAATATGGTGCCCTACCTGCAGCTTGTGGGCTTTATACCGACCATCATCCTGGCGATTATCAAGGCAGCGGATACAGGGCAGAACTTCTGGATGATTCTGCTGATGGCACTTGTCGTCTTTGCCGTAGTGCAAGTCATTCAGGACACCTTCCTCACGCCGAAGATTATGGGTCACGTCACGGGCTTGAACTCAGCCATCATCCTGCTCTCGCTCTCCATCTGGGGATCGCTCCTCGGCATCCTCGGCATGATTATCGCCCTGCCGATGACGACGCTGCTCATCAACTACTATCAGAAATACATCATCAAGACCAAGGCCTCTCCAAAGCCTGAGGCCGCCCCAAGCCCCTCCAAAGGAGGGGAAGCTTGATTATTTAAGGCCTCCCCAAGCCCTCTCAAGATAGGGTTTGGGGAGGTCTTTATCAAGGTTTTGTATCCCAGTTATTTTATAATTGTCTTTTTTCCGTTGTTGATGTATAACCCTTGACGGGTGGGATTTGTCTTGACGCCGCTGAGGGTGTAATACTCGCCGTGCGACTGAACGGCAGGACTCAGATGGCTGATGCCTGTGGTCAGCGTCACATATTGCTCCACGTCCTCAACAAACTGTATGTCGAGGATGTCGCTCGTGCCCGTTGTGGAGGTCAGACCGAAAATGGTCTGGCCCATACACACCGAGGGACGGTCGCCGCTGAAGTTGCCGTAGAGGTTGCTCTTCGTCAAGTCCCAGGCGATAATCTGCTGTTTCTGGCCGTCGATGGTCACCTCGCTAACGGTGGTGGGAGCCACCTGCGAACCTTTGTTCGTGCCGTTGAGCCACCAGAGGTAGCTGGCGCCGGTAGTGGTACTCAGATTGGTGCCGCGAACGACGAGATACTTCTGCGCCCTGGCAATAGTATAGTCAAGATTGGCGTAGTTCAGCGTCAGCGCCACGTTGTTGGCGCCCGTTCCGGCGTTGACGTGGATGATGTTCAGCTCCGTGTCGTAGGTGATGTTCGAGGCACTGACACGCCCCGCGTCGCCGGTGGTCCACTGGTTGCAGACGAACTTGTAGCGGTCGGGGTTCTCCTCGTAGCCGCTCATCAGACGCATGTAGTAGAGGCCGGGAATGAGCGTTGACGACGAGGCTGTCAGGCGCACGACGAACTTCTCCTTGGCGTTGCCGTCGTTGTCGACAGCCAATGCGGCGGGGATGGCGTACTCCACGTTATAAAAACCATTCTCAGCATCCTTCACCGACGAGGCCACGGTGATGTCGGCAATCTTCGTGCCGTCGACAGAGAGCGTGCCCTTGCGGCCATTGTCGGCTGTGGTGAAGCGGAGCATGACGGCGAGGCTGTCCTTTACACCTTTCTTATTATATAGCGTATACTGGATGTAGCCATTGGCACGAGCGTCGCGGTAGGCTTCGCCATTGTAATTGCCAGTTGTCGACTCGCTGGAGTACTTCACTTCGTGGCCGGCCTCGCTCTGCTGTTCGCCGGGAGCCACGAAGTCGAGCGTGCGCTCGGCCAGTGCGGCGGCGGCATTCTCGTCGGCTGCCATCGAACTGTTCTTGAAGTTCTCTTCAGTTTGCTGATACCAGTAGCAGGCGTAGCGGGCATGGTGAATCTTGTAGAAGGGTACAAGCGTCAGCGTATTCCATTTGTAGTTTTCGACGCCGGGTCGGCTGACGTCAATGGTGAACGTCAGCTCAGGGGTGCGCAGGCGTTCGATGCGGTTCAGCACGTCACTGCGGTTGCCGATGAGCATCGGAGCCGTCGTCAGCTTCTTCGACGAGGCCATTGAGCCGGGGGCATGGTCCATACGACCGGCACCGGCATATTCGTTCTGCAGTTTCTCGCCGTCGGAAGTCTGGGCAGCCAAGAGGATGGGACCATACTTGAAGGCGATATAGTCGGTGTAGTTGGGGCACGTCTCGTAACGCAGCTCCATGGGCAGACTGATCTCAATCTTGTCGCCCTCAGCCCAGGTGCGGCTGACGGTGGCATAGCTGGCAGTGCCCCGTTCGACGGTGATGTCAATGGGGGAACCGTTGACAGCAATAGCAAAGCCCTCGCCGACCCAAGCCGGGTGGCGGATGGCTATGGCGTAGTGGCCGGCCTTGCCGATGGTCAGCGTGGTTGACGCGGCGTCGGGGAAGGCTGTCTCTTGGGTGACGACGAAGTCGTCGCTCACGAGCGAAGAGGGGGTGAAGAGGTTGACGAAGAGCGTCTCCTTACCGTCGTGGCTGTAGATGAAGTGGCCGTACTTGGAGTGGTTCTCCATGCCCGTGCCCACGCAGCACCACATACCCTGGTTCACCTGTGAGTAGATGCGGTAGCCCTGTGGGCGCAGGGTGGTGAAGTAGACGTAGCCGCCGGTCTCTGGGTCCTGGGTCGAGAGAATATGGTTCCACATGGCCTGCTCGTAGAAGTCGGCATACTGGGCATCACCGGTACGGTCGGCCAGCATCTCACTGAGCTTCAGCATGTTGTTCGTGTTGCACGACTCGGGGCCGTCGAGCTGGTCGATGTAGCGGTTGCTGTTGCTCTTCGACAGGAAGTGCTCGCCAACAGAGTTGCCGCCGATGCAGACGGTGCGGTTCTTGGCCACGTCGGTCCAGAAGTTCTCGGCGGCCTTGCGGTAGGTGGTTGCCGTCTGGTCAAGCTCGTAGATGCGCTCGAAGCCGATGTACTTTGGCACCTGCGTGTTGGCGTGCTTGCCGTCGAGGAACGTGGTATTGAGCGTCTGCATGTTGTTAATCATGTCCTTGTGCGAGTATTTCTTGGCCGCCGTCAGGTACTTCTGGTCGCCGAAGAGCTGGTAGGCGTCGAGTAGCGTCTCGTTCATGCCACCATGCTCACAGCCGAGGAAGCCCTGAAAGCCACTCTCCGACACCTTCGCCACGAGATTGACGCTCCAGTCGGCCAGTTTGTGGAACAACTCCTTGGCCACGTCGCTATGGGCGTAGACGTAGGCATCGCGCAGACCAGCCAGCACCTTGTGCTGACAGTAGAAGGGTACCCAGCCCCAGTTGCCCTGAATCTTCGACAGGTCGCCCTTGTAGAGTGCCTTCCACGAGTCGTTGATGGGCTGGCCGCCGATGAAGCCGTAGAGGCCCTCGGTGTTCTGGTCGTACTGGTCCTGACAGTCTTTCAGCACCTGCAGCATGTAGTCGAGGCGCTCCTTCAGCTTCGCGCGCTGCGCCTCGTCGTGGGAGGCCGCCCATGCCAGGGCCAGCGCCGTCACATAGTGGCCGCCGACGTGTCCGCTCAGGTCGAAGCCCGCTTCACCGCCCCAGTTGGGGAAGTTGGGGTGCTTTGTCAGCCAGTTATAGTACTTGCTGGTCTTGTCGGCGGTCGATGCCAGTCCGGCCTGGCGCACGAAGGGCGTCAGCAGCCGGTCGACGTCGTACTTCATCAGAAGTTCGATATTCTTGTCCAAAGCAGTCTTCATCGGACCGTCGAGCAGGGTCACCTCCTGCAGGTCGAAGTGCTTCGGGTAGAGTAGGCTCTGGGCCTGGACGCCCAGAGCGCAAACAGCCAAAAGGGCGGCAACAGCTTGTTTCCTCATATCCTTGTTTTCGTTTATTTCCTAAAAGTCTCGACTCCGAGCCTCACGCAATCAGACGCTCCCCCTCCTTTGGAGTGACTGTGGGATGCCCTACTTCTTTACCTTATAAATACGGAAGGTCATGGCGGGCACGTCGTCGAGAATCTGGGTACACTTCTTGCCGGCGTCGAGCTTCAGGCTGCCGGTCTTCGGTGTAATCTTCTCGGGCTGGTCGAGCGTGTTCTCGTCGTCCATCGAACCGCTGTGGTTCAGGGTGATGGTCTCTGCTGTGCGCTCGCCCTTCAGACCCTGTAACAGGATGGTGACGGGCTGCGACTGCTTCGACGTGTTCACCACCTTGACGATGACCTCGCCCGTCTGCTTGTCGAACACAGACGAAGCAAAGAGACCGTCCTGCCCCTGCTGTCCGGCTACGGGCTTGCCAGCCATCGTCAGCGACAGCACGTTGGTTCCCTTGTTCATGGCAAACATCTGCTGGACGTAGTAGCTCACCGACTTGAACGAGCGGAGGTTGTCGTACCAGATGGCATCGGGACGCCACTGCCAGCCTTCGACATGGGCGAAGAGCGGGGCGTAGGTAGCCATGTGGACGAGGTCGGCATTGCGCTCAATGCCCGTCATGTGGGCAGCCTCGTAGAGTGACGTCTCGAAGTGGTTCCACTTCTTGCCCTTGCCGTGACAGGCATATTCGCCGGCAAAGACGCGGGGACCCTTGCGGTCGTAGGAGTCGTAGCGCAGACCGTGGCTCAGGAACCACGCCTCGTTGCGGTAGTAATGCTCGTCGTAGAGGTCGACCTTCAGCTCCTTCATGCGGGGCTGCAGCAGGTCGAAGTCCCAGCCCTCGGAGTTGGGGCCTGTGGTGCCGATGAGCTTCAGTTTCGGATATTTAGCGCGCAGGGCAGCATTGAACTTCTTCAGACGCTCGGTGAAGACGGGACCGTAGCCGCCGTGCTTCTCGTCGTAGTCCCATTGTTCGTTGCCGACACCGAGGTATTTCAGGTTGAAAGGTTCGGGATGGCCCATGTCGGCACGCACCTTGCCCCACTTCGTCGTAACGTCGCCGTTAGCGAACTCTACGAGGTCGAGGGCGTCCTGAATATAGTCATCAAGCTGGTCGAGAGGTACGTGGACGCCGGGCTTCGTCGGGTCGGGGTTCTGGAACTGGCAGCTGAGACCGCAGGAGATGACGGGCAGGGGCTCGCAGCCGAAGTCCTCGCAGAGCTGGAAGAACTCGAAGAAACCGAGACCGTACGACTGGTAGTAGTCAGGGAAGTAGCGTTGGGTGAAGGTGTAGTGCCAGCGGTTCTCGTTCAGCGGACGGTTCTCAACGGGACCGACACTGTTCTTCCAGTTGTAGCGGGTCTCAAGGTCAGTACCTTCGACGATACAGCCGCCTGGGAAGCGGAACACGCCGGGGTGCATATCGTTCAGAGCCTGTGCCAAGTCCTGGCGCATGCCGTTCTCGCGGCCTTTCCACGTCTTGACGGGGAAGAGCGAGACGTGCTCCACGTCGGTCGTCGTCTTCGAGTCGCCCCACACACGGAGATGGGCCTTGGCAAAGGTGCGCTTAGGCTTGATGATGGCCGTGTACTTCTTCCAGTCCTTACCACTGACCTCCACACCGGCATTACCGAGTTTCTGGTCGTCGCTCATCGTGGCGTTGTCAACGATGTCGACATACAGCTTGGCCTTGCCGCCGTCGGGGACGCGTGCCCAGACGGAGAAACGGTACTCCTCGCCGCCTTTCACGCCCATGCCGAAGAATCCGCGGTTCTCAATCATGGTGTGCTTGTCGCTATGACCCGACGGAGCCAGGCGTACGTAGTGAGGATTGCGCTCAAAGGGACCGTCGTCCTTCAACGTCACCTTGCCGGAGATGTCCCAGCCGGCAAAGGCGTTGGGGAACTCGAACGAACGGTTCATCACTAACTCAGCGTAGAGGCCGCCGTCGGCAGCGTAGTTGATGTCCTCGAAGAAGATGCCGTACATGGTAGACTGCACGGGAGCACCCGGCTTAGCAGCTTTCACGTCGAAGACGTGCGACTGTGCCTGAGTTGACAATGCTGCTGTCATGGCTACGGCACAAAAGATGTGTTTTAGTGTCATATAATTATTAGTTGTTATTGAGTTAATAGTTCTTGTGGTGCAAAATTAGTTAAAAAAAAGATAAAATGCAAGGGTTTTCCAATATATTGTTGTAATTTTGTAACAATTAATAGATAATAGGCATTTTTCATTCAAAAACTTACAAACAATGAAGACAATCTTAGTAGCAGAAGACAATGACAGCAACTACATCTTGATGACTTACATCTTGAAGCGCAGCTACCAGTTTCTGCGCGCCAAGAATGGCAAGGAGGCTGTGGAGTTAGCAGACAAAGGTGGCATCGACCTGATTCTGATGGATATCAAGATGCCCGTCATGGACGGCCTTGAGGCTACGGCCAAGATCAAGGAGGCACATCCCGAACTGCCTATTGTGGCACTGACGGCAAACGCTTTCGAGAGCGACCGCCAGCAGGCTATTGCAGCCGGCTGCAGCGACTTCTTGTCGAAGCCCGTCAGCAGCGAGAAGTGTCTGAACACGATCAAACAGCTGATAGGCGAATAGCGATGCTGCTCCAGTTCCTCTATATTATAATAGGTGTGGCAATGGTGCTGTGGGGAGCCGACCGCTTGACGGAAGGTGCCTCGGCACTGGCGCGGCGTATGCACGTGCCCGAGATTGTCATTGGCCTGACCATCGTGGCTGCCGGCACGTCGGCACCTGAGCTGTTCGTCAGTCTGATGTCGGCCTTGAAGGGTACGCCCGATATGGCAGTGGGCAATGTCGTGGGGAGCAACATCTTCAACGCCCTGCTCATCGTAGGCTGTGCGGCGATGGTGGCGCCGATGGTGATAGCCCCGTCGACGGTGAAGAAGGATATGCCCTTTGCCGTTGGCGCCTCTATCTTGCTGCTGGGCGCCATCCTCATCGGTCACGACGTCAGCCGTCTTGACGGCCTGGTGCTGTTGGCAGGCTTCGTCCTGTTTATGACCTACACCTTCCGCGTGGCGTTGAAGAAAGACGCCAATGATGAACCCGAAGCCGCTGCGACGCCCGTCAACGTGTGGCTGAGCCTGTTGTATGTGGCCGTGGGACTGGGCTGTCTGGTTTTCGGCAGCAACCTGTTCGTGGGAGCTGCCTCGTCTGTGGCGCGCCAGTTGGATGTCAGCGAGGGTGTCATCGGCCTGACCATCGTGGCTGGCGGTACGTCGCTGCCTGAGTTGGCGACGAGCGTCGTCGCTGCCCGCAAGGGACAGTCGGCCATTGCCATCGGCAACGTCATCGGCTCCAACGTATTCAATATTCTGCTCATCCTGGGTCTGACGGCTACCGTCAGTCCGATGGCGGTGCAGGGCATCACCGCTGTCGATCTCTCGGTGATGTCCCTCAGCGTGCTGATGGTCTGGGGATTCGCCTATACCAAGTACACGGTGGCCCGCTGGGAGGGTGCCCTGCTGACGCTGGTCTTTTTGGGCTATATGGGCTGGCTGCTCTACAACTTGTAATCATTTTCCTTTTAAGAAGCAACGGTTATGCGCAAATTGCTGCTCCTTCTCAAAATCCTTGGCGCCATCGTCGCCTGCCTGCTGGTTTTGCTGGTGGGGGCGACCTTCTTGATTAACAGCAGCTCGTTTCAGAACAAGGTGATGAAACGGGCCGTGGAGATGCTGTCGGAGCGGTTAGGAACGCGAGTCACCGTCGATAGCGTCCACATCAGTCTGATGAATCAGGTGGTGGAACTCTATGGCGTCGACGTCGAAGACCAGCAGCAGCGTAAGATGTTGCAGGTGGAGCAGTTGGCGGCAGGTATCCGTCTGATGGCGTTACGCCACGATGAGGTGGACATCACCAAGGTGTCGCTCAAGGGTTGCCAGGCGCTCGTCGTCAAGGCTGATACCGACTCTGTGGCCAACTTCCAGTTCGTCATCGACAGCCTGAGTCGCAAGACGAAGGTGCAGCAGCCGGATTCCGCCGAGACGAAGTCGAAGAAGAAACTGAAAATTGACGTCAACAATGTGGCGGTCGACGACATCAACCTGCAGTATAACGGCAGCTGCTACCACTTAGGATGGCTGGGCTACCACCATCAGTCGGGCGACACCTACACCGTCGAGGTGAGGGACATGACGACGGCGTGGAAGTCGAAGAACAAGAAGGGCATTACCATCGACCATACTGCCAGCGTCGGCGCGCTACTCTACGTCGACAAGAACGGTCGCCGGCAGCTGAAGGTCGAAAACCTGCACTACAAGACGGATAACCACCGGCCACGAAAGAACCACAACAAACCTAAGCGCGGCGCCTTCGACGTGGGACACTTCGACGCCTGCCTGCAGTTGCAGGCTATGGTCAGCTACTTGAGCCTCGACAGCGTCGCAGCTACCGTCAGGGGCAGCGCCACCGATGCCGCTATGGGCCTCAACCTGAAGCAGCTCAATATGAAGGTGGCCGCCAATAAGCGTGAGGCCCATCTCAGCAACGTCACCATACAGCAGGGCCAGACCACCCTGAAGTTCGCCGATGGCATCATGACCTTCGCCAACAAGAAAGAAGGACGCGGACTGGCCTATCGGACGTCGCCCATCAGCGGCCATGTCGTATTGAAGGACATCTCCAAAACTTTCGCCCCCGTGCTGAGCAAGTTCCAAATGCCTCTGCAACTCGTAGCCACCCTCAACGGCACCGATCAGGGCATGACGTTCACAGGCGTCAGGGTGAACACGCCCGAGAAAAAACTGCGCATCAGGGCCGACGGCAACATCAAGAACCTGAAGGACAGCCGCCAGTTGGTCGTTCACTTCAACGTCAGCGAGATGTATGCCAAAGGCGGCATCAAGGAGAAGGTTATCAGTCAGTTCCCCGTCAAGCGGCTGATGATGAAGCAGCTTCACGCCTTGGGCGACATACACTATACAGGACAGTTCGACGTCGTCTGGCGCAAGGAAATCTTCCGAGGGGGGCTGACCACCAATGTGGGCAACATCGGCTTCAACTTCACCATCGACGAGAACCAGAAGTATGTCTTTGGCAATGCCAGTTCGCCAGCCATCAACGTCGACAAGACCTTCAATTTGCCCGACATCGGCGTGGCTGCCTGCAAGGCTAATTTCAAAATAGACATTTCCAAACCGCGTACTGCCAAGATGCGACAGCTGAAAGGCGGCCATCTGCCTATCGGCCATGTCGACATACAGGTTGAGGAGGTCATCTACAAGAAACTCAAAGTGCGTAACGTTGACCTCGACGTCGAGAGCGACGGTGCCGTAGCCACAGGAAGCATGCATACGCGTGGCCGCCACATGGACCTCATGTGCAACTTCTCGTTCACCAATACCGACGACATGAAGAAGATGAAGATTACCAAGCCCGGTATCAAGCTCCACCGCCTCTCCGACGAGGACCGCCAGAAGAAGGCCGAGGAGAAGGAGAGAAAGAAACTTGAGAAGCAACTGAAAAAGGAGCAAAAGAAAGAACAGAAGAAGGCCAAGCAGGAGCAGGAGGAAAAGGAAGGGAAAAAGAAACGTGGTCTCCTGAAGAAGATCTTCGGGTAAACGACAAGACATAAAGACATATTAAGATAAGAAGCGTCCGCTTGAATCTTGTCGTATGAGATATACTCCGAAGCCCACCGCTTCGGAGATTTTTTGTGTTTTTCTTGGAAGTTTCAAAAGAAATCATTAACTTTGCCTCCGATATAATACATATAATGAAGAAACGCTGATGCTTAAACCATATAAGATTGCAGACTATCTCAACGAATACAAGCCTCAGTGGACTTGTGTTATGCTTGACGGATGTCTACCAGAGGATGTGCTGGTGGCAGAAGAGCATCCCTTTTTCCGGCTGGCAAAACAAGTTGACAGTTATTCTGCAGATGACTTTATGAGTTATGCTGAAGCAGACCCTCAGCGCAATTGGGGGCAGATGCTGCCACTTGCCGTTGGCCTTTCACTCATTGAGAGCGAGGCGAAGGCCCGTCGTAGTCTCAAACTCCCGATGTTCCGCCAGTATCAGGGAATCATCAGCCTCACACTTAACC
>Ga0310695_10005001_pt1 | contig 23659 bp, 19 predicted proteins | sample RumenRJG_04DNA_FD_203882 | JGI IMG/M metagenome (GOLD analysis project Ga0310695, IMG submission 203882) | Bovine rumen microbial communities from Lethbridge, Alberta, Canada - RJG_04 (v2) (version 2) | ecosystem: Host-associated > Mammals > Digestive system > Stomach > Rumen | place: Canada...
GCCTCTCTGAAAAAGAGTTTCTGTAGCGGGACAGCATTAAGGAAAATTATTTCGCGTTGGAATAGCGACGGATGGATAATAAAGATAGCTAAAAATCGCTGGCAAAAACAACAAGCAAAAATGTGACTTTGTGACTTTGTGACTTTGTGACATTTTGCACCTTTACATATAAAATAATCATGGAATTAGTATTAACAAGAATAGCAAAAAAGAAAGGGTATACGATAGGGAGGCTGAGCCTCACCCCCAGCCCCTCTCCGAGGGGAGAGGGGAGTAGTTACCAGCAAGCGCAAAAAACACCCACGGAGCAAACTACGCCCCTCTCTTTTGGAGAGGGGACGGGGGTGAGGCTTGTTTGCGACACCCTCGAGCCTCCGGTGCTGGAACAGAAAAGCAGGGTGTCGATGGACGCTGTGATGCGCTCACCCAGGAAGGCGCAGGCGCTGAAGCCTTTCGCAATCCCGCCAGGCCGCTACCCGGTGCTGATCAGCTACTCGCCGAAGATGAAGCAGTGGCTGCCTATCCTGCTCGGCGTGCCGATGTTCCGGGGCATCCGAATTCATGCGGGGAATACCGTCGGCGATACGCAAGGCTGCATCCTCGTGGGCGACAACAGCAGAAAAGGCATGGTGCTGAATTCGCTGAAGGCTCTCACCCGCGTGAAGCAGGCCATCGTGGAGGCGAAGGAGCGCGGCGAATCCGTCTGGATCACCATCCGATGATGCTGAAACATGTCCTAAGGATTCCTCATCTTGTAAACAATACGCTTGAGGGTGTGTCAAAATGCCAAATGCTATACGCGTGTAGGGACGTACTTTTATGTATGTCCGAAATGACACCGATGGAAGCTGGCAAAATCCAGACCAACGGACATACATGAAAGTATGTCCCTACAATCGGCAGAGTTTTGACACACCCGTTTTGTTTCGCCTATTCGAAGGGAATGCGTCCTAACGCTTAATCCTTGAGTAAGGTATGCCGTATGAACACTATTGCCAAGGAAGGACTCAGGAGTGGAGGGTATGGAGGATGGCTTGCACCTTTTGCGGGTCGGTGCCTTTCAGACCGTCGGGGTAAATGCTCGATGCGGATGCGTGAATCTCTTGACAGCCAGTGGCTTGCAGGATGCGTAGGGCATTCTCGGCGTTTACGCCTCCGCCGGGCATCAGGATAATGCGGCCTGCGGCCTGCTGGTTGAGCTGGTGGAGTAGGGCAATGCCCTGTTCGGCCGTGGTGGCCTGTCCCGAGGTGAGGATGCGACGACAACCTAACGTGATGATTTGCTCAAGGGCTTCTTCTGGTCGGCGACACACATCGAAGGCGCGGTGAAAGGTGACGGGCAGTCCGTCGGCGGCTGCCATGAGGCGTTGCATGGCTGGTAGGTCGATGTCGTTTTCAGGGGTGAGTGCCCCCACGACAACGCTGTCGACGCCAGCTTCCCTGCATAGGCGAATGTCGCTCTCCATCGTGGCCACTTCCAGTTCGTTGTACACGAAATTGCCCTCACGAGGGCGGATAAGCACATGGAGTGTGAGCTGTGGAAAGCGTTCCTTGACTAAATGAATCATTCCCATCGAGGGCGTCAGTCCGTCGAGCGAAAGGGCGGAGCAGAGTTCTATTCTTTCTGCACCGCCAGCGGCGGCTGCTTCAACGCTGCGGATGCTGGCAGCACAAACTTCTAAGAGGTACTTCATGAGTTCAGGAGTTTCAGGAGTTCATAAACCCAGACAAGTTTATTTTGTCGTGATTTCTACGATACGGTGGCTTTTGCCGTTAGCTTTGGGCAGCTGGACGGTGAGTCGCTGCACCTTTTTATTATAGGTATAGGACAGCTTTTGGCGTGATGCATAATCGACGACTGCCTGAGGTTTCTTTGTGCAAGCCAATTCAATGGTTGGGTTTTCTGCATCGAACACATGCAGGAACACGCGGTTGCCCTTCTTCGTGCTCACGCCCCAAGGCATGTCGCCTGTTGGACCGGCCTTTGTGCCGTAGACGGTCTCTCCGTACACTTGAAGCCATTGACCCATGTCGTGGAGTCGGTCGAGGGCTGTTGCCGGCAGTTCACCATTGGGCTGCGGACCGATATTGAGCAGCAGGTTACTGCCCTTCGAGGCCGCCTTCACCAACAGTTGAATGAGTTCTGCCGACGACTTGTAGTTCTGGTCGGCCACTTTATAGCCCCACATGCCATTCATCGTCTGGCACATCTCCAATGGCAGCTGGCTGACCACTTGGTTGTCGGCCCATCCTGTGGTGTTTTCGCCAGGCAGGTCGCGCTCGAACATCTGGAAGTCTTCGCCTTCGATGGTGGCTTCGTGGTGGTTGTTGCCGATGAGGCAGCGCGGCTTGATGCTGTGGATGAAACGGTAGAACTCGGGCATTCGCCAGTTGAAAGGCACAGAGTCGGAGTCGTGGTCCCAATAGCCGTCGAACCAGAGTCCCTCCACATTGGGATAGTTGGTGAGCAGCTCGCTCACTTGGTTTTTCATGAACTGCAGGTAGTGGGGATAGTCGGGGCGCCGCTCTTTGCCCGTGTTCAGTCCTGTCCGTCCCACGGGATAGTCGGGCCGAATCCAGTCGAGAATGGAATAGTAGAGGTGCAGTCGGATGCCTTCTTCTTGGCACGCCTCAGCCAGTTCGCCAATCACATCGCGCTCAAACGGTGTGGCGTCCACGATGTTATAGGGGCTTTCGGCCGTGTGGTACATCGAGAATCCGTCGTGATGGCGACTGGTAAACGTGATGTATTTTGCACCAGAAGCCTTGATGGCCTTCACCCATTCACGTGCGTTGAACTGAATAGGATAGAAGGCAGAGGCTGCCTTGGCATACTCGGTGTGGTCGAGTCCGCTGTTCAAATACCATTCGCCTTGAGCGAACATGCTGTAAATGCCCCAATGGAGAAAGATGCCGAAACGGTCGGCTTCAAATTCTTCGCGGGCTTTCAGGTTGTCTTCCGATGGTACGTATTGCGCCATCATAGGCAAACAGGTCATTACGGCCAATGCGCCTGCCATCAAGATTCTTTTCATATTCATGGTGATGGGTGTTGGGTTGATAGGTGATGGGTGATTCTTATTTCGCGCGCTCCTTAGTGCTCCGTTTGTCGCGTTTGTAGCTGCGATATTCATCGAGTTCTATTTCCACATCGGGCTCCTCCAAAACTCCTTCGTGCGGCAGTTGGTACTTCATGTAGCGGATATTCAGCCCGCGGTCCATCCACATCCGCTCGTAGTAGGTCTGTATGGTGAGGATGGGGTCATCTTGGAGGCGAGGGTCGTGGTAGAGATCTTCCGTGCGTAATAACATGGGCAGTTGGTTGTGCTCAATGAGATACGTAGTGTAAGTAAAAAGAAAGTTGGAATCAGTCTTCAGATGAATGATGCCCTTGTCTTTTAGGAAATGCCTGTATCGCTCCAGGAAGTAGGAGGAGGTGAGGCGTTTGCGAGGGTTTTTCATCTGCGGATCGCTGAAAGTGAGCCAAAGTTCCTGAACCTCATTGGTTGCAAAAAAACGGTCGATGATCTCGATGTTGGTGCGCAGGAAGGCAACGTTGGTGAGTTTTTCCTTCAGCGCCTGCGTGGCTCCTGTCCATAGGCGTGCACCTTTGATGTCCACTCCGATGAAATTCATGTGAGGGTAGAGGCGTGCCAATTCCACGGTATATTCGCCTTTCCCGCAGCCCAGTTCCACAACAATGGGATGGTCGTTATGGAAGAACTGCTCTCTCCAATGCCCCCGCATGGCAAACTCCACATCCTTCATGGTGGAGTAGGGGTGCTCGAAAACATTCTCATAACGAGCCAAGTCGGCAAACTTCTCTAATTTTCCTTTGCTCATAATGATAGATTAACGTGCTGCAAAGGTAAACAAAAATGAGCAAAAAGACAAGGAAAAAGTGAAAAGATTTTGTTTTTTTCGTTGTTTTTTCATTCGAATGAATCCCCTTGCATCTATAACAGAATGCATGGAGTGTGAAAAAGTTTGTCGAATGTGGCAACCGTGAAACATGCAATTGTTTCCCAAAACGGAAAACTTTTGTGAAAACTTTTTTTGAAAGATTTTCCCAAAAGTATTTTTTTATTTCAGAAAATGGTTGTATCTTTGCACGGAATTTGCGAACTTTCAGAAGGTAACAAACAAAAAATATATCTAAACGTATGAAGACTTACTCCTATGATGAGGCATTTGAGGCCTCATTGAAGTATTTTAATGGCGATGAGCTTGCTGCCCGTGTGTGGGTGAACAAGTATGCCATGAAGGACAGTTTCGGAAATATCTACGAGCAGTCGCCCGAGGACATGCACTGGCGCATTGCAAACGAGATAGCCCGCATCGAGAAGAAGTACGAGAACCCAATGTCAGCCGAGGAGGTGTTCAAACTGCTCGACCACTTCCGCTACATCGTGCCTGCCGGCAGTCCGATGACGGGCATTGGCAACTCTTTCCAGGTGGCATCGCTCTCCAACTGCTTTGTCGTAGGCCTTGACGGTGACGCCGACTCCTATGGTGCCATCATGCGCATCGACGAGGAACAGGTGCAGCTGATGAAGCGTCGAGGCGGCGTGGGTCACGACCTGACGCACATCCGCCCGAAAGGTTCGCCGGTGAACAACTCCGCACTGACATCAACAGGTTTGGTGCCTTTCATGGAACGTTATAGTAATAGTACGCGCGAGGTGGCACAGGACGGACGACGTGGCGCACTGATGCTCTCCGTCAGCATTAAGCACCCCGACTCGGAATCGTTCATCGATGCAAAGATGACCGAGGGAAAGGTGACGGGTGCCAACGTCAGCGTGAAGATCGACGACGACTTCATGCAGGCCGCCATTGAGGACAAGGAGTATGTGCAGCAGTTCCCCGTCGACAGCGACGACCCGATGGTAAAGAAATCCATCCGTGCCAAGGAATTGTGGGAGAAGATTGTACACAACGCTTGGCAGAGCGCTGAGCCAGGCGTGCTGTTCTGGGATACCATCCTGCGCGAGAGCATCCCCGACTGTTACGCTGACCTGGGCTTCCGCACCGTCTCGACAAATCCCTGCGGCGAGATTCCACTCTGCCCCTACGACTCATGCCGCCTGTTGAGCATCAACCTTTATAGCTATGTGGTGAATCCCTTCACCAAAGATGCCTATTTCGACTATGAGCTGTTCCGCAAGCATGTGGGCTATGCCCAGCGTCTGATGGACGACATCGTCGACCTGGAGTTAGAGAAGATTGACCTCATCATGGAGAAGATCAAGTGCGACCCGCAGAGCCAGGAAGTGAAGGGCTCGGAATATCACCTCTGGGAGAAGATTAAACGCAAGAGTTCGATGGGACGTCGCACGGGCGTGGGTATCACTGCTGAGGGCGATATGATTGCTGCCATGCTGCTGCGCTACGGCACACAGGAAGCCACCGATTTCGCGGTCAACGTTCACCGCACATTGGCTCTGGCAGCCTACCGTTCGTCGGTGATGATGGCCAAGGAACGTGGAGCGTTTGAGATTTTCGATGCCCAGCGCGAAGCTCAGAATCCGTTCATCCTGCGTCTGAAAGAAGCCGATGCTGAGCTCTACGATTTAATGGTGAAATACGGTCGCCGCAACATCGCTTGCCTTACCATCGCCCCGACGGGCACAACGTCGCTCATGACACAGTCCACCAGCGGCATCGAACCGGTATTCCTGCCAGTCTATAAGCGTCGCCGCAAAGTGAACCCCAACGATACGAATGTTCACGTGGACTTTGTCGATGAAGTGGGCGACTCGTTCGAGGAGTATATTGTCTATCACAAGAAGTTCCTTGAGTGGATGCGCATCAATGGCATCGACACAGAGAAGCGTTACTCACAGGAAGAGATAGAGGAACTCGTAGCCCGTTCACCCTACTACAAGGCAACGGCCAATGACGTTGATTGGCTCATGAAAGTGAAGATGCAGGGAGCTATCCAGAAATGGGTGGATCATAGCATCAGCGTCACAGTGAATCTCCCCAATGATGTCGACGAAGCGCTCGTCAACCGACTCTACGTAGAAGCTTGGCGTAGCGGCTGCAAGGGATGTACCATCTATCGCGACGGTTCACGCTCGGGTGTGATGATACAAGTGGAAAAGAAGAAGGAGAAGCCCGAACCTGCTCCCTGCAAATACCCCGAAGTGACCGAGGTGCGTCCTAAGGTGTTGGAGTGCGATGTGGTACGCTTCCAGAACAACAAGGAAAAGTGGGTGGCTTTCGTGGGACTCCTCGACGGCTATCCCTACGAGATTTTCACCGGTCTGCAAGATGAAGACGAAGGCATCATGCTGCCTAAGTCGGTGACCAAAGGAAAAATCATCAAGCAGGTGAATGAGGACGGATCGAAACGCTACGACTTCCAGTTCGAGAACAAGCGCGGCTACAAGACCACCGTTGAAGGACTGTCTGAAAAGTTCAATCCAGAATATTGGAACTATGCGAAGCTCATCTCAGGCGTGTTGCGCTACCGCATGCCTATCGAGCATGTTATCAAACTGGTCAGCTCGTTGCAACTCAAGAGCGAAAGCATCAACACTTGGAAAGTAGGTGTGGAGCGTGCGCTGAAGAAGTACATCACCGACGGTACAGAGGCCAAAGGTCAGAAGTGCCCCAATTGTGGACACGAGAGTCTGGTGTATCAAGAAGGCTGTCTCATCTGCAAGAACTGTGGTGCCAGCCGTTGCGGGTGAGATTATATTAGGTCCTGACGACGAGATGAAGATGACTACAGGATATATTTTTCTGAAGAATGTGCGTTTCCATGCCCACCACGGTGTGTTGGAACAGGAGCGTGTCACAGGAGGCGACTTCCTGGTGAGTCTGCGCATGGGTTATCCGTTGGAGAAGGCTATGGAGAGCGACTGTGTGGACGACACGCTCAACTATGCCTCTGTCTACGAAGTGGTCAAACGTGAGATAGCCGTGCCTTCAGCGCTGTTGGAACATGTGGCGGGGCGCATCGTCAAAACCATCCGTCGAGAGTTTCCGGGAGTGGTGTCGATAGACCTGATGGTGACAAAGTGCAATCCGCCGATGGGAGCCGATTGCGATGGCGCAGGCGTGGAACTGCACATGGATTTCCAAGACAATCATGTTGTAAAGCAAAGTGAATATGTTTAAGCGTGTATTGACATTACTGACGATGGTCTTTCTGGCCACAGCCATAAGCATGGCCGCCTCAAAACCTTTTGTGGTGGTCATCGATGCCGGACACGGAGGAAAAGACACGGGGTGCGTAGGGGCTATCTCGAAAGAGAAAGACCTGACGTTGAAAATGGCATTAGCCCTGGGACGATACATCGAAAAGAATTGCTCCGACGTGAAAGTGGTGTACACCCGCAAGACGGACGTGTTTCTTGAACTCTGGCAACGGGCAGAGATTGCCAATCGCAACAAGGCAGACCTCTTCCTCTCGGTTCATATCAATGCCTTACCAGGAGGAAAAATCGCCCGTGGTTTCCAAACATACACTTTAGGCAAAGGACGCGTTAGCGGCAGCAAGAAAGGTATTGCCGAGAACCTTGATGTGGCCAAACGTGAGAATGCCGTCATCGTTATGGAGAAAGACTATAGGCAGCACTATGAGGGCTTCGACCCGAACTCGCCCGAAAGCAACATCATGTTCGAGTTCATTCAGGACACCTACATGGAGCGCAGTGTGCAACTGGCAAAGTTCATGCAGCAGCATGTCTGCGCTGCCACGGGGCGTGCCAACGGTGGTGCCCATCAGGACAATCTCGCCGTCCTGCGTCTCACATCCATGCCCGGCTGTCTGCTGGAGTTGGGATTCATCTCCACTGCTGACGAAGAGCGATTCATGAACTCGAAAGATGCGCCTGAGAAATATGCCCGTGGTATTTACAACGCTTTTATCGCTTATAAGAAGAAATACCACGCCGGAGGCGCAAACGCCCCTTTAGCTCAGGTGCCCCAACCAGAGGCAAGTCAGGCACCACAGGAAACAAAGCCTCAAAAGCAGCAGGAAACCGTCCCGCAGGAAACAAAAGCGGAAAGCAAACGGCAGGAACCCCAGCCGGAACAAAAGCCAAAGGCAGCCCAGGAAAGCATCAGTGATACAGACAGACCCGTCTTCAAGGTGCAGATTACGACGAGCGACCGTCAACTCAAGTCTGGCAGCAGCCAGTTCAAGGGCTTGACCGATGTCAGTTTCTATCGCGAGAACGGACTTTATAAGTACACTGTGGGCGATTCATCCAATTACAACGAAATATATCGGTTGTACAAAACCGTAAGGGAGAAAATACCCGATGCATTCATCATCGCATTCAAAAACGGGGAGAAGATGAACGTGCAACAGGCTATTCGTGAATTCAAGGCTAACCGATAGGTAGTATGTTTCTTCGCTATAGTTTTAAGACATAAACTCATCAACCATCATCATGAGAATCTCAAAGGAAATAAAAATAGCATTGGTGGGAATTGTTGGACTCGTCACCTTGTTCTTCGGACTGAATTATCTGAAGGGGTTGAACCTGTTCTCCATCGACAGCAAGTATTACCTCGCCTTCAAAGACATCAGTGGACTGTCGGCATCCAGTCCCATCTATGCCGACGGCTACAAAGTGGGCGTGGTGAAGGACATCAAATACGACTATCAGAACGCCAATGATATCCTGGTGGAGATAGGCGTCGATCCCAAACTGCGTATTCCCAAAGGAAGTTCCGCCGAGATTGTCAGCGACCTGCTTGGCAACGTGCAGGTAAACCTGCTCTTGGCCAACAACCCACGCGAAAGGGTAGAGGCAGGGCAAATCATCCAAGGTATGATCAACGGGGGAGCCATGTCGCAACTCAAGGACATGATACCAACCATAGAGAAGATCCTGCCCAAGCTCGATTCCATCATGAGTAGCCTGAATACGCTGCTGGCCAACCCAGCCATCGCACAGTCGCTCCATAACGTGCAGAACATCACAGCCAACCTGACCACCACGACTGCTGAGGCCAACCGGCTCATGGCGCAGCTCAACAATCAGGTGCCGGGCATGATGAGCAAGGCCAATGGCGTGCTCGACAATACATCAGCACTGACCGAGGGACTGAACCAGAAACTGGCCGAGGTCGACGTGGCTACCACAATGGCTAAGATAGACCAAACGCTGGCAAATGTGAATGCCATCACCGAACAGATGAACAGCCGCGAAGGTTCTTTAGGTCTCCTCATGAGCGACCCAGCATTGTACAACAACCTCAATGCCACTATGCGCGATGCCGACAGCCTGCTCTTGAACCTCAGAGCCCATCCGAAACGCTACGTCCACTTCTCAATCTTTGGGAAGAAAGACAAATGATTTTTTATATTTAAAATGTGTCTAAATAGAAAATCTTTCGCGGTCCTCTTTTCGAGAATCGTGTAAGTGGTTATTATTAGTGTCTTTCCAATACATAACACAATATTCCCGTTAATGGCTGCCGATTTTGTTTTCTTCTTATAAACCTTTTATAATCAACGATTTGTATATTTGCAAGAGCGTTTCTTTGTATTGTGTATTTTCATTGCCGCTAAAGTCCGAAAATAAAGTCGATTGCATGATATGTTTTAAAAAAAGATAAATCTCGGGATTTTTTTTTCTGAGAAATCTTTCATACCTTTGCACTGCAATTCGCGATATTTCGCCTTATATATAAATAAGGTAACAGGCGTGGATGGCATGAAAACAAAAAAGAATCGTTTCAATGAGTAATAACCCCCGCGAACTCTGGGACAACAGTCTTCAGGTGATAAGTCAGAATGTCACAGAGCAGCAGTTCGACACATGGTTCAAGCCGATTGAGTTCGTCTCGTACCGTCCAGCAACAAAGACCTTGTTGCTGCAGGTGGCGAGTCCCTTCGTGTGTGAGTACATCGAAGAGAACTTCATCGACCTCATGAGCAAAGTGTTGACGCGCAACTTCGGGCAGGGGGTGAACCTCAGATATAGGGTGCTGACCGACAGCGAGCATGGCTTGAAGCAAGACCTGCAGGCCGTCACTCCGCCGTCCATTGAATCGCCCCGGCCCCGTACGCGTGCCAACCAGTCGCCCACAGCCCTGGATGCTGCCATGCCTCAGGAAATAGAAAGCCAGCTCGATCTGCAGCATACCTTCGATACTTTCGTTGAAGGTAATAGCAACAAGCTGCCTCGATCCGTAGGTCTGGCCATTGCCTCACAACCCGACTCGATGCAGTTTAACCCCATGTTCGTCTACGGTCCCAGTGGTTGTGGCAAGACCCACCTTGTCAACGCCATCGGCGTGCGCATCAAGGAACAGTATCCGCAAAAGCGCGTTTTGTATATGAGCGCGCGGCTTTTCATCGTCCAGTATTCGAACGCCAAGTTGCAGAACCGCATCAACGACTTCATCAATTTCTACCAGACCATCGACGTGCTCATTGTCGATGACGTGCAGGAATGGATGACTGCTCCTGGAACGCAGAGTACCTTCTTCCACATCTTCAACCACCTCTTCCGCAATGGCAAGCGCATCATCTTGGCCAGCGATCGGCCTCCCGTCGATCTTCAGGGCATGAGCGATCGCCTGCTCACCCGTTTCTCATGCGGTCTCATAGCGGAGTTGGAGCGACCTGACCATCAGTTGTGCTTGGATATTCTCAACAACAAGATTGAACGTGAGGGGTTGAGTATTCCTGATGATGTGGTGCATTTCATTGCCAGCACCGCCAATGGGAGTGTTCGCGATCTTGAGGGCGTAGTCACTTCGCTGTTGGCTTATTCCATTGTCTACAATGGACATGTCGACATGAATTTGGCTGAGCGTGTCATCAAGCGCGCCGTCAAGGTGGATGACCATCCGCTAACCCTCGACGACATCATGGAAACGGTGGGTCGTCATTTCAATGTCACCACCAATGCCATCATCGGACGCAGCCGCAAGCACGATCTTGTTGTAGCACGACAAGTGTCCATGTATTTTGCGCAGAAATACACGAAGATGCCTGCCAACCGCATCGGCAAACTTGTGGGCGGACGCGACCACAGCACTGTTATCCATAGCTGCACTCAGGTTGAACAGCGCCTAAAGGTCGACAAGTCCTTTGGCGAGGAAATCCAGAGCATTGAGAATGCTTTCCGCCTGAAGAAATAATCTACCTTCTTTCCTGCCCAAAAGCAAAGAAAACGATAAAAGTGGCGGCCAACCCTAAGGATTGGCCGCCTGCTTATTGTCGGGTTGTGGTCATTGCATGCTGGTGACCAGCTGGATAATTTCCTGGGCACAGGCCTCAGCCTCTTCAGGCGAATGAGCCTCGCTGTAGACACGGATGATGGGCTCGGTGTTCGACTTGCGGAGGTGCACCCAGCGGTCGGGGAAGTCGATCTTAACGCCATCGATGTCGTTTACTTGTGCCTCAGTACCCTCGTATCTGGCCTTCACTTTGGCAAGAATGGCATCAACATCGGTAGAAGGTGTCAGGTCAATGCGGTTCTTGGCCATGAAATAGGTGGGATAGGTGGCCCGCAACTCGCTGACCTTACATGCCTTATGAGCCAGGTTGGAGAGGAAAAGGGCGATACCCACGAGTGCATCACGGCCGTAATGGCTGGCGGGATAAATAACGCCTCCGTTTCCTTCGCCACCGATAACAGCACCCACTTCCTTCATCTTCGTCGTCACATTCACTTCTCCGACAGCAGCCGCTGCGTATTGTCCGCCATGCTGTTCTGTGATATCTCGCAAGGCACGGGTACTGCTGAGGTTGGAAACGGTGGTGAGGGGTGAGGGGTGAGAGGTGAGTGGTGAGCGGTGAGAGAGCACATAGTCGGCTACAGAAACCAGTGTGTATTCCTCGCCGAACATGCGTCCGTCTTCACAGATAAAGGCCAGGCGGTCTACGTCAGGATCTACTACGATGCCGAGATCGAAACCGCCGGCGCGCATCTTGTCCATGATGGCAGTGAGGTTTTTCTCCAGAGGCTCTGGGTTGTGGGCGAAATCGCCAGTGGGGTCACCGAAAAGGAACTCGTAGCTCACGCCTAATTCGTCGAGCAGTTGAGGCAGGATGATGCCGCCCACGCTGTTGATGCTATCCACACAGACGCGATAGCCTGCTTTGCGGATGGCTTCCACATCGACGAGTTCCAGGTTGAGAACATTCTCTATGTGTCGGCGGTTGAAAGAGTCGTCCTGCCGATAGTGCCCCAGGTGGTCCACGTCGGCATAGAGGAAATCCTCTTTCTCTGCGATGGCCAGCACGGCTTTTCCCTCTGCGTCGTTGAGGAATTCACCTTCGCTGTTGAGCAGTTTCAGTGCGTTCCAGTGGCGAGGGTTGTGCGAAGCGGTGATGATGATGCCTCCTTGAGATCCGCTCATCTTCACGGCGAGTTCTGTAGTCGGCGTGGTGGCCAGTCCGATGTCAATCACATCGAAGCCGCATCCGAGCAGTGTTCCGCACACCACGTTGCGCACCATATCGCCGGAGATGCGGGCGTCGCGGCCGACAACGATGGTGGGACGGGGGGTGGATGATGTGGTACAGCAGCTTACGGAACTTTGAGCAGGCGCACTATTCAGGCCTTTCGCTATGAACGTAGCGTATGCTGTGGTGAATTTAACGATGTCTAAGGGGTTGAGCGTATCGCCAGTGGGTCCGCCGATGGTTCCGCGGATGCCCGAGATAGATTTAATAAGTGACATGATGGATGATGGTTAAATACCTTTCTCGTAGGTAATGGTATAGAAACAGGGGTAGACCGATTCCGAGGCAGCCACAGTTCCTTGTGCTGCAGGCACGATGATATTGACTTTAGCGATCTCGTCGCCTTCTTTCTCCGGGCGGCCAACATTGATATAAAGCAGGGGTGCGAGCCATCCGGCAGGTACCGATGCACTTTTGTATTGAGAATACATCACACTTTCTCCGGCAATGAACGAAGCGGTGAAGGTGTCGGAGGAACGTCGTACGCTCATCTTGTCGACAACAGTCGAGTAGTAGAGCACATCGTTGGAGAGCAACAGGCTGTCGGTCAGTATGTTGCGCTCAGTGAACCGACAGAGCACAGTGCAGCTTTCGCCATTCTTGATTTGGCTTCCGCAACCTTTGCGCACAATCTGCATGTAGACGCCCGACGACGCAAACAGCACATACTCGTTCTTACTGACATCAGTGGTTTGGTTCTGTTCGTTGAAGGTTGCCTCGCTGATGACGTTGATGTTCTTGTCGATGATGTACTGCCTGATGGCCTTCGTCTCCTTTTCCTTCTGCTCGGCATAGGTCTCATAGTGGCTGCAACTGGCCAGAAGAGCCAAGGCCGTCAGTATCAGGAGGGATGACAATAAATTCTTCATAATGCGTGAAAGTCTGAATAATTCGGTGCAAAGTTACAAAAGAAATGTCAATGCGCATTGACAATTGACAATTATTTAGATTTATTATCAAGCTGGTTGATATCGGGCAGTTCGCTGATGGCCTTGAGTGCGATGGCTTCCACTTCGTGCGGCTCACAGAAAAGCTTTCCGCCAGAAGCATTCTTATGGCCTCCGCCGTTGAAGTGCTTTTGTGCGATTTCTGTGCACGAGAGGTCGTCGACACTACGCAGACTTACCCATACCTTGTTTTTCTTCTCTGTGTCTTCACGGAACGACATCGACAGCCTGACACCCTTTATCTGCAACGGCATGTTCACCACGCCTTCCAAGTCGCCTTTGATGTAGTGGAATCTTTTCAGGTCGCCCTTTGTCAGGATAAAGTAGGCAGCCCCTTTCTCAGGCACGTATTTCAACCGCCGATAGAGCACGAAACCCAACAGTTGCGTGCGGTCGTAGCTGTAGTTGTTGAAGACGTTGCGGTAGATTTTGTCTTTGTCGATGCCTTTGGTCAGCAATTGGCAGATGATGAAATAGATGTCAGGGGTGGAGGAGTTGTACTGGAATCCGCCGGTATCGGTCATCATGCCGCAATAGATGGTGGCTGCGAAGTCGCCATCCATCTTGTCAAAGAGCCCCATCTGCCAGACGATGCGGAAAATGAGTTCACAGGTGCTGCACATTTCAGGATGAGAGATGGTGAGCACGGTGGTCAGGTCGGGATTGGGGTGATGGTCTATCATGACCCGTGGTGCCTGACATTGCAGCAGCATATCACCCATAGTGGCCAGTCGCTCAGCACAGTTGAAGTCGAGACAGAACACGAGGTCGGCAGCGTCGAACAATTGCTGGGCCTTATCCTTCTGGCGATCGTGGATGACAATCTCCTTGGCTTGTGGCAGCCAACGCAAGTAATCGGGGTACATGTCGGGCAGTACCATTCCTACCTGCTTGCCCAAGCTCCGCAGCAGAGACGCCCATCCTAAGCATGCACCCACCGCATCGCCATCGGGATTTTGGTGGGCACATACTACAATGTGAGTACTTTCCGAGATTGCCTGCTGAAGCTTTTCCAGTTCTTCAACAGTCAGGATACTGATTTCCATGCCTTAGAACAGGGTCTTGGGATATACGCCTTCGTCAACAAGCTGCTGTATGCGTGCCACGGTGTCGGGGCGGTCGGCGGCGTATGTCACACCAAACCACTTACTCGTGGTGTCGAGTACGCGTACGGTAGCTGTCTTTTCGACGATAAGCTTGTTGACCATCAGTGGGATGAAGAACTCCGCCTTGAGGTTCTCTATGTTCTTCGGGTTGCTGAGGAATTCCTTGAAATAAGCTTCAGAGTGTTGGAAATAGTCAGGCGTAAAGCCCCAGACGTTCATCGAAACAGGTGTGTTGTCGTCGAGTGCTACCCACTTGCCCTCCTCGTCCTTGTAGCGGATGGGCTGTGTGGCGGCTCCCTGGTCGCTGCCGTCTTCGGCGCATCGCACAATCTCTGTACGCTCCACGACGGTGGTCAGGTGTCCGTTCTCATCTTTCGAGCACACACCGCGTGCCACGGTACCATTCTCACTGATGGTGTTGCCCACACGGAAACCCACCATTGCATACTGGTTTTGTGCTCCTTCTGGCAGTTCACTCAGGAATCGGCCGATGACGCGGAAGCAGTCGCGGTTGTAGAAGTCGTCGCAGTTGATGACGCAGAAGGGCTCCTTGATGACGTCTTTGGCCATCAGCACGGCGTGGTTCGTGCCCCACGGCTTCTGTCGGCCTTCAGGAACGCTGAAGCCTTCGGGCAGTGCATCAAGGCTCTGGAACACCAGTTCAGCCGGCACATGACCCTCGTATTTGGCGAGAATCTGAGTGCGGAACTGCTCTTCAAAGTCCTTGCGGATGACGAAGACGATTTTCCCGAATCCTGCCTGGATGGCATCGTAGATGCTATAATCCATGATGGTCTCACCGTTGGGACCTACTCCGTCGAGTTGTTTCAGGCCGCCGTATCGGCTACCCATGCCTGCTGCTAATAATAATAAGGTTGGTTTCATGCTATCTTTACTTTTGTTTTTATTGTCAGGAACACACAAAGTTATGTGCCCTTCAATTCAATGGGCAAAGGTAAGCATAATATCTGAGTTGGCAAAATTTTGCGCGTTATTTCTTCCCACAGAATCTTGTCTTTCGCGTTTCATCGTAGTTTTAATATCGGAAAAAGAGTGTTTCTGATGCTGAAACACTCTTTTTCTGACTTGGAAAATGTTGTTTTCTGACTTGGAAAATGTTGTTTTCTGACTTGGAAAATGTTGTTTTCTGACTTGGAAAACGTTGTTTTCTGACTTAGAAAACAATTGTTATTCTAAGTCTGGTGTGTGATGAGATGTCACAACGGTCATTGGGCAGTGAAGCTGACAAGAGCGTTGCCTGTCCCCTTTGCCGAACTGCCGAGATAGACTCCGTGCCATTCGGTAGTTGCATCGGTGGGCTTGCTGGATGTCTTCACGTTGTAGCTGCTGTTTCTCACCATGCCCGTGGCTGTGAAGAGCGACAGCGAACTGTTGCAGTTGCCCTCGAAGCTGTAAGTGACGAGGTTGTTACCGCTGGCATCGGCCAGTGTGTAATAGGATCCTGTCCTGTAGCTGACGCTCGACGTGACGAAGGCATAGCCCTGTGTGGCCCCCGTGATGGTATTGCCGGAGCCGCCCCATCCGCCGCCACCGCCTTGGCTGGCGCCTGCCGAGATGGCGATGCCCGTACCTGTAATCCTAATGTTCGAGTTGTTGTCGCAGTCGAGGCCTTCCTCTGCACCGCCAACGGTGGCGTAGGCAAAGACCACGCCGTTGCCTATGGTGATGGCTCCTGCACTGTTGTAGTTGGAGTCCACAGCGTCGTTGCCGTTGCTGTAGCATACCGTGACACCGCCGTTGAAGACAATCTTGCCTGAGGAGTTCATGCAATCGTCGTAGCATTTCAGGTAGAGTTTACCACCTTCGATAGTGATACCGGTCTTCGACTCCAATCCTTCCGAACCGCCTTGCGAGGTGTTGATCTCGGTCTGTCCGCCGTAGACCGTCACCTGGCCCATCACTTTGATGGCTTTGGCACAGCCATAGTAGTCTTGCTTGCCGCCGCCACCCCAGCCACCGCCGGAGCTGGTGCCTACGGCGCTGCCAGTGGTCGTTACAGTCATCGTGGGGCCGTTGCCGTCGGCCGTTCCCTGCGTATAAGTTCCGTTCACCTTGATGCCCTTGCCACCTTGGCCGGTCATCTTGATGGTGATGTCGCCACCGTTCAGTGCCATATTGCCATCGGCTTTCATGCCCTTGGCGGTGTAGGCGTCGTTGGTACCAGCACTCTGATAGGTGCTGCTGCAGGTGATGTTGAGAGTTCCGCCATTGGTGGTGATATTGGTGGCTGAGATGCCTTTGCCTGCCACACCCGTGGGAGTGATGGCCAGCGTGCCGCCGTTCATGACGAAGTCGACGGTCTTGATGCCGGTGCTGTAAGATGCGTCATTGTTGATCACCTGCATGGAGCCGCTTGGAGTGAGTGTCATTTCGCCGCCATCGATGGTGGTAGTGCCTTTCGACTTGATACTTTTGCTCATCGAGCCGCTGTTCTTTACGGTCACCGTACCTGCTGTGATGGTGATGTCGCCGTCGGCCTTGATGCCCGAGGCGTTGTAGCTCGTGCCCGTGTCTTCGGTGGTTTCGCTGGTGCCGCCATACTGAGAAGTGACGTTCGAGAGGGTGTAGACACGTGTGCCGTTGGTGGTCTGGTAGCTGTTGGTAATGCTATAGTAGACATCCTCGCCCGAGGTCGGACCGCTGAACGATGTCGACTGTATGCCCACCAAGCCTTCGCGGCGGCTGTTATAGTCGTCGCTCTTGAAGTAGTAGGTGCCTGTGTCGGCCTGTCCGAAGTCGTAGTAGTAGAAAGTGAGCGAGGAATATCCACGGGTTTTCGTCACCGTCTGCGTGAGCTGCTGAACCAGTGTGCCGTCTTCCCGATACAGGTAGAGGTTGGTCCAAGTCTGTCCGCCGCCGTAGCCTCCAGCAGCAGGCAGGTTCACGTAGACACGATACGACTTGTCGGTCTCTTCGCTGCCAGTGCCCTGTGCTTCGGCTGTTCCTCCTTTGCCGTTTGCCTCGATGTTGATGGTTGTCGTAGCCATGCTCTCGTCGATGGTAATCGCACCATCGGCATTCAAGCCACGTCCGCCATTGGCCGTGCTGTTCACGGTCAGCTGTCCGCCCTGAATGGCAATGTCGCCCTTGGCGCGAACGCCGGCGCAGTAGTCGAGGTCGGTGCCTGAAGCATCGACGGCGCCCTGCTGGGTGACGTTCAGTTCACCGCCAGTCATCAGGAAATGTCCTTCCGTCTTGATGCCTTTCGAGCCGGCTCCTGTCGTGTTGATGGTCAGCGTGCCTCCCTTCAGCGATGCCTCGCCCGTGTTCTCATCCTCATCCACGATGTTGCCATTGTCGTCGGTATCATAGCTCAGTTGAATGCCGTCGTCGCCAACACCGCTGATGCTGATGGTGCCGCCCTTCATCTCAAAATATTGGTTTACGTTGATGCCGTCGCCAATGGCCTTGGTGATGTTCAGCGTGCCAAAGGTTTTCTTCACCTCGATATACTCTTTACCCCAAAAGGCGTGGCCCGTGTTGCCCTCGATGGTGAGTGAGCCTCCACCTTTTAATTCCGTGTGGCCTTTCACCATGAGGCAGGCTTTCCAGTCGCCACCCTCACCATCGCTGATGCTGTTGGTGGTTCCCTCGGCCAGTTCCAGACTGATGCGCTTGCCGTCGCGAATGTTGATGGCTGCGCTGTCGGGGTTGTGAAGCGTCAGTCCGTTGAGGAGGAACGAGGCTTTCAGCTTGCCATCCATCCAGAACGAGCCGTTGGCTGACGAGCCTGACAGTTCGTAGGTGATTTCGTCGCCTTCATATTCGTAGTCCTGAATGAGGGCCACGTGTGCACCCTTGACCGTTGCCTCGACGTAAGGAGCGATGTTTCCCGCAATGACCACATGGGCCGTCTCGCCGTTGTAGGTCACTTTCACGGTGTTGTTGTCGACCTTTGTGTCGTCGATAGTGATGTTGGTGATATCGTTCAGCGTGTAGGTCCTTTCGCCAATGGTCAGCGTGGTGGCATTGCCAAAGGGCATCTGCCCAGCCTCTGTAGCTGGTATGGCATAGGTCACACTACCTTGGTTGACATTCACAGTCTGTGCCTGTACCCCGATGGCTGTGGCCATAAGGGCGGCCGTCAAAAGCTTCTTCATCATCATTTTACCGTGATTTTAACCGTCTTCGTGTTATTCCTTACCAGATACACCCCGCGCGTCAAGACGCTTTGTGCTGCCTTGAGATTGTCGAAACGCCCATAGAAGGCGCCGTCGCTACCGTATACTTCCACTACAGTCTGTTCCATTTCGGCCAAAGCCTCACGGATGAGCGTGGGCGACTGAATCTCACCACCCTCAGCGGTATCGCTGAAATACATCATCTGCAATTCCTCTATCGGCAGTCGCTTCACCTCGCCATCGGCGGGAGTCAGCACAATCTTGCCATCGGCAAAAGTGATGGTCAGTCCCATACTCTCTATCGACGAGAGCATGGCACTCTCTCCAGCTGGCTGCGACACCAGTATCAGGTAGTCGTAGTCGCCAGCCCATGAGCCTATGAAACTCATTGAGAGCATCATGGTTAATAATAATTTTCTCATTATTGTTCCTTTCTTTATGGGGTTTAACATGCCGCAAAGATAGTCATTTCTGTGAAATAAGAAATAATTATATCAGCAAAAAGCGCGTTTTTTTCAACAAATATGCGAGCGGTGGTGATCTGCTTTCTAGGGAGTGAAAGTGTGTGATTACGCAAAAAAATGGGCTTTACTGTTGCAAACTTGCAAATAAATTGTTACTTTTGCACCCAATTTAAAAGGAAAATAATGTCAGAACAGAAATCTAACACACTGAAAAGAATCTGTATTGTAGCTGGTGCGCGGCCGAACTTCATCAAGGTGGCACCGCTCATTCGTGCCATCCGAAGCACGGAGAAAGCCGAGTATCAGTTGGTGTATACCGGTAGGGAAGACGATCCCACTTTGGAAGGAACGCTCTTCGACGACCTGCAGATACCACGCCCGGACGTGTTCCTGGGTGTAGACTGCCAGAGCCTGAACGAACTGACGGGCCGTGTCATGGGCGAGTTTGAGAAATATCTGCAAACGCATGCCACGGATGTCGTGATTGTAGTCGATGACCTGGCCTCTACGATGGCTGCTGCCATTGTCACGAAGAAGCAGGGCATCCGGCTGGCCCATCTTGTGGCCGGAACACGCTCGTTCGACATCACTATGCCGAAAGAGATTAACCGTCTGGTCATCGACGGCCTCTCTGACCTGCTCTTCACCGCAGGTATCAGCAGTGTGAGTAATACCAACCGCGAGGGCACTGACCAGAGCCGCGTTTATATGGTAGGCAATGTCTTGATAGACAACCTGCGGTTTAATCGCAACCGTTGGCACCGTCCGGCGGTGATGGACCAGCTGGGCTTGCAGGAGGGAGGCTATGTGGTATTCACGCTGAACAGGAAGGTGTTGCTTGCCGATGAGGAGAAACTGCGGCAAATGGTAGAGGTGATCTCTATGCGAAACAGTGTTCCCATCGTCGCAGTGCTGCGCGATGAAGCCAAGAATGTGGTTTCACGCCTCGCACCCTCGCACCCTCGCACCCCCGAAGAGGCTTCCCTTGCCTTTGAAATCATTCCTCCCCAGCCCTATCTCGACTTCGGCTATCTCACCGCTCATGCCTTTGGTGTGATTACCGACAGTGGCAATGTGGCCGAAGAAGCTACGTTCAATGGTGTCCCCTGTATCACGTTGAACAGCTATACGGAGCATATAGAGACGGTGAAACAGGGCACAAACGTTTTGGTGGGAGAGAATCCGGAGCGGTTGGCCGAGGCCTTCGACGACATGCTGGCTGGCAGATGGAAACAGTCTACCGTGCCTGAGCGCTGGGACGGCCGAACGGCTGAGCGCATCCTGCAAATACTGATTAAGAACAATTGAAAAAGACTAACGACTTCCTATGAAACTGAAAAATAGCGTATGGGCGTGTGTGCTCGCTGCTTGCGTACTGACAGCCTGCCATGAGAAAAAGGCAACCCAAGTGATCATTGCCCCAAAACCTGTGGCCGAGAAACCGCAAGGGCCGCAGCGTATGGGGGAGACGAACCAGAAGGAGAACGTACAGTGGTTGGGAAAAAGCTATACGGTGGAGGTGAAACGTGCCTCTGCTGACAGTCTGCCCAAGGTGAAAGACGAGTCGGGAAAAGAATACTTCGACAACCTGATACGGGTGAAGGTGACGCGCGAGGACGGTTCCGAGTTCTTCAACCGTGTCTTTTCGAAGAAAAGTTTTGATGGCTATCTGGACGAGAACACCCGGAAAAACGGTGCCTTGTTGGGCATTGTGCTGGTAGAACCGCAGGGCGACAACCTTGTGTTTGGAGCCAGTGTCGGGTCGCCCGATGCCCTGAGCGACGAGTATATCCCGCTGGTGCTCACCATCTCGCGTATGGGCGATGTGGGCATCAAGAAAGACACACAACTCGACTCCACCAGTCCGGAAGAGGATGAAGGAGTCTGAACAGGAAGTGGAGCAGGGAAACAGGAAATATGTTCTGTTTGGCCGCTTTTGTAATCTTCTTACCTTTGCACTATGATGAGAAAACCGTACTTCGCTACATTGACAATGATTGTCGTGCTGGCGATGTTGTCCTTCGCCTGCACATCGCCCCGGCACCGCGCCGTCCTCGACAGCGCTGATAGCTTGATGAATGCCCGGCCCGACTCCGCGCTGACCCTCCTCAACGCCCTGCTGCCCGACACCACCCGCATGTCGAAGGGCGACCTCATGCGCTTCCACCTGCTGCGCACCAACGCTGAGAACAAGTGCGACACCGTCCTCACCGCCCGCCACGCCGCCCTCATGCGCCGAGTCTGCGACTACTACGACCACCGCTCCTCCAAGCGCGAGGCGAACGACAGAATGCTCGCCCACTACCTCCTCGGCCGCTGCTATGATGACATGGGCGAGGCCCCCGCCGCCTTGCAGGAGTTCCACAATGCCGCCGATGCCGCCGACACGACAAGCACAAACTGCGACTTTCATCAACTTAGTATAGTGTATTCGCAAGCAAGTGGCATTTTCAATAAATTCTACATGCCTAAGGAAGAACTCAGAGAACTCCAACAGGCTGCAAGGTATGCTCTAACGGACAGAGATTCACTGTCCTACGTTATTTTTGAAGAACTTTCTGCCAACTGCTATGCACATCTTCAAGAGCCAGACTCTTTTATCATGCTGAAAGAACGATGTGCAAGACAGTTTAATGAAATGGGATATAGCAATTATGCTGCAATAGCATTGGGAACGACTGTCCATACATTGTTGGAAAGGGGCGACTTAGATAAAGCGAAAGAGTATTTGAAATACTACGAATCCTATTCAGGGCTGTTCTATGAGGATGGTTCAATAGCCAAAGGAAGGGAAACCTATTATTATTGCAAGGGGATTTGCTTTTTACAAGAAAACAAGCTGGATTCAGCTGAGTATTTTTTCCGAAAGGAACTGGTTTCAGGCAAGACTTACAACGACCAGATTTGCGCTGCACAAGGCCTGTGCAAGCTTTATCAACGAAAACGGCAGAATGATTCGGTTGCCAAGTATGCACAATACAGCTATGCCATGAATGATTCTTCATATATGGAATCAGTCAGCATGAGCCTCCACCGCATGGCTTCAATGCACAACTATACACGTTATCAGAGGACTGCATTGGAACAAAGTATAAAGGCTCAAAAAGCCAACAGACGCATGACTATACTGGGATTAGTCATACTGGTGGCCGTTGTGTTATTGGTGTATATTGTGAAACGTCACAGAAAGGAAATCATATGTAAGGAGATTGAACTGAATCAGGCTTTGCTTGAGTATGCAAAAGACAAAGAAAGTATTTACGAAGAAAAGGAGGAGCTAAACAGTCTTCTTGAAGCCGAAAAGAAAATGTGTTCAGATATGGAGCACTCGCTTCAGGACATTATTCAAGGTAAGAATGATAGAATAGAAATGCTCAGCAAGAAGATTGAGGATTATGAAACCTTCTATTCACGTACAACTCATGATGATCAGGGAATAAAAGAAATCACCCAAAGTTCTGTATATGAAGTATTCGATCAATATGCAGCAAATAGAAAATCCAAGCCTACGATAGAGCATTGGAAACAGCTTCAGATGGTGGTGGAACAGCATTATCCGGAATTCATGCGTCTATTAAAAGTCAAGAACCGAGTCAGTACATACGACTATCGGGTGTGCATGCTGATCGTTCTGAGGTTTACACCAGGAGACATGGCATCAATCATGGAAAAAGAGTTGTCATCCATTTCCAAGACAAGAAAGAAACTACTGAAAAACATATTCCACATGGATGGCAAACCAGAGGACTTTGACCGTCTTTTGCGTGAAAGTTTATAAATCTCATTGAAAAAACGCCCAACTGACCATTTGGCTAATTGTCTGATTTCAAGCATGTTATTAAGAAAAGGGAAAATGATGGGAAATTCATTTTCCTTTATTTTTTATTGGCTTATTGTTATTTTTAATAATTTTGCAGCGAAAGAAAGCACTACAGTATTAAGGCCTTTTTCGTGCAATGGATTATTAAAAGTATGTTTATTATGAAAAAAGTATTTTGCATTTTAAGTATGATAGGACTGATGATACCCTCTATGTCCTATTCACAAACACCAGCCAATGGTACCCCCGTCAACCTTACGGCAGGAATGATTGACCCGGAAACACCAATGGATGTGAACAGACCCAAAGGCCCCGTCATGCTTCCGTATGTCACCCTCAACGACCATACCTTATATATATGGTCGCAACACGGAGGGTACGTCCTCACCTTGTACGACGACAACGACACTGTTGTCTATCAGACCTACGTCGCCGCAGGCACGCAGATGGTCAGCCTGCCGACGACCCTCTCAGGCAGCTTCACGCTGATTCTATCGGACGACACTCACATGTACAGTGGCACGATTGACTTGTAGTAAAGTGCAAATGTTTTAATATGTGTTAAATGCCTGCATTGCTATGCAATATTTTTCATATCCCAACGTTTAATCAATACTTAGTTAATTATACATTTAATCGTTTGAAAATCAATGAGTTACATTAACAATATATAACTAATAAAATTTGGTCAAGTGCCTGATTTTCAGTAACTTAGTAGTCTCTTATCTCTGCTAA
>Ga0310695_10005002_pt1 | contig 23652 bp, 21 predicted proteins | sample RumenRJG_04DNA_FD_203882 | JGI IMG/M metagenome (GOLD analysis project Ga0310695, IMG submission 203882) | Bovine rumen microbial communities from Lethbridge, Alberta, Canada - RJG_04 (v2) (version 2) | ecosystem: Host-associated > Mammals > Digestive system > Stomach > Rumen | place: Canada...
CTTAAACACACGAATCGTGGCGAAAGGCTCACCTTCCTTGGACGTCTCGTCTGCGAGCGTTCCCTTCACGGTGGTCTGCGCCATCACTGCCGATGTGGTCATCAGCAACATTGTTACCAGAAAAAACTGAATCTTTTTCATACCTTATGGATTTTGTTTATTGATTTCTGATGCAAAAGTATAACAAAACCCAGCCCATTCAAAAACGTTTTCGACGAAATGCAGGGATTATTTCGACGAAATGTGCCCTACCTTTTCTTCCCAGAGTTCTTTCGTCACGATGCGGCCGCGAAGCGTACGGCATTGAGGGAATTGCTGGAAATAATCATCGGACGACTCAAACCAGCGGGCTTCTCGAATCTGAGGCGTACGGGCTATCTGCAACTTCACCTTGCGGACACTGCCCGGACCGATGACGGAAAGGAAATACTTGCCATCGGTAGTGCAGGCGGCCAATACGATGCGTTTCCGGGTAATGACCTTCTTGCGGTTGCGCTCTGCCACCGGCCACTTCCGGGTGTCGGTGCGCACCACAACATGCCAGCCCTGCTTGTTGATGCGCTGGGCAATGGAACGGAACATCGTGCCGTGAACGGAATCATCTTTGAAATGATTCACTGCAATATAATAATGTATCATCTCATGGAGCAGCACGTTCTGGAACTCCACTTCGGGGATATCGTAGTAGTTGGATAGCCGGATCACATAATCATAAGTCTCCCGCTTGAATAAAGACCGCTTCCATTTGAAGGCCATACTCCCCAGACGCGTACGGGCATTGTTAACTGAAAACTTCGGCGGAGTGAGTCGTCCGCCGAAGTTTTCTTTATTGAAACGGTCGAAGTTGACCGCTATCCATTCCGTGTCAATCTGCATCAGCCTTCCTTGATGGCTTCCATGATCTTGGCTTCCAGTTCCTCACAGAGTTCGGGGTTATCCTTCAGCAGCGTCTTCACGGCCTCACGGCCCTGAGCCAGTCGGCTGCCATCATAGGAGAACCAACTACCGCTTTTCTGGATGATGCCTTTCTCCACGCCCATATCGATAATCTCACCGATTTTGGAGATACCTTCACCGAACATAATCTCAAACTCACACTTACGGAAAGGAGGCGCCACCTTGTTCTTTACTACCTTTACACGAACCAAGTTGCCAACCACTTCATCACCGTCCTTGATGGAAGACACACGACGGATATCAAGGCGGACGGATGCATAGAACTTCAAGGCGTTACCACCGGTCGTGGTCTCGGGATTACCGAACATAACACCAATCTTCTCGCGCAACTGGTTGATGAAGATGCACGTGGTGTTTGTCTTCGAGATGGTAGAAGTAAGTTTGCGCAAAGCCTGACTCATCAGACGAGCCTGCAGACCTACGGCAGAATCACCCATGTCGCCCTCAATCTCCTTCTTCGGAGTAAGGGCAGCCACAGAGTCGATGACCACGATGTCAACGGCTGCCGACGAAATGAGCTGGTCGGCAATCTGCAAGGCCTGCTCACCATTATCGGGCTGAGAAATCCAGAGGTTCTCCACATCCACACCCAACTTCGCTGCATAGAAACGGTCGAAAGCGTGCTCCGCATCAATGAAAGCAGCAATACCACCGGCCTTCTGAGCCTCAGCAATGGCATGGATAGCCAAGGTGGTTTTACCGGATGATTCCGGACCATAGATTTCAATGATACGCCCCTTGGGGTAACCACCCACACCGAGTGCGGCATTAAGTCCAATACTTCCTGTAGAGATGACATCCACATTCTCCAGACTTTCGTCACCCAACTTCATAATGGAGCCCTTACCAAAATCCTTATCAATCTTGGCAATGGCAGCCTGTAATGCTTTAAGTTTCTCTGCTTGAGGGTTCTGTGCGCCCTCTTCTTCAATCTTTTTTGCCATTTTATTATTTTTCAATTTACAATTTCAAGATTTACAACTCCAAATCTCCGTCAAACACCTCATGCCAGGGAAGTCCCTGCTTATTCAGCTGCTCCATAAATGGATCGGGATCAAACTCCTCGACATTCCATACGCCTGGTTTGCGCCACAGACCCTTGAAGAACATCATGGCACCAATCATAGCGGGAACACCCGTGGTATAACTTACACCTTGCATACCTGTCTCTTCGTATGCAGCCTGATGAGAACAGTTGTTATATACATAATAGGTGCGCTCTTTGCCATCCTTTATGCCTTTGATGCGGCAACCGATGGATGTCTCACCGTCATAGTTCTCACCGAGGTCCTGCGGATTAGGCAGCACAGCTTTTAGGAACTGCAGGGGAACGATCTTCACTTTGGCCGTTCCTTCGCCGTCAGCCAATGGAGCCTCATATTCTATCTCATCGATTCGGCTCATACCTATATTCTGAATCACGTCGAGATAAGTGAGGTATTGCTGTCCGAAAGTCATCCAGAAACGGGCGAGTTTGATGGTGGGATAGTTTTTTACCAGAGACTCCAGTTCCTCATGGTGCATCAGATATGACTCGCGGGGACCAATATTCGGATAGGTCAAAGGCTTATGGACGCTCAACGGTTCTGTCTCTTTCCACTCCCCGTTCTCATAATAAAGACCTTTCTGGGTGATCTCGCGGATATTGATTTCCGGATTGAAATTGGTAGCAAATGCCTTATGATGGTTGCCAGCATTGCAATCGACGATGTCGAGTTGAGTCATCTCATCAAAATGATGCTTGGCTGCGTAGGCGGTATAGATACCACTTACACCAGGGTCGAAGCCACAGCCGAGGATGGCGCAAAGGCCGGCATCCTCGAAACGCTGTTTGTAAGCCCATTGCCAAGAATACTCAAAATGTGCCTCATCCTTCGGCTCGTAGTTGGCCGTGTCCATATAGTTAACGCCACAAGCCAGACAGGCATCCATAATGGTAAGGTCCTGATAAGGCAGGGCAAGATTGAGCACCAGTTCAGGTTTGTATTCATTAAAAAGTGCTTTTAGCTGTTCCACGTCATCAGCATCCACTTGGGCTGTCTTGATATCCATCGTAAGTCCCTTCTTATGGATAGCCTCTACAATTGCATCACATTTTTCCTTGCGGCGCGAAGCAATGATAAACTCATCGAACACATCTGCATTCTGTGCAATCTTATGGGCTGCTACAGTAGCCACGCCACCAGCACCAATCATCAAAATTCTTGCCATAGTTGTCTTGTTTTTATAATATATAATCTTTTTTATTTCACTTAATTCAATTACTATCCAGCTCAGAGGCTCTGATTCCCAAAGCCTGCATAAGTGAATAGCCTAATATTTCCTGCCGGAAATTACCGCCAGGCATAGGTTGCATCGCAAAGAGCGTGATACGCTTGTCATCGTCTGCCCGATGAAGCAGCTGACGTAAACGACCGTAACAATCACCATCCTCACTGTTGGGAATCACCATCATGCGCCTCACTTCCTTAGCCTCCATAACTGCCTGCACAATATCTACGAGCAAATCGTCCTTTGTGGTCAATTCTTCTACAGGCACTGCAGAGAAAACGAATTCACCGAGATTATCACTGAAAGCCTTTCCGTCCAGTTCTTGAAAAGAATCCGGCATAAAGTTCTCAAATCCTTCAGAGGATTTCTCATGAATCAACACCACAGAAGTAATAGCCTCATTCTCGGGCTTCATCCCACCATCCAATGCCACGCAGTCAATCCAACGGGCCATATCAGCCTGCTGGATCTTCCGTCCCAACATTCTTTCAAAATTCACAATAAGATTAAATGCCACACGGTCAATGTATTCTGCATCCACCACGATGACATTCTCACTCCATTGCGCCTTTATTCCTTGATTCATTACCCTTTTAACAGATATTCGTTTGCAAATATACAAAATGTTTTCTACATTGGCGCAAGTTCATAAATTATTTTATAACTTTGCAGCTGCAAAAAAACGAAGAAACAGAAAATGACAAATACAAGAGCTGCACAGTTTAGATGGATATATTTTCTACTGGCTTATATGTTAAGTTTCACCTGCGCTACTGCCAAGGATAATAGCAACAGCAGACAGGCCCGGCAGATTTTCGACAGAACCTACAACATGGTCTTTGGCCCAAATGGTTGCTCGCTCAGCTATGCTGTCAACATCATAGGAATCTATAAGACTGAAGGAAATATATGGTACAAAGGCAAAAAGAGCAAATTCATAGAAAGTCGTTACGCTGCCTGGTGTGACGGGAAGGATCTCTATCGCGTGGATAAAAAGAAGAAATTGGTGGAGATCTTTAATCCTCAGTCACCCGACCGCGATAAGTATGCTAGCAAATTCAAGTTTGATCCCGACAATTATTCATATCACATTACGGCCAAGGACAATGACTTTATCATTACCCTCAACGCTATTAAAGGTGTTGAGGGTGTGAAACATGCAAAAATTGTCATTGATAAACGGACCAGGGTTCCCAAGAGTTTGAAAGTAAAGGTGCTCTTTTTTTGGACTACTGTGAAGATTGATAATTTTCATAGTGGCATCAACGACGAGAGTATTTTCCTTTTTCCACGGCAACAATTTGCAAACTACACGACTACAGATAAAAGGAAGAGTTGAAGAAGGACAAAAGTTTAGGCTGAAAAATCAAATAATCGGGACAACATTTGCAAAAAAAACGTATCTTTGCACCATAAAAACAATTTTATACAAACTACATCATGAAAAGTATTCTCGAAGGAAGACCTGCACTTGAAAAAGAGGTCATGAAGATTGCTGAGGTAGCTGGCTATCTCTGGCAGAATGGTTGGGCTGAGCGCAACGGTGGTAACATCACGGTGAACATTACAAAATTTGTTGATGACGAAATCCGTCAGTTGCCCGCCATCAGCGAAGTGAAGCAGATTGGAGTCACACTGCCACAACTGAAAGGAAACTATTTCTACTGTAAAGGAACAGGTAAGCGCATGCGCGATTTGGCACGCTGGCCTATGGACAACGGTTCGGTTATCCGTATTTTGGACGACTGTGCTTCATATGTTATCATCGCTGACAATCCTGTTCAACCCACTTCTGAGCTTCCCTCACACCTTACGGTTCACAACCACCTCATTGAAAAAGGCTCCGCCTATAACGCTACCGTTCACACACATCCCATTGAATTGGTTGCCATGAGCCATAATAAAGAGTTCCTGAAGAAGGACGTGCTGACAAATATTCTTTGGTCAATGATTCCTGAGACCAAGGCTTTCTGTCCACTGGGACTGGGTATTATCCCTTACAAACTTCCCGGATCTAACGAACTCGCTGACGCCACATTGGCAGAACTCGACGACTACGACGTGGTTATGTGGGAAAAGCACGGTGTATTCGCACAGGGTCTTGACGTAATGGACGCCTTCGACCAAATTGACGTGCTTTCCAAGAGTGCTAAGATTTACATCAATTCCCGTGCTATGGGCTTCATTCCTGAAGGAATGGGTCAGGAGCAAATGGCAGAGATGTCAAAAGCGTTCAATTTGCCGAAATAAGTGGTCTATTTGTTTAAAAAAGAATAAAAAAGGAAACTCAAGAAAAGAGTTTCCTTTTCTTTTTATATCTTTGCCCTTGATAAAATGAATATTAACCAATAACATTAATAAGAAAATTATGAAAGCATTTATCACGAAATTAGGACTGACTGCCATGATGGCCTGCTTGTTTAGTGTGGCTCCTGCAAGTGCACAGGATGTGATGACTCCTCTCCAACAGGAAGAATTGGCCAAGCAGCAGAAGATTGCTGAAAAGCAGCAGAAGAAAATGGAAAAGGAACAGAAGGCTGCTGAGAAGAAACAGAAGGAAGCTGAAAAAGAACGTAAAAAGGCAGAAAAGCGTCAGAAAGCCATAGATAAAGCCAACGATGCTGCCAAGGATGCCCAGAAGGCTCAGAAAGATGCCGATGAGGCATTGGCAAAGTTTGAGAAGATAAAAGCTAGCACTGACGATCCTGCCAAAATTGCTAAGGCACAGACAAAATACGCCAAGGCACACGAGAAAGCTGTAAAGAAAGCAGCTAAGGCCGAGAAGCTTCAAAAGAAGCTATAAAAACATATTAGAAAAATAAAGGCTTAGGAAATCCTAAGCCTTTATTTTTTATGGTTATTGAATTAAACAGTATCACCATAACGCTCTTTTGTAATCTGGGCCAATGGTTTGCAACGAGTGTTGGGACAACCGATGAATCCGACGACCAAAGAGATGACAAGCAAAGCTATCATGCAGTAGGCTGCAACGGTGAAGCCCTCGCCGTTCTCTCCATAGATTAAGGTGAATACAAGTCCCCACAGAGCAGATAAACCACGAACAATAAAGAACATCAGTCCCTGGGCTCCTGCACGGAACTTGGCAGGGAACAATTCACTACCCCATAGCGCATAGAAGATCTGCGGAGAAGATCCACCTTGAACGCCCCAAAGGATAGCAAAAGCCCACAATCCGGCAGGACCGCTCACACCGATAGTTACAATGACGAGCCATGCCGAAATGGCCACCAAAAGACCAAAAGTATAGATAGCCTTGTGGGAGGTCTTGTCGATAAACTTCGATACTATGAAGGTTACGCCCACGATGATAGCCCACTGAATGCAGTTCATCCAGTTAGCCTGCTCATTTGTCACACCGCCAGCTGTCTCATAAATATGGGGTTGGAAGAATCCCATCACAGAGGCAACAAGGTTCCATGTCAGGTAAATGGTAGCCAGGAAGCATACAGTACGAACGGCAATCTTGTTCTGGAAAAGAACCTTGATGTTGTCGATAAGTCCGGCTTTCTTGCCCTCGGCATTCTGGGCCGTAAACTCGCTGCTCTCCTGCAGGCCACGCTGCAGGTTCCAGGCAATGAAGGCCACGATAAACAAGGAGAAGAATACCACACGCGACGAGAACACATTGGTGGCCTGTTCAGACAGTCCACTGCCGCCAATGGTCTGAGCCAGACTCTCCACCCATCCGAACAGATAACCGCCGGGGGCGAAAAGCATACCCAGGAGCAGGATTACCATCGGACCAATACCCCACGACATCTGCGAAATACAGATATTACGTCCGCGGTTGTTGTTCTCGGAACTCTCAGATATATACGTCCAAGAGGCAGGAACACCCACACCCACGGAGATACCCGTGATGAGAAATCCGCAGAGCAGCATGGGGAAATTGACGGCAAACATCACGGTCAGCACACCGAGCATATAGACCAGCAGGTTGTAAGTGAAGATAAACTTACGTCCATACTTATCGGCCAGGAATCCGCCAATGATGGCACCCACGGCAGCACCCAGACAGTTGGCACTGATAAAATTGAGCCAGCCAAGGTGAACCTCGCTCAGCCCCAGATAGTTCTGCCAAAGCGTCAGACCGCTTGCACCGGCCACAATCGCTCCAGCATCCAGATAATTGGTGAGAGACACGGCTATGGTGCTCTTCAAACTTCCACTATTAGCCATATTGATTCTGTTTTAGCCGGATACCCAGATACCCGGATACCCGGATAGTTATTATCTGCAAACTACGTCACACTCAATATTGAAAATCTTGGCCACCTTCAGGATGGTGTCGATATGACGACCTACAGCAGCAGCCATGTGATGCGTAGGACCGGCCTCACTCCACTTGTTCACGAATTCGCGGCAAGGCAGCGAGAACTTCGTGCGCATATTGGTATCACCAAACATGAAGATAGGTCCTTCCTCGTTGACACCCTCTGCCACCACGAACTTGAACACACCGTTCTTGTCCTGCGTGATAGCCAGATAAGTTACGTCGCCCGTAGGAGGATAGAACTGAGTGAGATAACCGCCGCCGGTCTTTCCGTGGAACACGGGCACAATCTTCATCGTAGGCTTATGAGCCTGAGAGATATCGAAATCGCCCGAACCTGAATGTCCGATGATGCAGATATCCTTCGGGAAATCGATGGAATACATCTCTGCCAGTGTACCTGTGCCAGAGATAGTCTTCAGGATACTCATAGCCATAGCCACCTTCATATCGCCCTCTACAGCGCAAGCTGTATGCTGTTTAATCAGCATAGAGAATGCGGGAATCAACATAGAATCGAGTTTGCCGGCAACACCTTGAGCAAAACCTGCATAGTGAGAGGCAATCATACCTAATTTCTCATCCTTAACCCATTGTTCGAAGGCCACCACATATTTTGCCATGTCCCAAACTTTCTCAATGGTGCCGCCACCTTCAATCTCGAAGGTGTCGAGGATGTCCTGTGCCTTAGCCTTGATAGCAGCTTCATCGGTGATGTTGTCTGCAATAGCCCACATCTGCTCCCAATCGAACTGCTTGGTGTAGACAAACATACGATGATAGAGATTGGTTTCATCAATGTAAAGGTCCATCATACCAGGATAAGGACGACCGATCTGTGCAATATTGGTATCGCGGAAACGGCGACGCACCTGAGCAGCACGACACCAGTCTTCAATTTCGGCCTGAACTTCAGGATCACCACCTTCAACAACGCCAGTGATAACAGCTGAACGCTTGCCAGCGCGGTTCAAATCGGCCACCATCTCACCGATGGCACCACAGGCATAGAGATCACCCAGCCAAATAGGAATATCAGTATTGGCATAGTCGGGAGCCAGCTTCTTCTGAACATTCACGATGACAACGGGCACGTCGAGATCGCGAACGGCAGGCAGCATATTATAAGAGGTGCAATAGGTAAGCATCTGCAGAATGACAAGGTCGACGTCGGCAGCGCGGAACTTATCGCCAGCCTCCATTGACTGTTCTTTCGTGGTTACCATACCGCCATCGATAATCTCAATAGTGTCAGGCAGAGTCTTCTTGAAGTCTGCATACTGTTGCTCGAAGTTAGGTACGAGTTGTGGGAACTGTGGCAGATATGCTCCAAGCGCAATGGAGAACACACCGATTCTTGCCTTTGTTTCAACTAATGGTTTACTCATTTTCTTTATCTTTATATTTTTAGTTATTGATAATAATCGTTATTGCTATAGTTTCTATCCTTTTCTGGCGACAATCTCCAGATATTTCTTATAGGCAGCATCCCAAACGGCTTTGTCCTCCGGCTCAAACTGCACGAGTTCCAAGGAATTGGCAATGATACGGCGCATGTCCCAAATATCTTTTACTTCACCAACGGCCTTGGCTTGTACCATGATATTGCCTAAGGCAGTGCCTTCCTGAGGTCCAGCCAAAACAGTAACGCCCGTAGCATTTGCGGTAAATTGATTCAGATATTTGTTGAGCGAACCGCCACCGATGATGTGTAACACTTCAATGGGGAACGAAGCCATCTCTTCCAGATAACCGAAGACCTGCTTATAACGCAAGGCCAGCGAGTCGAAGATGCAGCGGCAAATCTCAGCAGGCGTCTCCGGAACAGGCTGATCTGTTTCTCGGCAGTACTGCTGAATAGCCCCAATCATGGATGAAGGATTGGCAAACAACGCATCATCTGGATTGATAATAGAACGGAATGCTTCTACATTCATGGCCGAGCCTTGCAGTTCAGGATGCGACATCTTCTGTACTTCTGCTGGCCACTCCTTGCGGCAACGCTCATAAAGCCACATACCGCAGATGTTTTTCAGGAAACGTGTGGTTCCCTCGATTCCGCCTTCATTCGTGAAGTTGCGCTCATAGGAAACCTCATTGATAATAGCATCCTTTGTCTCAATACCCATCAGACTCCACGTGCCACTCGACAGATAGGCGAATTTCTCATCCTTAGCGGGAACGGCAGCAACGGCAGAACCTGTGTCATGTCCGGCAACAGCATAAACAGGAACAGGTCCCAGACCCGTCATCTTCTGTACTTCATCGGTCAGGGTTCCAATCATCGTACCGGGATTCACCATCTTACCGAACTTAGAACGACTCAGGCCCAGCGACTGCAGCAAACGCTCATCAAGCTGCTTCGTACGAGGGTCAAGCAACTCTGACGTAGAAGCAATGGTATATTCGCAAACCTCGTTGCCCGTCAGCATCCACGAAAGGGCATCGGGTACAAATAAAATCTTCTGAGCTGCAGCCAAAGCTGAATTCTGTTCACGCTTCATGGCATAAAGCTGGAAGATACTGTTGAAATTCATCAACTGAATACCTGTCACGTCATAAACCTCTTTTTTCGAAATGACATGCTTCAGATAATCATCCATCGCATCGAAAGTGATAGGATCGCGATAAGCGCGCGGATTCCTTAAAATAGCCCCATCCTCACCGATGAAGACAAAATCCACGCCCCAGGTGTCAATACCTATGGAGGTGATTTTCAGCCCGCGCTGGGCCACTTCCTTCAATCCACGGATAATCTCGAAATAGAGCGCATAGATATCCCAGTAGAAATGACCGCCCTGCTCTATCAGATTGTTGGGGAAACGGGTCACCTCTTCCAACAGAATCTTCTCATCCTTCAGACTTCCGATAATGGTTCTTCCACTTGTGGCCCCCAAGTCCACTGCAAAGAAATATTGATTCGTGTCCATCATTTATTTTTTATATTGTAGTTTGATGGTGCAAAGTTAGCGAAAAAAAGAAAATCAGACCACAACAATTTGATTTTTGAACTACAATTTTTGAAGATGAAATCGTTTACGCAAAATAATTCTTAATTCTTAATTCTTAATTCTCAATTTTTATTTATCTTTGTCCCGAAAATCAAATCATACTTAAAATCTATATTCAAACAATGTCTACATTAACATTAGTAATTATCATTGTTTTCGTGGTAGGCTATATCTGCATCGCCACCGAAAGCCTTTTAAAAATCAACAAGGCGGCAATTGCCCTGCTGATGTGTGTAGCTTGCTGGACGCTGCTCATGACAGCCCCCGGCTCTTTCTACCCGAGTATAGCCCCTGATGGTCTTCTCGGCCACATCAGTGAAGTCATTGAGCACCATCTTGGTGATGCTGCCGGCACACTATTTTTCCTGATGGGAGCTATGACCATCGTGGAAATCGTGGACTCAAACGGTGGTTTCAACTTCGTTCGAGATGCTTTGAAGACACGTTCAAAGCGCAAATTGATGTGGCGTGTGGCTTTCATGACCTTCTTCCTGTCGGCAATTCTCGATAACCTCACCACTTCTATCGTTATGATTATGGTGCTGCGCAAACTCGTTCAGAGCCATGCTGACCGTCTTATTTATGCTGCGCTTATCGTTATCGCAGCCAACTCCGGTGGTGCTTTCTCACCCATTGGTGACGTGACCACCATCATGCTTTGGATCAAGGGTGTTATCACTACGCAGGGCGTACTGACCGAAATATTCATTCCTTCGCTTGTCTCAATGGTCATTCCGGCCTTTATCCTGCAATATTCCCTCAGTGGAAAGTTCGACAAATCGCAGAATCTGCCGGCAGCTGATGTAAGCCAGTTCACCAAAAGACAGCGTGATATTATCTTCTGGCTCGGTGTGGGCGGTCTTGTTTTCGTTCCCATCTTCAAAACTATCACCCATCTTCCTCCGTTCATGGGCATCCTGCTCGTACTGGGAGTGCTTTGGACTGTCACTGAAATCTTCCATCACAATACTTCTGAAGACGACACGATGGCCAAGCGCGTAAGCGACTTGCTTTCACGCATTGACCTGAGCACCATCATGTTCTTCCTCGGTATTCTGATGGCTGTGGCTGTTCTGCAGGAGATTGGCGTACTCACCAGACTGGGAGAAGGCCTCAATGAAACCTTCAATGGCAATCACTACCTTGTTACTGGTATCATCGGTGTGCTCTCCTCTATTGTTGACAATGTGCCACTCGTGGCTGGATGTATGGGCATGTATCCAGTTCAGCCTGTTGGAGACATGGCTGTCGATGGCATTTTCTGGCAACTTCTGGCTTACTGTGCTGGTGTGGGTGGTTCTATGCTTATCATCGGTTCAGCAGCAGGTGTTGTGGTCATGGGTCTGGAGAAAATCACCTTCGGATGGTACATGAAGAAGATCACATGGATTGCCTTCGTAGGCTATCTCGCCGGTATCTTCTGCTACTGGCTTGAGAAGGCCTTCCTCTTCTAAACATCTCTTTTCAAACTTAAATACGAGTCTCCCGAAAAACTGCTGCAAGGCAGTCCTTTTCGGGAGTTTTTTATGGAAAGTAAAGAGAGTCCTATTTCTTTCTGAAAACAGCATCCATGCAATCTTGGAAACTGACGGGGTGCTTACATGAAGTGGAAAGGATGCCTCTGATACGTCGAAGCAAGAGGAAGACAAACAAAATACAAATTATTTCAGCTATTCGAGAAATAAATGCCTTTCGTTTAGCAAAATATCGTTTTTTTTCTTATCTTTGCATTCTGAAGTATTATTAGCTTAATCGAATCATATATGAAAGCAAAACTTATTCTCATAACAGCTATGATAGCATCCATCGCAACGGCACAGCCAAAACTGACGCCTAACAATATTGACCAGGTGCTTAAGAATATGACCCTTGAAGAAAAAGCAAACTTACTAGTGGGTTATACTTTCGGAAATTCTTATTTCGGCCTGCCTACAAATCCAGACCCCAATGCAGGGGCCATTGTGCTCGGAGCAGCAGGTAACACGGCAAAGATTGAACGGTTGGGCATACCGCATACCGTTCTTACCGACGGACCTGCCGGCGTGCATATTGCAGCTACGCGTCCTAACGACCCGAACACTTACTATTGCACGGGATTCCCCATCGGGACATTGTTGGCTTCCACCTGGAATACCGAATTGGTGGAGCGCGTGGGTGAAGCCATGGGTAATGAAGCACTGGAATACGGATGCGACGTTATCCTCGGACCAGGCATGAATATCATGCGCTCTCCACTTTGCGGTCGAAATTTTGAATACTATTCAGAAGACCCGTTTGTGACAGGACTCATCGGCGCGGCCATGATTAACGGCATACAAAGTCAGGGCGTTGGTGTGAGTGCCAAGCACTTTGCCGCCAATAATCAGGAAACCAATCGCCTGTATAACAATTCTGTGGTGGATCAGCGCACCTTACGCGAAATCTACCTGAAGGGTTTCGAAATTGCTGTCCGCAAGAGCCAGCCTTGGACCATCATGAGTTCGTACAACTATCTGAACGGGCCTTGGACACAGGAGAACAAAGATCTACTTACCACTATTTTGCGCGATGAATGGGGATTTAAGGGTATCGTGATGACCGACTGGACGAACACTCGCCACACAGACCTTCAGGTAGCTGCCGGAAATGATCTGCTCACTCCTGGTAACGCTGAACAGATACAGGATATCATCAAGGGTGCTCAGGATGGTAGCATCAAGATGGAAGACATCAACCGCAACGTGCGGCGCATCCTGCAGTATATTGTGAAAACCCCACACTTCCGCAATTACAAGTTTTCAAATAAGCCTGACATTCAGGCACACGCAAAACTCACTCGCGAAGCCGCTCCTGAAGGAATGGTACTGCTAAAGAACAATCCGCTCCCCACCACTCCTGAGGGAGACAAACCAGGATTCCTGCCTACACTACCGTTTAAGGTTTCTGCACAAGAAAAACCGCGTGTAGCCCTTTTCGGTATTACCTCTTATAATCTGTATGGTGGCGGAACAGGTTCCGGCGATGTAAACAAGCCATACGTGATTGATCTGGTGAAAGGTCTGGAGAATGCAGGATTCATCATCAACGACACCCTCCGCGGACTCTACTCCAAATACAAGGAGTTTGCCGCGCTGGAGGCCGAAGCAGAGATGGGATTTCTGAGCACCAACTCGTTCTTCCCTCGTCCACGAGTGAAGGAACCTCAGTTGGGACTGAACACCTATATGTTTGCTGCTCAGAACAACGACATCGCCATCGTCACTATCGGAAGAAGTAGTGGTGAAGGCGGCGACCGCACATTCGCCGATTTCGACATCAATGCTGACGAACAGGAGTTATTGAGGAATACTTATGATGCTTTCCACAAGATACAAAAACCCGTAGTGGTAATCTTGAATGTGGGCGGTGTGGTGAACACAGAAGCCGTAAAACCTTACGCCGACGCCATTCTGCTGGCTTGGCAACCAGGTATGGAAGCTGGTAATTCCATTGCCGACGTACTGACGGGCAAAGTTAACCCTAGCGGAAAACTGACTGTCACTTTCCCATGTGAAATCGACGATGTACCTGCCAATATGAACTTCCCTCGCGATATTACTTTCTGGGATGAGTTCAAAATGAACGATGAGATGAAAAAATCGATTCCCAATGTGGCTGAAACGCGTTACGAGGAAGGATTGAATGTGGGCTACCGTTATTACCTCTCCGAAGGTAAGGCTGTAAGCTATCCCTTCGGCTATGGAATGAGCTATACCACATTTGAATACTCCAAACCTAAGGTTATTAAGACTGGTAACGAGTATCAGGCCAGTGTGATTGTGAAGAACACGGGTAACGTAGCAGGAAAAGAGGCTGTTCAACTTTATATTTCAGCCCCCAAGAGCAAGCTCTACAAACCATCCATGGAACTGAAAGCCTTTGCTAAGACACGTGAACTGCAGCCTGGCGAAAGTCAGATGCTGACACTCTCGTTCACGGGATATGACCTGGCATCCTACGATACTGACATACAGGGTTGGGTGACAGAAGAAGGAGAATATACGGCAAACTTCGCTGCCTCAGCTGAAGACATCCGAAAAACGGTCATCTTCAGGGTCAAGAAAGAAACCGTGAAATGCCACGATGTGATTCCACGTTACGGAACGACTATTTAGACTGCAGGCGGAAGTCACTTGGCTTCTCGCCTGTTTTTGTTTTGAACTTTGAGGAGAAGTAATCCGGACTCTCGAAATTGAGTTGGTAGGCTATCTCCTTGATACTCATATCTGTCGTACTGAGCAGTTCCTTGGCACGCTGCAGCTTCAGATCTTGCTGATAAAGGGCCGGTGAAAGACCCGTATACTCCTTGAACAGCTTGCGGAAATTGCTGTAGCTGACGCCCATCTCTTCAGCTATCTGCTGGATACTGAGAGGGCTTTCCAAGGCTTCACGGATACGCTGCCGTGCACGGTTAATCATCTCCACGCGCTCACTATCCTTGTTGAGGATAATATTTCGCTCCAAAGAATACATTAACCCGATGAGATGGTTCACAATACCTGCGAGCGTCTGCTGTACAAAAGCGGCCTCTTCCTGTGAAGCCTTAAGGGCCGATTTGTAGAGGTATATGATATCAGCACTATAACCCACATGATAGATAGGTTTCTTGGGAGAAAGGAAACCCGAACGCACGCGGTCGTCCATGTTTCGGCCTTTGTAGCCAATCCAATAGCTTTTCCATTTCTTTCCTGGCAGCGGATGATAGGTGTGCCATTCATTAGGGAAGAGAAGGAAAAAATCCCCTGCCTTAATCTTGGTCGTTTCCTGATGATCAGAAGTGAAAAGGCCTTCTCCTTCTAACAGGTAGAGCAACTGATATTCATTCAAAACACGCCCTTTGGCTATATCAAAAAAATAGCCGTCAGGATGATTCGGCGTGGGATAAGGCTCGCCAGGGCGCACTTCATCGTAACCCACCGTACTAACGGTAAGTCCCCATCGTGCATCGCGCTCATTGGCTACCAAATATTTGCTCTTTTGCATGGTTGTGTCAGTTTTCTGGGATCTAATGGGATTAACTGGGATTCTCTTGGGATATTTGAGATGCGGGCCAATTGACGAGATAGAGCTTCTCTGTGGCTCGTGTAAAAGCAGTATAGAGCCAGTGAATATAATCGGGGGTGAGCATATCGTCCGTCATATATCCCTGATCTATATAAACATGAGCCCACTGTCCACCTTGCGCCTTATGGCAGGTGACCGCATAGGCATACTTTATCTGCAACGCATTGAAATAGGCATCTTCACGGATAGCCTTCAGACGGTCTGCTTTCAGCGGCACGTCTGCATAGTCCTCCTGTATGTTCTGGAAGAGTTCGTCGCTCTGATCATGCGTCAAGGCTGGTGCCTCAGCAGTCAAAGTATCGAGTAGAACCGTGGCATTCAGCTCATAATTATCATAATCTGGAAAGAGCAACGTGGCATCTGCAAAATGAAATCCATAGAGTTCTCTTACATTACGCACTCTCATCACCTGGCAATGGTCACCATTTGCAATAAAAGGAAGAGACGATTCCTTACTCCAGAAATAATTGTTTTTCACGACCATCAGCTGGTCTCCGACAGAAAGTTGTTCATCACGGTCCAGAATCATATTACGGATTCCCATATTGTAGATGTTAGCCCGTTTGTTGCTGCGAGTTACAATAATGGTCTCATCGATACCCACACGCGAGAAACTGGTGTTGAGCTGTTCAATGAGTTCATTGCCAGGAACCACCTCAATATCCGCGAATCCATTAAAATGAATCTTGGGAAGTTGTGTCATCGCATCGTGGGTTATCATCTGCCGCACCATTGTGGCATTCCAGAGAATACCAGAATCCTGCGACTGCCGCAGTACTTCATTCAGGTCACATTCGAAGACCTTCAATCCATAAAGTGAAAGAACCGAAGCCATCAATGCCGGCGACTCTTCCTCCCCTATCGGTGGTAGCTGAGCCTTATCGCCAATCAACATCAAACGGCAGTTCTGCCCCTGATACACATATTGAATCAAGTCATCAAGCAATCGTCCCTGTCCGAAAGGAGAGTCTGATAATCCTGCATTGGCCACCATCGAAGCCTCATCGACCAAAAAGAGTGTATCACGGTGCAGATTATCGTTAAGGCTGAACGTACCCATATCACCCGTAAAGGTTTTCTGACGGTAAATTTTACGGTGAATCGTGAATGCCGGATGACCGCTATTAAGTGAAAACACCTTGGCAGCACGCCCTGTAGGAGCCAGAAGCATGACTTTTTGCTTGAGTTTAACCATCGTTCGTACAATAGCGCCTGCCAGCGAAGTCTTACCCGTTCCTGCCGAACCACGGAGAATCATGACGGCATGGTTCTCCCGACTGGTCATAAACTGGCAGAATACATCAATAGCCAACGCCTGTTCAGGAGTAGGTTCTAATTGGAAAGACTGACGTATCTGTAAGGTAAGTTCGTTGATAATCATACCGCAAAAATAAACAAAATCATATAAAAAGCCACAGAATATCACAGATTTTCACAGATTTTTCTTACTTTTGCACATTATAAAATAGCAATATGGAAGAAACAGGCAGCAGCATCCTCACCAAACGTCCTCGACTGACAATACGCATCAGCCAAAGCGGTATGTCATTCTCCGTGGTTGACAATCTGTCGGATAGCCAGATTATCTATGAACCCTACACGATGAAAAGTGGCATTTCCCAAGCCGCTAACCTTCGTGAAGCTTTTCGTAGCAATGATTTACTCGCCACAAACTGGCAGCGGGCTCAGGTGATTCTTGACACGCCCGTACTGATGATTCCACTCGAAGAATATTCAGAGGAAACGAACGATGTGTTCTACCATCATGCGATGACAGGACACGAAAACGATGTGATCCTTGATCTGGTGTTACCGCAGCTGAATGCCGTGGCCCTTTTCTGTATCAACAAAGACCTGAAAACAGTCATTGAAGATCATTTCAGCGACGTGAAATATTCCCATGTCTGTGCTACGGTATGGAATCATCTGCATCGCCGCAATTTCATCGGCAGCCGCAAGAAGCTTTTCGGTTATTTCCATGACAAGAAACTGGAGATTTTTGCCTTCCAGCAGAACCGTTTTAAGTTTCAGAACAGCTATCCTGTGCAGCGTGCCCTCGATGCCGTCTATTTCCTTCTTTACGTATGGAAGCTTCTCGGACTGGATCAGCGCCGTGATGAACTTCATTTAGCCGGCAGCCTGCCTGACAAGGAAGAGTTACAGACGGAACTGCGGAAATACCTGAAGAATGTGTTTATCATTAATCCAGCAGGTGAATACAACCGAGCCCCTATCACGCAAATCAAGGGCATTCCATACGACCTGATCACGCATTATCTGAAATAATTTAGAGTGTAGAGTGTAGAATGTAGAATGTAGAGTTATGATTACATTTGGAGGCAGAGAATCGTCAGAGACACTAGGCTTGCCTAGTTATCATAATTCTACATTCTACACTCTACATTCTACATTATAAAAAAATACAAAATGAGAATTATTACAGGGAAATACAAAGGACGGCATTTTGATATTCCACGTTCTTTCAAGGCACGACCTACTACCGACTTTGCCAAAGAAAATATCTTCAACGTACTCAACGGGTACATAGATTTCGAAGAAGCCACCGCACTTGACCTCTTTGCGGGAACGGGCAGTATTTCCCTGGAACTGCTTTCACGCGGCTGTCAGCAAGTGGTAAGCGTAGAGATGGATCGTGACCATCATCGCTTTATCCAGCAGTGCGTGGATAAACTTAAAGGAGAGAGAAACGGTCCGTCTTCCATGTTCAATATTCAATGTATCAGGGGTGATGTGTTCCGCTTTGTGAAATCATGCCGGATGCAATTCGACTTTGTTTTTGCAGATCCTCCTTATGCCCTTGAACAACTGCCCATGATTCCTGACCTTATTTTTGAGAAAGGACTCTTAAAAGAAGGCGGCATTTTTGTTTTTGAACATGGTAAGCAGAATGATTTCTCCACGCATCCCCATTTTGTGGAGCATCGTTCCTATGGAAGTGTGAATTTCAGTATTTTCAGACAACCCGCCTAAATCCTCCCTACTTAGGGAAGACTTACAATAACGGAGAAATCAGTCGAACCAGACTCTCCCACAAACGTTGAATAAAGGTCTGATTGCCCAAATCCCTGACATCTTCTAAGAGTACGCTCTCCTTCACATCCTGTAGATAAACATCTTTCAGGCGGCATGCCATCTGTTCATCATAGATAAATGCGTTCGCTTCAAAATTGTTTTCAAACGAACGAAAATCAATATTTGTGGAACCCACTGTGCACAGGGCATCATCACTTACCAATAGCTTGGAATGATTGAAGCCAGCTTTGTAGAGATAAATTTTCACGCCACTCTCCACAGTCTGCATTACATAAGAACGGCTCGCCCACTCCACTAACTTTGCATCCGTCTTATAGGGAATCATCAAGCGTACATCCACACCCGCCAAAGCAGCCGTTCGCATGGCAAAAAGCACAGGCTCCGTGGGCAGGAAATAAGGGGTTTCCATATAGACGTAGTGCTTGGCTTGCAAAAGAATACGGACATATCCCTGCATGATATCAGGCCAAGGAGAAATGGGGCTGCTCGTTACAATCTGAATCAGACAGTCGTTCTTGAGTTTCTCACTCACTTCCGGATAATACCGGCGGTTGGTGATAAGCGTACGGTCCACGAAATACCAGTCAACCAAGAAAGCACGCTGAATGCCATAAACGGCACCGCCACGAATGCGCAAATGCGTATCACGCCAGGCCAAACCACTTCGACCTTTGATATAACGTGCGGCGATATTCATGCCACCAATATAACCAATCTTGCCGTCAATGACACATAGTTTCCGGTGATTGCGGTAGTTCACTTTTCCCGTAAAAGCAGGGAATTTCACGGGCATAAAGGCATGCACTTCGATACCTGCCTCTCGCATCCGTTCAAAGAACTCGTTTTTAACATTCCAACAACCTACGTCGTCATAGATGACACGCACTTCCACGCCTTGAGAAGCTTTCTCCACCAACTCATCGGCCACCATATAACCCAGCGCATCGTCGTTGAAAATGTAAGAGTCAATATGGACATGATTCTTGGCTTTGCCAATATCCCGCAACAGCATATGGAAGAAATCATAGCCGTTGGTATAGATATCCACCTCATTATCCTTGAAGGGAAATGACCAGTTCTGATTAGTAAATAGTTTAATAAGAGCTCCTTGGTCTGCAGGTATCTTCAGATTTTTCTGCTCAGCAAACTCCAGCATGGATCGTTTGGTGAGTTGGTCAAGTGAACGCTGGGAAATGAAACGCTCTTTCCGTGTGTTCTGCCCGAAGAAAAAATAAATCACAATGCCTACCACTGGCAGAAAGACCAGCACGAGCACCCATGCCACGGTCTTGGCTGGCTGCCGATGGTCCATCAGTACCGCTAACAATGCTCCTAGCGTTACAATCGCATAAATGGGATAGAAAATCCAGGATAGGTAAGACATTGATAGAATTAAGAGTTAAGAATTAAGAGTTAAGAATTAAGAGTTTTAGAGTTTAACAAGCATCTAAGGGAAGCCGACGAGTTTATGGGTTTGCAAGGAAAGACGCCATTGAGGATGTTCCTTGATATAAGCTACACAGGCATCTACAATTTCCTTATTGCGAACAGGGTCTCCTACATCGCAGGGCTGGAGATAGAAGAGCCCCCCACTTATCCCCTCCTGAGGGAATGACAAATAGTCTTCAGGATTGATCTTTCCGTCAAAAATCACTTTAATCTCATCAGCTTTTCGACCGACAGACTCCTCCCCCAAGGAGGAGGTTGGGAGGGGGCTTCTCTTCGGTGACACCGTCACCCAGTCGATATTCTCAGGAATAGGAAGCGTGCCATTGGTTTCAATAGCCACTTCAAAACCAGCCTCATGCAATTGATTAACAAATGCCACCGTGACCTGTAAGGTAGGTTCACCTCCTGTGAGCACAACAAAACGGGCGGGATACTGTGATATTTCCTTTATAATCTCATCTGACGTCATCTCCCGAAAAGAAGAGAAATCGGTATCGCAGAACGAACATCGCAAATTACAACCTGAAAAACGCACGAACACCGCCGCACGCCCAGTATTGCGCCCCTCGCCCTGCAACGAATAAAAGATATCGTTTACCCGATAATTTTTCATTTTTCATAAGCCGCCATGTTTCCACGGCTTTCCTGCACCTCCACTCTGTAGCAATGAGGAACCTGTTCACAAATCCATTTGGCGATATTCTCAGCCGTCGGATTAAATGGCAGCACGTCGTTGAGTACCTGATGGTCAATCTGCTGCTTCACTTGCCGTTTGATGACGGTGAAATCCACCACCATACCATTGGCATCCAGTTCTTCCGCCTTGCAAAAGACGGTGACCATCCAGTTATGGCCATGCAGTTGTGTACACTTGCTTTCGTAATCAAGCGTCAGGCGGTGAGCCGCCGAAATCTCCATAGTTTTCTTTACGTAATACATATTCTCCTTTTGTTAATGATGGTCGGTGAACACCTATATGAATTATACGATAATGTCATTTCCTAATTTTCTCGCCAAGACATTGCGAATCTCCTGTAAGTCCTTGATTTCCTTCATCAGGCGCATCTGCTCCTCAAAATCCTTCGACTGTTTCATCTGCAACTGAAGTTCGTTGAGATGGTGCTTCACATAATCCATACGGAAATCGAGAATCAGATGAACGACACGCTCTCGAAGACTGTCCTCACTATTATCCTGCTGCAGACTCTTGCTCAACTGCACTCGGTCTATCGACAGTTTATTGGCTATTTTACTAATCTCCACATCCTGATGATTTAGGAAATAAGATTCGGCCTTAAATCCTTTTTGGGTTGAATGCAGTACGGCCTCATCAAGAATACGGTTGAAAAGCGGAACACTAAACGACAAGGCATCCTGCCCCAGGTCATAAGCTATATACTGAGCCACGTTAAGATTGATGGTGTTTCCATCCTCAGTTTCCAAGTTCCTGTAGATAATCCTCTCACCGAATCTCACAACCATCTGCACCATCATTTCCTCCACATGAGTAGCCCGCTGCATGGGAGTGGCAGGCTGTAAAGGAGTGGGAATACCCTGCTGTTGCTGACGAACTTCCTGTTTCTCCTTCTCATCCTTCTCTCCACGAATCATTTTGTTCATCTGATTGATGATGACCTGCTCACTCATACCCAGTCGGAAGGCGGTATCATGAATATAGGTTGCACGGACCACCTGATCAGGAATCAGACTCAATGATTTCACGATGCTGTTGATGGCCGCAGAACGTTTGATGGGATCGGTCACTCCTTTCAGCAGGAAATCAATCTTGAACATGATACAGTCCTTCTGGTTCTCATCAATATATCTCTTGAAGTCAGCAGCCGTATGATTGCGGGAGAAACTGTCAGGATCTTCGCCCTCTGGCAGGAACAGCAGCTTCACGTTAATCCCTTCAGGCAACATCATGTCGATACGTTCCATGGCAGCGTGTTTACCGGCCGTGTCATTATCGTAAATCAAAGTGATGTTGTTGGTGAAACGTCTGAGCGTACGCGTCTGATGCACACTGAAAGCCGTACCTGAGCCTGCCACAACATTCTCGATACCACATTGATGCATGGAGATGACATCGGTCTGTCCCTCCACCACAAAAACATTATTCTCCTGGGCAATGGCTTTCTTGGCCAGATGGATACCGTAAAGTTCACGCTCTTTCTGATAGATGTTGGAAGCAGGTGAATTGACATATTTCTGCTGAACACCTTTCGTGGCGGAATCCAGTTTACGGGCATTGAAGCCCACCACTTTTCCACTCAACGAGAACCATGGGAACACCACACGCCCGGCAAAACGGTCAATGAGTTTACCGTCACGGTCACTTTTATAGCAAAGTCCCACGCCTACCCCTGTCTCAGGATTCTGAAGGAGATATTTCTCCTTGAATCCCTCTTTCAACAGTTGGTTAGGAAGCGCATCCACCTGCTGTAAATCGTAACCGATGCGAAACTTACGGATGATGTCATCACGGAAGCCACGTGAACGCAGGTATTGCATGCCAATAGCCAAACCGTCTACGTTGTTGTGCAGAATGTCCTCGAAATACTTAGCCGCGCGTTCGTTCACAATAAACATCGATTCACGATCGTTCTCAGCTTCACGTTCTTCCTGTGACAATTCCCGTTCCTGAATCTCGATATGATATTTATTAGCCAACCAACGGAGTGCCTCAGGATAGGTCATCTGCTCGTGCTCCATGATAAAGTTCACGGGATTGCCCCCCTTGCCGCAACCGAAACAATGGCAGGTATTGCGGGATGGCGTGACGATAAACGAGGGAGTCTTCTCATTATGAAACGGGCATAAGCCCTTGTAGTTCGCACCGCTCCTACGAAGCGTCACAAACTCAGACACCACTTCCACAATGTTCGCAGCGTCCATAATCCGGGCAATCGTCGCCTTGTCTATCATTTCTTTCTGCAAAGATACGATTAAGTGAGGGAAACTCCAAATTTATTTGAGAATTTCCTAGCGAAAGTATTACGGAACGAAAGTCAAAAATGCCGTAATCAGGGTGAAAAAAACAATATTACTCGTCTGTATTAATGATTCCTTTACATCATGTTTTAGACTAATCTTAAAAGTAATTTAGTCTAAATTGCTAAGTAATTTAGTCTAAAACAGAAAGCAATTTAGTCTAAATTGCAAAGTAAATTAGACTAAATTGCTATTTAACAGATAATCCGATGGATTATGAAAAGGGCACAGAAGCTTTATACACTTGCCTATAAGAAGGTTCCATAGATATTTATATCCTCTGATAAGGAAGCAATAAAAGAAAGGAAAAGTTGCACAAAAAGCCTAAAATGTGCACAACGATGGGCCGATTGTGCACTTTTTGTGATATTTATTTGGGTAGGTGGACTAAAAAGTGTACCTTTGCACCCGATTTTGCAAATCAAGGATAATTATCACATTATTATATTATATGAAATTAAAAATTGTTGTACTTGCCAAGCAAGTTCCTGACACAAGAAATGTGGGTAAGGACGCCATGACGGCTGAGGGCACGGTGAA
>Ga0310695_10005003_pt1 | contig 23648 bp, 20 predicted proteins | sample RumenRJG_04DNA_FD_203882 | JGI IMG/M metagenome (GOLD analysis project Ga0310695, IMG submission 203882) | Bovine rumen microbial communities from Lethbridge, Alberta, Canada - RJG_04 (v2) (version 2) | ecosystem: Host-associated > Mammals > Digestive system > Stomach > Rumen | place: Canada...
TATGACCTCCCCAACTATGATTTATTAATAAAAAATAATTTGAATTAAACGCTAAAATTAAAAATTAACTTTACCAAAAAGTGCAAACTATCTGTCTAACGAAACCATACTATCTGTCTATTTACATTGTAATTTATTGTAATTTATTTAGGACTTTTAAATACGGTTTTTTATTTGTAGTTAGACGAGTAGTAGGGTTTTATAAGTTTGACTATTTTATTTTCTAAAACTCGCTCGTTGTAGGGGGTTTTGAAGGTCGGAAGTGCAACTTTACCAAAAAAACCGATTTACTCATATTTACTCATTATTTACTCACACCGGTCGGCTACTTTCCAATAATAGTAAGAAATTTTTTAAAGCGGTTTTTTTTGGAATAGAGCGGGTTTTTTGGTAAAGTTAATTCATAAATTTTTATGTTTTTTCGTTATCAATAAAAAATGCATTTAATAAATCAGCGTTATCTCTTAAACTTTTAATAACAGGTGCGAGGTTGTAGCATTCCTATATTTCAGGTTGATTGCTAACAAAGCGGATTGTCGGCAGAGGGCTGAAGTGTGAGCGTGCCCGTTTAACGCCGACGACCAAGCAGTAATCAACAATAACGGCTATATTATAAACATTTTCTGCCCATTTGCTAATCTGCTTAAATTCTTTATTTGTAATATTATATCCAGTTTCTTCCATATTTCCCTCCTAATATCAGGGAACACAATACATGAAAGAAGTTTGAAAAGCGAAAATGGAGGAAAAGTTTTACAAAAGAACATAATTTGTTATTTTTTTATTGAAAAATTTCGTTAATTCTGTCTTGAATTTTCTTTGAAAAAACTTCAATGATTTGTTTATTAGGTTCTATTAAAGCTTGTTCTGCCTCAATTTTTGCTATTATTTCTTTTTGTTCTTCAATAGGTGGTACAGGTACTTTGATTAACTTTAATGTATTCGCATTGAATTGAGGCTGTCCACCCCCAGTAACCAATTCTCTTGCTTGTTTCCAATAATATTCGCTTTGAGCAAAGTAGAAATAATATTTTGGTAAAATCTTATCATTTAATTTCACCCTTATTAAATATGATGCAAAAATAGCTGATTCATTTGAATCAAATAACAATGTTTTTCCATAAGTTGCCCCAATACGTGCAACCAATATATCATTTTTCTTTAGCAAATACTTTTTATTTTCGTTACTTTTATTTATATATTTTTTATCTTTATCAGACAAAAAACCATTGCTGTTTATATCGGTAATTCTTACAAAACGAGTATCTCCAGTATCTTTTGCTGTATCAGTATATCCATACTCAAAAGTCGCTATATCTGATAGTGTGTATATATCCCACTCTGATTTTTCTTTTATATATGGTTTGTAATTTTCTACAATTCTTTTTGCTCCGTCAATGATTTGTTGGTAACTATCAAGTTCTTCAACTATTTTGTTTTGTATTTCTAGCGGTGGCAATGGTATATCAATATCATTTATGTTTGAACTAATATTGTTAATATTTGCACCTTGTGTCAAAATTTTGATTTCATTTCTATATGAAGTTGAATAATTTAGAAAATAATACAAGTATTTTGGGTTACATACTTTTTTGTATGTCCTTATAATACCCATAAAACCGCCGGCATAATAACCTGTATCGTTTTCAATGTATGCAACCTTACCTATATGCTCTTTGCTTCCACTTGACATACAAATAAAAATATCTGATTTGAATAATTTCTTATCTTCTTTTATTGAAATATCTTCTTTTAGGTATATTTCTTTTGTTACATTTAATTGCCCCGTAATATCAATATTGTTGGCAGGTAAAATTACATTCTTCGTTTTTTGAACTACTTGGTCATTTTTTGAATATGTAACTCCACGTGTTATTTCTGCAATATCTCTGAATTTAAGGGTCGTAAATTTAGAACCTCTTTCATATTTTTTATATCTACTACCAACTAAATTAAAATCATTTTCTACAACTTTTTCAAAAGGAATAACATCAAAACCTATTTTCAACATTTCGTCTTTTTGTTCTTCATCAAATTTGCGAAATTCTTCATATTTTTGTAAATCGCTCGGAGTATCAAGTTTACGTCTGTGATTATCAAGTGAATATCCGTCACTTTTTACGTCAAAATACCAATAATTCTTTTTCTTTTGAGATTTAGAAATTTTTTGATTTATTTTTGTAGCAAAAATAATATTTGTTTTAACTCCTGTGTATGGTAAAAATACACCTTGCGGAAGTGATATAATACTTTGCAATTCACTATTTTCAAGTAGATATTCTCTTGTTTTTGCTAATTCTTTACGGAATAGAAATCCTTCAGGAACGACAATAGCCATTCTACCATTTTCAGACGCTGAACTGATAGCTTTCATGCAATGTTGAACACAAATACTGTCGCCATTTGTAGAGGGTAAATCATACAATGAGCCGTGTTTTGTTTTTTGTGAATATGGCATATTTGCTAAAACAACATCGTATTTACCCTCTACAGGATTTGCCAAACTATCTTGCATGTGAATGCCACTATGTCCGTCACCTGCCAAAATCATATTCATTTTGGTAATTCTTGCCGTACTTGTAATTTCATTACCAAAAATAGTGTTTTCTCTCAACATTTTTTCAGTTTCTTTGTTGCGTGGCATATTGTTGTAAATATGCCTAAAACTTTCAATCAAGAAACCTCCTGTGCCACAGAACGGATCATATACTTTTTCACCTATTTGCGGATTAACCAAACGCACCATAGTTTTTACAATATGTCTTGGGGTGAAGTATTCACCTAAATCGTTCTTCGTCGCTGTTGAAGCTTTTAAGAAATATTCAAAGGCATCACCCTTTACATCACTATCAATATCTGTCAATACCAACGGGTCAAGTAATCCCATGATTTCTTTTAATACGTCATTATCTCTGATTTTTAACGATGTAAAAATTTCTGTATTATACAAATCATTTAATTTCTTATAAACCATGTTATTTATGTATTCAACACGGCTACTTGACGATTGTTTTTTGATTATATCCCAACTACAAGTCGAAAAATCAAATTTTGTTTGTATGCCTTGATCAAATTTATTTTGTTCACTTTCGCTTATAAGTTTCAGAAACAGTATGTTTGCAAATTCACCAAAACGTTCTTCGCCTGCCCTTAAACCCTCACTACGTAACATATTATTGGCTGTATCAAATATTTTAATCAGTTCTTGTCGGTCGTATTGAACCTTTTGGCTGACAGTATTTACATTCCATTCGCCTAAAAACTTCATCGCCATGGCTTCACGAATAAATTCGTCAAGTTCTTCACCATTCAACAGAGGAGTTCTATTTGCTTGTGTGTGGAAAGATTTGCAAAAGACTCCGTCAGTTGCAAAAACTAAAGGAGCTTTTAGCCTTTTAGCATAAAATATGCCTTGTTCAAGAGCTGAATCAATACGTTCACCTTTTTTCTTTGCCTCAATAACAATTAAAGGTTCATGGTCTTTTGAATACAACACATAGTCAGGTCGTTTATGCTCTAATAACCTACGTTCAGCCTCTGTTCTCGGTTGTTCTTGAAAAACATTCTTATCTTTACCTTCAAATCTCCAACCTAAATTCTCAAGACTTCTATTTATTAAATATACTGTATCCTTTTCCAAAGGCAACGTATTCATCTATTTTCTCTCTACTTTTTTTAGGCGAAATACCAACACATAAGCCTATCTTAACAAATCGTAATTAAAAATTCAATTTGTTAAGATACATCAAAAGGATGAAATTATAAATTTTACTTTTTCCTTTCCTTTTCAGGTGGTTTCTTTGCATCTTTTGGGATTAACCAATATTGTCCGTATTTAAAAGCACCCTCTATTCTGCCTTCCTCACAGTATATTTGCACTCGTCTTGGCGAGATTCCCCATTCTTCCGCACAATCTTTAACCCTTTTATGCCTATGTAAAATCATTTCCCAATCAATTTTATGATAAGCCATTATTGCACCTATTTTTGCTTCATGCGTTCTACTTTCTTAATTTGTTCGTGAGAGAACATCATATAACCGGATTCTGTATACATTGTCGGTTTTAATTTCCCGACTTTTACCCAATATCTGATAGTCGATACAGGTAACTCTACGGCTTTAGCAAACTTGGCAATAGTCATAAGTTTTGCGTTTTCAACTTCTTTTTTAGGCTCGTAAATATCAAATATAGTATCAAAAGAAGTCGATAATCTTGAGAGCATAAATTTCATATAATCATCAATATTGCCTGTTAATTGTGCTTTTTCGATTGAATTTATATAACGCTTTCTATCCCTTGGTCTAATAATAATCGGACAAAAGCCATTGCACATAAGTAAAAGATTCATCAATAGCCTTGCACATCTTCCGTTGCCGTCAGAAAACGAGTGGATACTTACAAAATCAAAATGGGTTTTGATTATATCTTCAACGCCTTTAATCCTATCTAATTTTTCAAAAAATGCTTTCATTAAATCCGGAACTTTCATCGGATTAGGCAAGATTACTCGACTTCCCGAAATTCTAACGGGGCAATTCCTATAAAAACCTGCATTATAATCATCAATTCCCGATAATAATTTTTTATGAATATCAAGTACAACGGTTTCAGTTATTGCTGTTTTTGATTTCAAAATATCAATTATATAATCAAAGGCTTTAGCGTGGTTTACGGCTTCCTGATAATGCATAAAGGGCTTAGATGATGACGTTATATCTTCTTCAATAACAAGTCTGGTTTCTTTTCTTGTTAAAGTGTTACCTTCGATATTATTTGAAGTGTACGCAAGTTCTGATTTAAGCCATTTATACAATTGTTCTTTGCTTTTATTGTCGCTAAAAAGTTTGTTAAATTTCTTTTTTTTACTTGATATTTTTGATAGCAATGAATATATAGAATGTTCCATTTTTTACTCCATAGTTTATAGTTTGTATTTTTTATAAGTATAAACTATAAACAGGCATTTTTCAATGGACAATTACTGAATAGTTTACAGTTGTTAATATTTTAAACTATGAAGTATATCTTTACCAAAAAGTGCAAACTATTTGTCAAAAATTTTAAGTTCACAGAAAATTAAAACTGCGAACAGATAAAAAGCAGTCGCAAATGAAATAATCTGATTTTTTGGTTCGTTTTTGACAACGGCTACAAACTTGAAATCACAACAGACCATTGCGATTACACATTCTTGTCGGAAATTAGACCTGATTTTAAAAATAGAAAAACAGAACTCAGTTATAATTTTTGAAAAATTATATAATTAATTATAGCTAATTTTTGCAGTATTGCTTTTTATGGTAAATTTCAGCTTTGCCTTTAAAGTGTCAACTTTGTATATACTAAACAACTAATTTTATAAAACATCTTCATCTCATAGTTAATTACATCTTGTGTTGGGTGTTAAAATACAAAAAGTCTTTTACGGGTTCTGAGTATATTGTTTCTATTATGTCCATATCTGATATATTACTCGTTTATGATATTATTAAGAAAAGGAAATATCATGGAGCGTTTAATAGCCATTGGCGATATTCATGGCGAAATAAATAAATTAAATCGGCTTATCAGAAAACTTAATATAAAATCAGATGATACTCTTGTTTTTCTTGGTGACTATATTGACAGAGGAAAATACAGTAAACAAGTCGCAGATAGATTAATTGAATTATCAAATATTTGTAATTGTGAATTTCTTATGGGAAATCATGAGTATTGTATGCTTGCAACTTTCAGAGGCATTGATTGGGCAAAAATATATTTTTATAATGATGGAGGAGAAGAAACCATAAAAAGTTATGGTGGATTTGAGAATATATTGAAGATTCATGGTAATTTTTACAACAATTTAAAATATTATTATTTAACAGAAGATTTTTTATTTGTTCATGCGGGCATAAGACCTGACAAATTTCTCGATGAACAGGATGTTTTAGACTTGTTACTTATTAGGGGAAATTTTATTGATTATAAACATAAACTTAAACAAAAAATTATTTTTGGTCATACTCCGTTTAAAACACCTTTCATTGGTGACGATAAAATAGGTATAAATACAGGTTGCGGAATAAGAAATGATGCTCCTCTTACGGCGTATATCTGTAATGAAGATAAATTTATTACTTCATAATAATTTGCTATATTTACCACTCAATACATTTTTAATATTGTAGTAGTCCTATCTTATTTTAAAATTATAATTATATTAAACAATTAATTGTAACAATTTTTTTGCCGATTTTTGCTAAAAATTGCGTTTTCCCTTAATAAACAAAAAAAACGAAAAAATGCAAAAATGGTTCTTTGTCAATAAAAATAAATTTTTCGGAAAATTTCTGTTTTTTAAACATTGACAAATTTTAAAAAGGTACTCTTTTTTTGTTAAGAAAGCCAATAATCACGGGCGATAATAACATTGTATTAAAATTAAACATCTGCTATATTGAAAAATATACTTTTTAAAATTTTGTGTTGAAACACACGGAAGAAGGGTAAAACTGGCTCTTTTGACCGTTCTGTTTTGCTGTGTCCGTTTTTGACACAGATATGAAATATAATAAAAAAAGAAAGGCGAAAGCAATGTTAAAAGAAAAGAATTTACAAAAACTTTTGGAAGAATTAACACCCGTAATGCAGGAAAAACTTACCCCAAAAGAAAGAGATTTTCTGCGGCTTCATTTGGGCTTTGATGACGGCAGGCAAAGACCTTCGGAAGAAATCTGCCAGCTTTTCGGTGTTACAAAATCCGAAGTTGAAAAATTTTTAAATTCCTCCATACAAAAAATGAATGAAGAACATATAAAAAATATTATGCAAATTTTTGCTTATAAAAATCTGATAAATAATATTTTTTCAAAATACATAGAAATTCCAAACGATAAAACCGAAGAATTAATCGAAAAACTGGATGAATGTCTGAACACCATTGAAGAAGATAAAAGAGAAATTTTTAAATATTATTTCGGGATTATAACAGGCGAAAATGAAGATTTTACTTCAACCGCAGAAAAAATGGGAATTGAAGAAGACGAGGTTCAAAGAGCCGTTGCATCTACATTCAGGAAACTCCGCCACCCGAAAACAATTGTTTATTTAAAAATTTTTGAAATTGAGAGTGAAAAATTTTGGGAAGAAAAAAGGGCAAAATTAGATAAAGATCTTTCGGAAGTGAATTTTTTCGATAACGACCAAATTTGACATATACATAATTTATAATTTAAATATACAACAAATTTTCCTTATTCTTTTAACAACGGAGAGGGGGAAAATCCTTTTCCCTCTCGAATTTCCTTTTACATCCTTAAATGACACAGTCATATTTCATAATAAAAAAGTATTCAAAACAGAAAGACAAATTTATGGATTACTTAAAATTAGCAGAAGAAAATTTTGATAATGACAATTATAAAAAAACTATAGAATACTGCGATAAGCTGATTGCAAAAGGCTTGTATTTAAAAGATGCATACTGTTTAAAGGCTCACTCCGAGTGTTATATTAGTGAAAACAAAGATGACAAGATTTTGGAAGATGCCTTAAAAAACATAAATATTGCAATAGAAAATGACAACAATGACGATTGGCTGTTTTTTATCAAAGCATTCGTATTTCAAAGAATGAAAAAATTTGAAGATGCACTTGTTGCTATCAATAAAGCAATTCATTTGAATAAGGATTATTTCTATTATGATACAAGAGGAATTTTAAATAAATCATTAAACAGAGAAAAAGAAGCCATTGGGGATTTTACTCTTTCAATAGAAATGAAAGAGGATACGGATAATTATAACAACAGAGGGGAACTGTATTTCGATTTGGAAGAATATTCTCTTGCAAGGGCTGATTTTCAAAGAGCGGTAGAGCTTGATAATAAAAATGCAAATGCATGGGAATATTTGGGGGAAACCCTGAATTATTTGGATTTGTTTGAATTAGCAATTTCGGCTTTTGATACTGCTATACAATTAGAACCTGATTATGATTTTTTATATTATTTAAAGAGCCGGTCGCAAAAATCACTTAATAACTATAAAAAAGCATTGATAAGCATTAACAAAGCAATAGAAATGAATCCTGAATATTCAAATTATTATCGCCAGCGTGGAAAGTTATATTTTGAATGGATAGAAGAAAACACAAACTCCGAAAATACGGATTTTGAAAAAGCATTTTCTTTTTATGTAAATCAGCAAAAATCAGAAAAACGTGTACTTCTTGCGGAAAAAGACTATAAAAAGGCAATAGAACTTGATGACGAAAATATTTTGGCTTATTGGTATCTGTTCGAAGTTTATCAATACAGAAAAGATTATAAAAAGCAGGCTGAAATTTTGGAAAAACTTGAAAAAATAAATTCTGACAATGAGACTGTATATTCTTCAAGAGGCTTTGTCGAAATGAATTTGGGCAATTTAGAAAAAGCAATTTTATATTTTGATAAATATATAGAATATGATCGGGACTGTGCAAATGCCTATGGTAACAGAGGAATATGCTACAAAAATCTCGAAAAATACGAAGAGGCTCTTGCTGATTTTGATAAAGCGATTGAAATATCACCTTGTGCGAAAATATATGAACACAGGGGAAAAATAAAAAGACAACTTTCAGGAGAAAATGCTGCTATTGAAGAATACAAAAAGGCTCTTGAACTTGAACCCGATTACTTTGCCGCATACTGGAATATAGGAACTTGCAAATATTCACAAAAGAAGTTTGAGGAATCTGTTGAAAATTATTTAACGGCATACGAAATTCGTGTAAAAAAGGGAAAAGATTTTTCACAGGAAAGTTATATTGAAAGATTTTACGACAGTCTAAAGGGACTTTTCGGGGAGAAAAAGTACAAAAAGACAGTCAATATCTGCAATAAAATCATCAAACTCGGAATAAAACACGAAAAAATTTATAACCTCAAATGTGCTGCAAAAATAATGCTCAAAAAATACGAAGAAGCACTAAAAGCGTGTAATTTTGCATTAAATCTCAACCCCGATTTTGAACCCGCAAAAATAAATTTAAAAATTATTAAACAAAAGTTAGAAATGTAAGAATATGAACGTCCAATTTTGACACACACAGATTTTATAATGAATTTATAAATAATCACGAAAGGGAAGTCTATGAAAAAACAAGAAGAAAAGATAACGGTTAACTGTCCGAAATGCGGAGAAGAAATTGACAATATTAAAGGCTTGTTGAAAAAGACAATAACTCTTTTAAATTCACAAGAATTATTTTTTAAGGAAAGATACCTTTTAGAATAAAATTTAAAAATGTTAGAAGAAAACATATGTCAACTTTTAAAAGAAAAAACAATACACGAAAAAGAAAGACTCGAAATTAAGATGAGAATTGAAACATTTTCCAAAAGCAATTCCGAAAAAGAAAAAAATATGGTTTCAAAATTAAAAGAACAATTAATTGTTATTGAACAAAGAATGGAAAAAAATATTGCAGAAATTGAAAAAACAAAAAAATTAATTGAAAAAACAAAAGAAAAAATAATGTCACTACAAGAGAATATAAAATCATTGAAAGAAGAAATGCATAAAGACAGAAAGGAAAAATCAAGATGAAACAGTACTTTATTGAGTATTACACATTAAGCGGACAGAAAGTCGGAATGACTGTTTCCGCTATCACCCCGACAGAAGCGGTAATTTTTGCAAGACACCTGCCGGATTTCAAATGTTTGGTTAATTACCCCGTTGAGGTGTAAATGCTGAAAGGTTTGGTGCTGTTTTTGCTGCTTACTTATTTAAACTCTCTGGCAGGAGAAATCCTGCCGAGAGATTAAGTAACGGCTTACACAGACTAGGATAAGAGGTAGATCAGTTCTACATAAAAACAGGAAAAAACGGAAGAGAAAAATTATGCCTGAAAAGAAAAGAATGTACTTACACGGCGAATGTATTATCAAGGAAGTTGAAAATCTTCCCGAAAAATTAAAAGAAAGAAACGACCAGGACTCAATAATGATAGCGGAGTCGGAAACCGTAGGCAACGAACACAGAATCACAGTCAAAGAGGGTGTTGAATTTTTTGAAGATAAAAACGGCACTTTGTATATGCGAAACACCGTTCCGACAGAGGTTTACTGTCTGCACGAACAAAGACACGACACCATGGAAATTCCCGAAGGTATCTGGGAAATAAACAAAGCAATGGAATATGATTATTTTCAAAGTGAAATAGTCAAAAAAGTCGTTGATTAAACAGTTATTTGTATTTTGTCGATAAAATAATGAGGCTAAAATGTTTATAATAATAGATACTAACGAAGATGATGAAATAATAAACTTTTTAAAAACAAAAAATAATGAACAAACGACATATTTTTTGGCAAAAAATTTTATTGAGGCAAGAGACTGCATAAACAAGTATCAGCAAGTAGCAAGATTCAATGAGGAAATTAAAAAACTCAGTATGCAGGCTAAAACTCTTGTTCGGGAATTGCAGAACAGACAATTCGGCAATGAAAACAAATCTGCAATTTCGGAAACATCTTCCAACCCTGATTGTTTTATCACAAAATACGCAAAATCTTATGAAGAATATTGTAATGAAATTAGAAAGAAAATATTAGAGCCGAATAAACTTTCCGAAGAACAGATAACAGAAATCGGATATGAATATCTTGATTTTCTCCCTCGTAAATACACAAGAACATCAAACCACATTTTGCTTTCGGGACCTGAAACACACATTGCTGCCATTCCTGCAAAAGGTTCTGTTTTTATGGAGCAATACGAAGAACTTTATTCAATTATAAAAAGTACGGTTAATATTGATGAAAAAATCTTTAGTATGCCGTCAAATATTCAAAATATACCAATGATTCCAAAGATGTTTGAGGATATAAATTTGCCTTTCTCAAAATATATCTTTTCAAGCACTTCCTGCGGACTTCTGAACAGGCATTTTTACCCTATAATGTATTATTTAGACACTTGTAACATAAAAATAAAAGACGAAAAATTAAGAAGATTTTTGGATTTTTACAAAAAAACTCTTGGTATATACGGTCTGCAATATTGGACAAACGGTGGTTATGTCAGGGTATTTTACAAACCACGAAAAATTTCTGTTAAAAAAAATATAACAAATTGTCAGTTTGGTTCAACATATTTTTGTGACGGGGTAAATGTTCCGAAATGGTTATTTGACGGAAATGAAGAAGATTTATATATGGAACGGCTTGAAACAATTAAAAAAGCCGATGAAAGAACAATCTTTATAAAAAAAATCGGAATAGAAAAATTTATTGAAATGGGAGAAATAATAGACAGCTATGAAAACTACCCCGAAAACGAATGGTGGACAAAATCGGAATATAAACTTATTGATATGAAAAATATTCTTATTCAAAGACAGGAAACTTCAGAAGGAGGCAGAATATTAAAAAGCCGACATTATACATACGCACCGTTTCTGTGCATGAAAAATCAGACAACAGGCGATTATCACCTTGAGGGTGTCAGCCCCGACTGCCGAAACCTCTACGATGCACTCAAAATGCGGTATCAACTATTAGATCTGCCGTCTTACGAAATAAAAGATATAAAATAAGAGCTAAAATGATGTTAGAAAATGCTAAAACAGAAGAAACTTCACTTGAAGAATTAAAAAAAGAAAGAGAACGATTTTCTGAAATCGTAAAAATCAAAATGCGTCATATCGAAGAACACAAAAAAGTTTTGAACTTTTATCAGCAACAGGTCACCAAACTGGATAAAAGAATCAAAGAACTGGAAAAAGAACAATCAGACAAAAAATAAATATGAAAGGGAATGGAATGAACGAGATTAAATGTCCTAAGTGCGGAGAAATTTTTCAGGTAGATGAAGCAGGCTATGCTGCAATCGTCAAACAAGTCAGAGATAAAGAATTCAACAAGGAACTTCAAAATCGTGAAAAGCAGTTTGAAGATGCAAAAAATTCTGCCGTTCAGGTTGCCGTAATGGAAAAAGAAAAAGATTTAACAAACGAATTAAATAAAAAAAATGATGAAATTGCGAACTTAAAAATGCAAATTCAAACAGAACAAAATGAAAAGCAAAATGCCCTTAAAGATGTTGAAACACAAAAGAACAGAGAAATATCAGAACTTCAGCACCAAAAAGAAATTGAAATTAATAAAATAAAAGAGCAGTTAAATTCAGAAATTGTAAATAAGAAAGAAGAAATTGCAGAATTAAATAATAAGATTTCATCTTTCAATAAAGATAAAGAACTTGAAATCAGCAAAATAAAAGAAGATTTTAATGCCAAACTTACAGAAAAAGAGCAGAAAATTACTGATTTGAGCAACAAAATAATTGTTTCCGAAAAAGAAACCCAACTCAATGAGCAGTCTATCAAAGAAAAATACGAAATAATGCTAAAGCACAAAGATGAAGAAATCGAACAATATAAAGATTTTAAGGCAAAGCTTTCGACCAAAATGCTCGGCGAAACACTTGAGCAGCATTGCGAAATTGCTTTTAATCAGGTAAGGCAAATCGGTTTTCAGGATGCCCAATTCGGAAAAGACAACGATATAAAAACAGGCAGTAAAGGCGATTACATTTACAGGGATTTTGACATTGACGGACAGGAATATATTTCAATAATGTTTGAAATGAAAAATGAAGCCGATACAACTTCTACAAAAAAGAAAAATGAAGATTTTCTGAAAGAACTGGATAAAGACCGCAGAGAAAAGAAATGTGAATACGCAGTCCTTGTATCAATGCTTGAGTTAGATAATGATTTATATAATTCCGGCATTGTTGATGTTTCACACAAATACGGGAAAATGTATGTTGTAAGACCGCAATTTTTCATTCCGATTATTACACTTTTGAGAAATGCGGCAAGAAATTCGCTTGATTACAAAAGAGAATTAGAAATTATTAAAAATCAAAACCTTGATGTAGAAAAATTCAAAACTGAAATGAATTTGTTTAAAGAAAAATTTTCTAAAAATTATAATCTTGCAAGCAAACAATTTAAAACAGCTATTGATGAAATCGATAAGTCAATTACTCATTTGCAGAAAATAAAAGATGCACTATTATCATCAGAGAACAATTTACGACTTGCAAACAACAAATTGGAAGATTTAACGATTAAAAAACTGACAAAAAACAATCCGACAATGCTCACAAAATTTAACGAAACGGAAGACGAACAGAAATAAAATCTGATACATATATTGAATACTAAAAAGACAGCCTATTGGCTGTCTTTTGTTTTTTATTATTGATAAAATCTATTTTCTTGCAAGGATTTCTGCAAATTTTTTGTCGTATTTGACCTCTAAATCATCCGGATTTATTTCCAAATAAATTTCAAAATATTTAAGGTCAGAGTTGAACGCTTTTATAAATCAGTAATAAGCCCTTAATATTTGCCATTCCTGGAATTTTTTATGATAAAATTTTTATGTAATTACACAATAAAATTTTGTTGCTTGAGGAACGATGGAAGTATTTGATAATGTAAATAATATTGTAAAAGATGATTTAGAAAAAGTTGTTACCAGTGGAAGTAAAATATCAATAGCTGCAGCTTGTTTTTCAATTTATGCTTTTCAAGAATTAAAAAAACAGCTTGAAAATATAAATGAATTAAGATTTATTTTTACATCTCCAACTTTCATTGCAGAAAAAAATAAGAAGCAAAAAAGAGAATTTTTTATTACTCAGCTTGGACGAGAAAAAAGTCTTTACGGTACTGAATATGAAATTAAATTACGAAACGAGTTAACTCAAAAAGCCATTGCAAAAGAATGTGCGGATTGGATAAGAGAAAAAGTAAAATTTAAATCAAATATTGCTAATGACCATATAGATAGTTTTATAAATATAGAAAATTCAGAAGATACGTATTGTTACTCAAATATCAAAGGGTTTACCACAACCGATATAGGTTGTGAGAAAGGTAATAATATAACTAATTTTGTTATTAAAATGGAAGCCCCGCAAAGCAAAAGTTTTTTAGATACATTTAATGCTATTTGGTCCGATAAAGACAAATTGCAAGACGTTACACAGCAAATTATAGATAATATATCTAATGTCTATAAAGAAAATTCTGGTGAATTTATTTATTTTATATCTTTGTACAATATTTTTAATGAATTTTTAGAAGATATATCAGAAGATTATTTGCCGAATGAAGCTACAGGATTTAAAGAGAGTGTTATTTGGAATACATTATATGATTTTCAAAAAGATGCTTCTCTTGCTATTATTAATAAATTGGAAAAATATAACGGATGTATTTTGGCTGATAGTGTAGGTTTAGGTAAAACATTTACTGCAATATCAGTAATTAAATATTATGAAAACAGAAATAAATCCGTAATGGTTCTTTGTCCTAAAAAACTTTACGAAAACTGGCAAACATATAAAGGCAATTATAAAAATAATCCCTTAGAAAAAGATCGTTTAAGATATGACGTGCTTTACCATACTGATTTGTCAAGGGAATATGGCAAATAAAACGGCATTGATTTAGCAAGATTAAATTGGGGAAATTATGATTTTGTTGTAATTGACGAATCTCATAATTTTAGAAACGGAGGGAAAACGAAAAATGATAAAGAAAATCGGTATCTGCGCTTAATGAATAAAGTAATTAAAAGTGGTGTTAAAACAAAAATTCTAATGCTTTCGGCAACACCGGTAAACAATAGATTTGCTGATTTAAAAAATCAGCTTGAGCTTGCTTATGAGGGAGAAGCTGCTAATATAGACGATAAACTTGATACCCAAACTTCAATAGATGCAATATTCAAAAAAGCACAAACAGCTTTTAACACTTGGTCTACTCCTTACGGAATGCATGCTGTCGTAAAGTCAACTCCTGATATGCCGGCAGGCGTAGTGTTTATTTTGAAAAATATTTCAAATGATATAAATATAGATAATCAAAACAGATTACACCCGTTTTATATGGTTTATATTGGTGAGGATGGAATTCCTATATGCACGCATCTTCAAGCAAAAAAAATGCTTGATATGATGAGGCTTGTATGTAAACAAAACAGAACTCCTAATGAAAAATTATGCAAAGAATTTAACGAAGAAACTTCTGAAGGTAAGAATATGGGTAAATATTCAGAACTTTTGGAAGAAGCAATTTCATCAATTATAAATGTAAAAGATGAAAAAGATGATGATAGTGCATTTTCGGAAGAAGAATCAACATTTAATAAAAATACCATTAACGGTTTAGATGATTTTGAATTAATATGCTTTTTGGTTGTAAAGGACGGCGATTAATTATGTTTCCTAAAAAGTCAGAAATTAATAAACCTTTTAAAACAAAATTAGTTCAACATCTTTCGGGTATTGAAAAGAAAGAACTTCAACAAAATACTGAAAAAGTAATTTTATCTAATACATTAAGACAAGATACTTTAAATGTTGAAAAGGGAAAAAGATTTGTTGAGATATTTGTTTTTGATTATTTTTTAAAAGACAAAAAAGTTTCTGATAATTTGATTACTGCCATCGAAAAAATAATACCAAAACATATTGTACATATTTTGCACAACAAGGATAGAGTGCAAATTGTTGTTACATATAAAGAAAAAGGTGCAAACAACCAAGTTAAAGTTGTCAAAATCTATCGTACAGAATGGATAGACGATACTGGTGAATTGCTAAAAATCAACGGATTAAATATTGATACAATATATGACAATTTTATTGAACAAGTTTCCTGCGGAAAAGTTGAAATTGTGCAGGAATTAACAATAAAAGAAACCGTTAATAAATCTATTGATAAAGAAAAATTAGAACGAAAAATAAAATTACTCGAAAGCAAAATGTATAACGAAAAGCAATTTAATAAGCAATTAAAACTCAAAGAAGAATTAAAAAAATTAAAAAGACAATTAAATGAAATATAAAAGGGGTTAAATATGGAAAAGATGAATTTGCAGACAAAGAATTTAACTGACGAAAACATTCAAAGAATTTTGAAATTATTTCCTAATGTTGCAATAGAAAAAGAAGATGAAAAAGGTAAATTAAAAAAAGCCATTGATTTTGATAAATTAAAACAAGAATTGTCAGATGTTGTTGTTGACGGTGAAGAAAGTTATGATTTTACTTGGGTTGGCAAAAGAGAAGCGATGCTTGAAGCAAATAGACCAATCAGAAAAACCTTAAGACCAGATAGAAAATCAAGTGTAAACTGGGATACAACGGAAAATATTTATATTGAGGGTGATAATTTAGACGCACTAAAACTTTTGCAAGAAAGTTATATGGGCAAAGTTAAAATGATATACATCGACCCTCCTTATAATACAGGTAAAGACTTTGTATATAGAGATAACTTTACGCAAGATAAGGATAGTTACGAAGAAGAAATCGGAGCAAAAGACGAAGAGGGAAATAGATTGTTTTTAAATACAGAAACAAGAGGAAGATTTCATTCTGATTGGTGCTCAATGATTTATTCAAGACTCAAACTTGCAAGAAATTTATTAACTGATGACGGTGTTATTTTTATAAGTATAGATGACAATGAAGTAGATAATTTAAGAAAAATTTGTGATGAAGTATTTGGAGATAACAATTTTATTGCTCAAATAATAATTGACGGAACTCCAAAAAATGACCCTTACATTGTTTCTACAGCCCATGAATATTGTTTAGTTTATACAAAAGATTTTAATGTTGCAAAAGATGCTGAATACGGCGTATTTAATCCTGCATATGAGGATTTATTAAAAATATACAATAAAAATGGTAATAATTATGAAAAAACTGCACACGAAATAAAACAATATTTTACAGATAACAATTTAACAGGAGCTAATATCTCAAACTATAAAAATGTAGATGAATATGGGATATATAGAATTGGACCAATAGACGACCCTCAAAGTAGTGGTCCAAGAGATCAAAGGATAAATCCAAAAACTGGTCGATATTGTGCAACTCCAGCCTCTGGTTGGCGTTGCACAATATCAAAATGGAATGAGTGGATAGAGCAACACCTTATAGAATTTCCTGATGATGATACTAAACTTCCTTCTAAAAAAACATATATTACACTTGATAGATTAGATGTTATGCGAGCATATTTTAAGACGCAAACTAGAAAAGATACAGATATGCTAAAGAAAATGTTTGGTGAAGGAACAACTCCTTTCTCAAATCCAAAACCTGTAGAATTAATAAAGACTTTTATTGAAAATATTAATGATAAGAATGCTATTATTTTAGACTTTTTTAGTGGCTCTGCAACAACAGCACATGCTGTTATGAACTTAAATGCAAATGATGAAGGTTGTCGCAAGTTTATCTTAGTTCAATTACAAGAAAAAATTGAATTGAAAAGTGGACAATCTAATAAAGAAAAGAAAATAACACAATCTGCACTTTCATTTTTAAGAAAAAACAAGCTTTCAGAAAACATTTGTGAAATAGCGAAAGCAAGAATGAAATTTTCTGCTGAATTAATTAAATCTGATAAAAATAATAAAAACTTTGATTGTGGTTTTAGAGTATTTAAAGTTGATGATACAAATATGAAAGATGTTTATTACACTCCTAATAAATATTCTCAAAACTTATTATCATCATTAGAAAGTAACATAAAAGACGATAGAACTGATGAAGATTTATTATACGGGTGTTTACTTGACTGGGGTGTAGAATTATCACTACCGCATCGAATTGAGATGATTGACGGAAAAAGAGTTCATATAGTTAATGAAGACGACTTAATTGCTTGCTTTGAAAAAAATATATCAGAAACAGTGGTTAAAGAAATCGCTAAGAAACAACCGACAAGAGTTGTATTTAGAGATAGCTCTTTTAACTCCGATGATAACAGAATTAACGTTGAAGAAATATTTAAACTTAAATCACCAAATACAAGAGTTAAGGTTATATAAGGAGCATCAAGATGGAATTAAAAACAAAATTAAAATTAAAATTTAAACATCAAAAATTTCAAGCTGATGCTGCAAAAGCTGTATGTGATGTATTTGCAGGACAACCGTGTTTTTCTGCTACTTCTTATATGATAGACAGAGGTTATGAAACAAAAAAAGATGATAGCGGACAAATGTCTTTACTCGCAGAGCAAAAGAAAAAGAAAGAAGAGGCAAGGTTTACGGGTTTTAAAAACCACGAACTTATAGTTGAATTAACACCTGATAAAATTTTGGATAAAATAAATGAAATTCAAAGAAGTTATCAAATAGAACCGTCAAAAGAGTTAGCAGGGAGATATAACCTTACCGTTGAAATGGAAACAGGCGTCGGTAAAACATATACATACATTAAAACAATGTATGAAATGAATAAACTTTACGGTTGGACAAAATTTATTGTTGTTGTTCCGAGTATTGCTGTCCGTGAAGGTGTTTATAAATCATTCCAAACTACACAAGAACATTTCACCGAAGAATATGGGAAAAAGATTAAATTTTTTATATACAATTCAAGCAGATTAAATGACCTTGAACAATTTGCAAACGATGGCGGAATGAACGTTATGATTATAAATTCTCAAGCATTTAATGCAAAAGGTAAAGATGCAAGAAGAATTTATATGAAGTTAGACAGTTTTAGAAGCAGAAAACCTATTGATGTTATTGCGGCAACAAATCCTATTATGATTATTGACGAACCGCAATCAGTAGAAGGAGCCGCTACAAAAGAAGCACTAACACAATTTAAACCGCTCATCACATTAAGATATTCTGCTACTCCAAAAGAAAGATATAATCTTATTTACAGACTTGATGCAGTAGAAGCGTACAACAAAAGACTTGTTAAAAAGATTGCAGTAAAAGGTATTACTGTTCAAGGAAACCTTAAAAATGACGGCTATGTTTATTTGCAAAATATAAATTTAAACAAAGATAAAGCACCAACTGCAACAATTGAATTTGATATTAAAGGTTCTGATAAAAGAATTACAAAAACATTTTCTAAAGATGTTGATTTGTATGTACAGTCGGGTGAACTAGATGAATATAAAGACCGTTACATTATCAAAGAGATTGATGGCAGAGATAATTCAGTAACGTTTTTGAATGGGAAAAAGATCTATGCAGGAAATGTTTCTTATATAAAAGGTAATGAAGATGAAAAAGACCTACAAATAAGAAGAATCCAAATCAGAGAAACTATTCGCTCACATTTCGCACGTGAGAGACAATTATACAATAAAGGTATAAAAGTTTTGTCTTTATTCTTTATTGATGAAGTTGCAAAATACAAAGATTATGAAAAAGAAGATCACAAAGGAATCTATGCCAAAATGTTTGAAGAAGAATATGAAAATGAATTGGCAAAATTCCAATTACATTTTGGTGAAGATGCATACGTTGATTACTTAAAAAATATATCAGCTGCTGATACTCACAAAGGATATTTTTCAATAGACAAAAAAACAAATCATTTTATAAATTCAAAAGAAGATAAAAAAGAAGGTGGTTCTTCTGATTCAGAAGCATACGATTTAATTATGCGAAACAAAGAGCAGTTGTTGAGTTTGTCAGAACCGGTAAGATTTATTTTTTCACATTCTGCTTTAAAAGAAGGTTGGGATAATCCGAACGTATTCCAAATTTGTACATTAAAAAAGAGTAGTGCAGATGATAGAAAACGCCAAGAAATAGGTAGAGGATTAAGACTTTGTGTTAACCAAAATGGTGAAAGAATGGATTTGAATAAATTAGGCGAACAAGTCCACGACATAAATATTTTAACAGTTATTGCAAACGAAAGTTATGCCTCGTTTACAAGCAGTTTACAAGCAGAAATAGCTGATGTTGTTGCTGACAGACCCAAAGAAGTTAATGAAAAATTATTTATCGATAAACTTATTAAAAATGAAAAAGGAGAAGAACAAGTTATAGACATTACATTAGCAAGAAAAATTAATAACACATTCATTAGAAATAACTATGTCGATAATAATAATTGTTTAACAGAAGATTATTACGAAGCTAAAAAAACAGACAGTATTATATTACCAGAGGAATTAAAAGGCTTTGAATTTGCTATTGTTGATATCTTGGATAGAATTTATGATCCGAAAACAATTGCTCCTGAAGATGCTAACGCACCTAAACCACATTTGGAATTGGATAAAGAAAAACTGGAGAAGAAAGCATTTAAAGAATTATGGAGCCGTATAAATTCTAAATCCGCATATGTAGTCAAATTTGAATCAGATGAACTTGTTAAAAATTCAATTAATTCTATAAACAGAAATTTGGATGTAACTCAACTTACAGCAGTTGTCCAGATGGGCAAAATGGATAATATAGAATCAAAAGATGCACTAAAACAAGGTTCTGCATTTGATAAAGGTACAATCGGCAGAGAAAAAATTACGGCAGAAGATTGTTTTATTAGATACGATTTGGTAGGGAAAATTGTAGAAGAGACACAATTAACGCGTAAAACCATTGTGAATATCTTGCAGGGTATCAGAGAAGATAAATTTTATCAGTTTAAAGTAAATCCGGAAGATTTTATTTTTAAGGTATCAAATCTTATTAATGAAGAGAAAGCTTCCGTTATAATTGAACATATTGAATATAATAAGCTGGAAGATGTTTATAATACAGATATTTTCACTGAGGCAGAATTAACAGATATAAAAACTAAAAAATATATTGAAACCGAAAAAAATCTGTTTAATTATTTGGTTTATGATTCTGACATAGAAAAGAAATTTGCTGAAGAATTAGACTCTAATAACAATGTTTCAGTATATGTTAAATTACCAAAAGGGTTTTATATCAATACTCCGGTGGGGAAATATAATCCTGATTGGGCAATTGCATTTAATGAAGGAGCAGTTAAGCATATTTATTTTGTAGCTGAAACAAAAGGATCTATGTCATCATTACAATTAAAATCAATAGAACAAGCCAAAATAAAATGTTCTGCTGTTCATTTTGAAAAAATAAGTTCCGGAAGTATAAAATATGATGTCGTTGATAACTATCAATCATTGTTAAATAAAGTAATGAACTAATAGAAAGTATTAATATCCTTATCTTTGATAATTGAGTATTAGAATATTAGAAAATTAGTATTATGAAGTCTTTAACTTCAGTGTGCTATATTCCAAATGCCTCTGATTATGTACACCATTTTTTGGGGAATTTGTGTTACTTTTTCTGCTTTCTCCTGTTAATTAACAGTCGCAATTTTTGGCTAGTTTTGCATCCTCTCTAGCAAGGGTTCGATTTCGAGCAAAAAAAAATCAGGCTTGCTGCCTGAAAATGGTGCCACGTCTCACTCTGCCGAGGAAAACGATTAAATATCGTTTTTCGAGAGGGGAGAACCAAGGGTTCGATTTCGAGCAAAAAAAATCAGGCTTGCTGCCTGAAAATGGTGCCACGTCTCACTCTGCCGAGGAAAACGATTAAATATCGTTTTTCGAGAGGGGAGAACCAAGGGTTCGATTTCGAGCAAAAAAAATCAGGCTTGCTGCCTGAAAATGGTGCCACGTCTCGGAATCGAACCAAGGACACAGGGATTTTCAGTCCCTTGCTCTACCAACTGAGCTAACGTGGCTTGCATTTCTAAGTTATCATTAACAGATATTTAAGTCAATATTTTTTATTCTTTCAAATTTCTTTGTAACAGTAATTTTAATTTAGGGTGTTGAATATTCTTTTTTTTATCATCTTCATTTAGTGCGTTAATAACATGTCTTAAGTCCCAAAACTTGTTTTTTTCATTGATTATTGTTGCAGGTAATCTTAAACATTTCCATTCTTTAATATAGAATAAATTTTCTCTGCCTGCCCCGGGATTAATCGTATCATCTTCAGGTTGTACAAGAAGATATTTTATCTCGTAAGTGTCAGAAAAGATAATAGATATTGCAGTATATGCAAAAGGTGATATATATCTCGTTTTAGCATTTTCCAAATCAAAGCAGAAATTGTGTTCTTCAGGTATAAATAGGGGCTTATTGTTAGTAATCAAATCTTGTTTTAAAGAATTGACAGCATTATTCCACCAATAAGTATTATTTATTTGCCAAAGGTTGTGTGTGATACCGACAGTAATTGCAATTGTTATAACATTTGTTATAAATGTATCCGAAAATTTTTTCTTTAAAAAATCCATTAAAACAAAAATGAAAAAGACTAACGGAAACGCAAAAGCAATTAAAGTTCTTGTAGTATTTTCCGCATTAGGATTAATGAATTTATCAAGCGGATTCAATAAATATATAAGTCCGCCAAAGATTATAACATTGATTAATGTTAATGGTATTTTTCCAAACGGTTTTTTGGTGTTGCAAAAAAACAACAACGAAATACCAAGGACGCTCAACAGTAAATTAGAAGAAAAAGTAAAATGTTTTAGCAAACCGACTCCTTCACTAATGAATCTTGTTATTTCTGCTTCTTCTCCCTGAAATTGCAACATGAACCAAATATTATATATTCCTGCAAATAAAATGAGAATTGCCGTAATAAATTTTATAATCCTTCCGATTCCGCTTTTTGTTTTTCCAAAAGTTCTTATGGCCGTCAAATACAGTAAAGGTGCTGCAAAGATTACGACTTCATAACTTTGATATGCAACAACCGAAATTAAAATAATTAAAAAGATATCAAATTTTGAATATTCTTTTTCCGTGTAACACAAGTAATTGTATAAAAGCATAAATAACATCGTGCATAAACTTAATTCGACAAACGGCCAAATTTGGTAAAGCATTACAAAAAACGCATATAAAAATAAACTTGCGGCAAATATATCCCTTCGTCCTGTATATTTTGTGATTTTGTAATTCCATAAAAGAGCCAAAAAAGGAAAGAATAAATGTGAAAAAGTGTCAATAAAACCTAAAACAAACTTATTGTTCACATGAAAAAACAAACCTGCAATATAAGTAGGTAGTTCATTTATAAAATTTATCGCTACTCTCGGGTGTTCAGAATAAAGAAAAAGGAAAATTTTTCCTCTTGAAATATATTCGAGAACATTTAAAAAAATCGGTGCACCGTCAAAATAAGCGGTTCTTATTGCTAAAGATGCAAGAGTTATATTGATAAGTACAATAAAACAAAAAATTATCCATAAAATAAGATTGTATTTTGTCGATAAAATATTATTCTTTTTCATTTTTATGCTCTTTTAATTATTTTTTATTAGTATATCCAAAAATTGCAAAAATGCGTAACAATATGCCAAATTTAAAAATTTATAATAGAATACAAGAAAAGGAGACTTATATGCGTGAGGAAATATTATCAATACTTGAAAAAAACAGTAAAATTGATTTGAACGAATTAGCAGTTTTATTGGGAACTACAACGGAAAATGTTTTCAACGAAATTACATCAATGGAAAACGAAGGTGTGATTTGCGGTTATCATACATTGATTGATTGGGATAAAATATCTGACGATAAAGTTACCGCACTTATTGAAGTTCGTGTAACTCCACAAAGAGGTCAAGGTTTTGATATGGTTGCTGAAAGAATATATAATTATCCCGAAGTTAATTCTGTTTACTTGATTTCAGGTGGATTTGATTTGTTGATAACTATTCAGGGAAAATCTTTGAAGGAAGTTTCAACCTTTGTTTCGGAAAAACTTTCAACTCTCGATGCGGTTTTGAGTACGGCAACACATTTTATTCTC
>Ga0310695_10005004_pt1 | contig 23646 bp, 18 predicted proteins | sample RumenRJG_04DNA_FD_203882 | JGI IMG/M metagenome (GOLD analysis project Ga0310695, IMG submission 203882) | Bovine rumen microbial communities from Lethbridge, Alberta, Canada - RJG_04 (v2) (version 2) | ecosystem: Host-associated > Mammals > Digestive system > Stomach > Rumen | place: Canada...
GGGGCATCGCGCGCGCACGTATACAGGCAGGACTGAAGTTTGGTGACACCTCTTACACCTACCACTGATTATCAGCCATTTAGCAAGATGTTTACCCGCACCAGTGGTCGCACCAATGGTCGCACCAATGGTCGCACCAAGTGTCGCACCAACCCTTTACCAATGTTTCACGCGAGATGCTAAAAACGTACAAGCCGCTCGTGAAAATTTCGCGGCCGCTCGTAAAATTCTCACGGCCTCTCGTAAATGTTTCACGGCGCGACAGTATTCTTGCCTTTTTCTTGGCAAGCGTCTCCTTGCGTCGCCGAGCGCCTTGGTGTTACCTCTGGTGCGACATTTGGTGCGACTTGCCTCGAAAAAATAGCCTCTGATTATCAGACAGTTAAGTGCCAGGTGTAAGAGGTGTCACCTATTGTTTTTTTATGCATGCTGTAGTGTACTACCGTCATGGCGACTCCATACACGCACAACTGCCCATAAGCGTTAAAGAAACCTAAAACATCTTGTAATGTGTTGCCGAAGTCCCGTTTTTTCCTTACTTTTGCTGCGCTTTGTGTGCCTGTACCCCGCAAAAGCGGTGGCAGAGGTGCACTATAGGTGTGTATATGAGTGTATAACAATAATTAAAAACAAAAAGTTTATGAAACAAAAATTACTAAATCTATGGCTGCTTACCGTCATGATTATCGTCGGAAGCAGTGGGGCGTGGGCTTATACGCCGACATTGACAGATGCTTATACAGTATCTGGTTACAAGCTGAAGGCCTACTACAACATTGCCAATAGCGATGCTAGCAGCATCTGTCCTACAGAAGGAGATCTTCGGTTCCGTGGTAGTGGTTTTGGTCTTTTCAACTATGGTGGTGGTAGCAGAGGGGCAGATCTTGGCATTACAATAGCTGCCAACGACATTCTGGTTTTTGAATTCAAAGACTCGCAAGCTCGCAATGTAACTATTAACTCTGTCTCTAATTGTAGCGTAAAGAGTTCTATTACTGACTACATAGGGTATGAAGCTACTGCAGCTGCTACTTCTGTCAATGTAAATATTGGCCGTGGCGGTTGTATTATAGCAATTCTTCATTTGGAAAAAGACAATGACGTGGCAACCGCCAATTATACCGTAAAGTATGTTGACGCTAATGGTACGGATATTCAGACTGCCTCTTCGTTATCTGGAGTAATTGATGCTGCTGTTGATATTAATGGACAGAAGAATAATATCTATACGGGAGGTAAGAAGTATATTTATGTTAGCGATGACGCAGAAGGTAAGACTATCGCTGCCAATGGCTCAACGGTAGTTACTATTACATTCCGCGAAGCTGAGAAATACAGCTATTCTGTCAAGACCATTGTTGGTGATGCCACTGATGTCCTCGCTTCTGGAACTACTTTTGAAGGCGATGCCGTAACGGTACCCTTCTCTCAGTATATACTTAAAGGTACGACGCTTTACAATATCGCTGCAGGTTCTAACGACTGGTATCGTGTAACCTTCACGCCGACTTCCAACAACTATGTGCATAACCTCAACTACAATGGTGCTACGATTCCTAACGTTGTATTCTTCTCTGAAGGCGAAAACGTAGCCGGCGTATCCGTAGGTTCAAACCCCACACGTGCTTCTAACGGGCAGATGGGCTATACTGCCAACGAGAATACTTATAAGGAGGTGACGACGCTGGCTCCTGGTCGTTATAAGATCTTCGGACGTGGCGTTAATGGTAACAGTGCTGCACGAACTGCCAACTTCAAACTTGGCGAAAGTACTACCGTTTGGTCGTTTAATATCCCCAATGGAGTAAACACTCTGGGCAACTCTGAAGAGTTCGATGCTAACAACGAGGTGCTGTCAATGGCCTGCACGGGTTCCAGCGCTTCTGGTCTTGACTGGCTGTACATCCAGCGCACCGGCGATGCTCCCGCCCCCGCAATCTTAGCCAAGAAGGCTGAACTGTCGGGTAACCTGAATGAGAACATTTCGGCTAAGCTTGATGGCAATACCCTGACCATTAAGGCTCTGAAGGAAGGCTTCGGCATTACAAAGGTCAAGCTGCTGGCTTCTGAGTTGGGTACTGTCACTGCCAACGCCGGAACTGTTGAAAAAGGCGTGTGGACAGGCAATGCCAAGGAAGTGGTGCTGACTCTGGACGGCACGGATCTGAACTCTGTCAGCATCAACGGTGCCGAGGTTCCCGAGGGAACGGGGGCTGCCACGATTTCGGAATTCAAGACTGCTGCCAATGCTGACTACCTCACCCTGTCGGGTGCCGACATTCTCGACTTCCCCGCTGAGGGCGGTGTCATCGTTCAGGACGACGAAGCAGGTATCCTGCTGAACATCACGCTGCCTGCTGTTACTGGCAAGAAGATTACCGGAAAGGTCTATGGCACCTATGCTGACGACGCTCTCGTCAGCTCTGACTATACCGACTGCACACAGCCGAACACTTCTGCAGGAAACTGGCGTGAGCCGAAGGAGATGACCGTGGAGGACGCTATCAAGGCTGCCAATGTGTATCGCCTGGTTGTCCTGAAGGGTGTGACTATCGACGAAAACAACGACGTATTCACGGCTACCGACAAGACGGGGGCTGTGATTACCGTCAACCCCGCTATGCTGACACTGGTGAAGGGCGACGTGCTGGCCTCGCTGACGGGTATCACCTATCCCGACGGAAAGATGAAGGCTACGGAAGCTCAGTCGGGTCTGCTCTGGAAGGCAGACGACATTGCTGCCGGTCAGTCTCTGCCTGTCAATATGACAGATGCTGCTTCTGTAAGCAAACTGGCCGATGTCGCTATGGGCGACGTCATCGCTATTGAGACTCTGGGTGCAGGTACACTCGACGTGCAGAACGCTGCCGGACAGTCTATCGTGAAGCTCGAGATGACTCAGAATGAGGACAAGACACTGCACTTCCCCGTTACGGCTGACGTCGTCAGCGATATTCAGAAGCACGGCCTGGTGCTGGCCGGCGAGGGCATGAAAGCCGTCATGGCTTATAAGGTTCCCGGCATGTATGCAGCAAACATGAACGAGAATACCATCTGGTACTCTAATGACGTTTTTGCTCAATCAGACCGCGTTACCTTGGGCGCTATCCACTTCCCGGATGTCCGTGAGGGCGACAAACTCGAGAATAAGGTCCTGACTTCAATGGATGCAACCTTCCAGCAGGACAATCCCTATGTTGTAGTATCTGTCAACGCTGTTGTCGACTTTGAGAAGGTGGCTGTCCGCGACGATAAGGCTGAGGCCAAGGAAGGTGAGGAGTTCGCTCAGGGCGGCTACCAGAGTACTAACGGTATGGTGATGAGCTTCGGTGGTCTGACCGAGGGCCAGAGCTATAGTTTCAAGGAGGCTTATCCTGCTGTTAATAAGTTTGCTGCCGTCACCGAGGGTATTGACCAGTTCCCCGTTGACAACAATAACAAGGCTTATGATCCCGCACAGGGGAATGTGCCTACAAAGGGTACTTTCTATGTGTTCAACCCGACGAAGGATGGTATCATCAATGTGACCATCGACCTGGAGAAAGACAAGAAACTCTATGTCACCGAGAACGGCGAGGCTCTTGGTGAGTATATGGGTATCACTGAGGTGCCTGATAACACCATATCGTTCTCAGTGAAGGCTGGCAATACTTACCACCTGTTTGCCAATGAGACGAATCTGAAGTATTACGGCTTCACATTCACCCCGAATGATCCTACTGCTATGGATGTGGCAAACAGCATTTATGTCTTTAAGAGACTCGGAAATGTCAAGAACGCTAAGCTGATGCTTGAGGACGCTCAGGTGACCTACATCAAGGGCGACAACGTCTTTGTTGAAGATGCCTCTGGTGCTATCGACTTATTCCAGACTCTGATTCAGTTCTATGTAGGGCAGAAGTTGAATGGCTATATCTTCGGCGAGAATATTAAGGACTTCCCAATGCTGCTCAGAACAAATGAAACGCCAAACAGCCAGTTCAAGGCCGAGATGGGTACTGCTCAGAGCAAGACCATCACAGTGGCTGAGGCAAAAAAGCGCGAGGCGATGTTCCGATTTGTTACGCTTAAGAACCTGAAGCTGGCTAAAGACAAGCAGGGCTTTAAGGTCTTGATTGACGAGGTTGGTGATACTATCTATATTGAGGATACTTTCAATGTACTCTATGAGTTGCCTAACAAGATTAAGCGGATTGAGGGCATCATTGGCTTCAACAATGAGGGTGTCCACTACATCTGGCCTACCTCTAAGGAGGGTATCGTTCCTGCTGATGAACCTGCCACCCTCGAGACAGGCAAGTACTACCTGAAGAACGTTGGCAGCGGCCTGTTCTGGGGTGCTGGCAACGACTGGGGAACCCGCGGTTCACTGCTGAAGCACGCTGAATACGTGACGCTGCTCGCCCAGGGTGATGGCGTCTACAAGATGGAGACGCAGGTGAGCAACGGTGGTACCGCCTACTACTTCGAGGGCGACTACATGGATAACGCCAACCCGATGAGCCTCACCATCAACAAGACTAAGACCGAGGGCGTTTACACCATCGCCAGCCCCGAGGAGAAACTGTTCGGCTACGACGGCACATCGACCGTTCTTGGCAAGGACGTTGCCGCCGGCGAGAATGCCCAGTGGCAGATTATCTCTGAAGACGAGATGAAGGCTACGCTCGATGCCGCCACTGCGGATAACGGCGTCGACGCTACGTTCCTTATCCTCGACCCGAACTTCGGACGTAACAACCGCAACGTCGGTGCATGGACAATGGCCAACGAGGGCGTTGCCTACAACCTGTCTGGCGGTAACAATATCAACAACTGCGCCGAGTCTTACATGTCGACCTTCGTCCTGGCTCAGGAGGTGAGCGTTCCCAACGGTAAGTACGTGCTGAACGCCCAGGCTGCCGTGACGTTCCATGACGACCGCGTCATCAAGGACTACGACGGCAACGGCTATCCTCAGATTACGGCCAACGACAAGGTGAGCGACTTCAAGGAGATGGAGACCGACGACCGTCTGAGCAATATGGGACAGCTGAGCGAGCAGTTCACTGCCGGCAAATATGCTGTTGAGCCTATCACGGTCTATGTCACCGACGGCAAGCTGACTATCGGTGCCAAGAGCGAGCGCAACGACATCTGGGCTATCTGGGACAACTTCGAGCTGACCTACTACGGACCGGCTACCAATCCGGACGCACTGAGCTCTGTGCTCGTTCATACAGCCAGCTCGTCTTGCGCCGGTGATGCCAATGTCTATGTCAGCACCGTCGATGCTGAGACGGAACACGTTAATAACGAGAAGTTCAATGCTGCTTGGCAGGGTGCTGCTTATGCTGAGTTCGCATTCAGCGTACCGGCAGGACAGACCGTCACTAACGCTACCTTCAAGTTTACGGCAATCGGTGAGAGCCGCCGTGCACGTCCCGCTATCGTCTACTGTGTTGACGCTGGCTTGACGCTCGACTACGCTGCTATGGCTGCTGGTGACCAAAAGGTGAACCTCGCTGGTACGAAGGTGGCTGACATCACCTTCCCGCACAACACCAGTGAACTGTTAGAGGTTGATGTGACGGAAGCCCTGAAGACTATTATTGCTGCCGGTCAGAATTACATCATCTTCAAGGTGACAGGTAATCCTGGTGGCGGTGACATGAACGGTAAGGGTTCTGAGAACAAGCCTGAGCTGGTCATCACGACCGACCAGACGACTGGCATCGACAATGTTCAGACAACGACCCGCTTCTTCGAGGATGGCGCCGTCTACAACCTGAAGGGCCAGAAGGTTGGCAACAGCCTGCAGGGTCTGAAGAAGGGCCTGTACATCATCAACGGCAAGAAGGTGTCTGTTAAGTAATTAACAATCCCACATACTGAAAAATACGAGGCAACCAAACGGTTGTCTCGTATTTTTATGCGGAAAAATTTGGTAGTATGCAGGAAAAGTTGTACTTTTGCAGCCCAAAAGTGAATAAATATTCTTATGAAGACTAAAAACAACCGATTGGAGACCCTGCGGATGATTATCTCGAGCCGACAGATGGGCAGTCAGGAAGAGCTGCTCAACGCCCTGCAGCAGGAGGGTTTCAAACTGACACAGGCTACGCTGAGCCGCGATCTGAAGCAGCTGAAGGTGGCCAAGGCCTCGACGTTGCGCGGCGACTATGTCTACGTGCTGCCTAATGATACAATGTACAAGCGCGTGAGCACAGCTGGCAGCATCCGCGAGATGATGAACTCGTCGGGCGTGTTGAGCATCAATTTCTCCGGGAATATGGGCGTCATCAAGACCCGTCCCGGCTATGCCAGTGCCATTGCCTGGAACATCGATTCCAGCGACCTGCCGCCAGTCTTAGGCTCCATTGCCGGCGACGACACCATCTTCATTGTCATCAAGGAGGGTTATTCACACGAGGAGGTTATCGATGCACTCAACGAAATAGAAAGATAAAACGCTATCATGGAACAAGAAACAGAGATTGAGGTCTTAGTGGCGGGACCTGAACACGAGAAATACGTAGACACCATTCTGGAAACCATTGCTGAGGCCGCCAAGGTTCGCGGCACCGGCATTGCCAAGCGTACGCATGAGTATCTTGCCAAAAAGATGATGGAGGCCAAGGCCGTCATCGCCCTGACAAAGGACGGGCGGTTTGCCGGTTTCAGCTATATCGAGACTTGGGAGAACCAGCAGTATGTGACGACGTCGGGCTTGATTGTCCATCCCGACTTCCGCGGCCTGCATATCGCCAAACGCATCAAGGACATGACGTTTACACTGGCTCGCACCCGCTGGCCCCACGCCAAGATTTTCTCGTTGACCAGTGGCGCCGCCGTGATGAAGATGAACACGGCACTGGGCTACCAGCCGGTGACGTTTGCCGACTTGACCGACGACGAGGCGTTCTGGAAGGGCTGCGAGGGCTGTGTCAACTACCCGGTGCTGCGCGAGCGCAACCGCAAGTTCTGTATCTGCACCGCCATGCTCTTCGACCCCACGGAGCATCTGCCGGTCAAACTGCCCGACGAAGTGCTGTCGCGCATCAAGCACCTGCAGGAACTGGAGGAGAGTTGATTATTAATAATTGATTCAACTTTCTCAAGTTTTATAACGACCACGAATTTAACGAATTAAACGAATTTTCTATGCAGGATGTTATGATGCATCTTAGATGCAACGAATTTCACGAATTGGCTAGCGCCGGCAAGAAATCGCTTGCGATTTCATTCGTGAAATTCGTTTAAATTAACAACGCGCAGCCAAATTCGTGAAATTCGTGGTAAAAAATACTTGCGAAACTTGTATAATTGATAATTGAAAATTGATAATTGAAAATTGATAATTGAAAATTGATAATTGAAAATTGATAATTGAAAATTGTGAATTAAAGAACTAAAAATATGAACAAGAAAGTTGTAGTAGCCTTTTCTGGTGGGCTTGACACCAGTTACACCGTGATGAAACTGACCCAGGATGGCTGGGACGTCTATGCAGCCTGCGCCAATACTGGCGGCTTTTCCGCTGAACAGCTGAAGGTCAACGAGGAGAATGCCTATAAGCTGGGCGCTAAGGCCTACGTGACGCTCGACGTGACGCAGGAGTATTATGAGAAGTCGCTGAAGTATATGATCTTCGGCAACGTGCTGCGTAACAACTGCTACCCCATCTCGGTATCGAGTGAGCGCATCTTCCAGGCTATCGCCATTGCGCGCTATGCCAAGGAGATTGGTGCCGATGCCATCGCCCACGGTTCGACGGGTGCCGGCAACGACCAGATACGTTTCGACATGACGTTCCTCGTGATGGCTCCCGGCGTGGAGATTATCACCCTGACGCGCGACAAGAAACTGACGCGTAAGGAAGAGGTGGACTACCTGAACGAGCACGGCTTCTTTGCCGACTTTACGAAGCTGAAATACTCGTACAACGTTGGCATCTGGGGTACGAGCATCTGCGGCGGCGAACTGCTCGACCCGACACAGGGCCTGCCTGAGGAAGCCTATCTGAAGCACGTCACGGCCAAGGAGCAGGAACAGCTGCTGAAGATTGAGTTCGAGAAAGGCGAGATTGTCGGCGTCAACGGCGAGAAGTTCGACGACCGTGTAAAGGCTATCCAGAAGATTGAGGAGATTGGCGCTTCATACGCCATCGGACGCGATGCCAACGTGGGCGACACCATCATCGGCATCAAGGGCCGCGTAGGCTTCGAGGCTGCCGCTCCGAAACTGATTATCGAGGCACATCGTCTGTTGGAGAAGTCTACGTTGTCGAAGTGGCAGCAGTACTGGAAGGACCAGGTGGCCAATTGGTACGGTATGTTCCTGCACGAGAGCCAGTACCTCGAGCCCGTCATGCCCGACATCGAGGCCATGCTGACCTCCAGCCAGCGTCACGTCACCGGCACTGCCATCCTGAAGCTGCGCCCCTACGGCTTTGAGACCGTGGGCATCGACAGCGAGAACGACCTGACGAAGTCGAAGCTCGGTGAGTACGGCGAGACGCAGACGGGCTGGACTGCCGACGAGGCCAAGGGCTTCATCAAGGTCAGCAGCACGCCATTGAGAGTCTACTACGGAATACATAAGGACGAGAAGAGGTAAAGACCCTCCCCCCTGCCCCTCCCTGTATGGAGGGGAGTAATTACTTAATAAATTGAAGGATAGAATATGGAACAAAACAACATAGCGCAAGGAGTATCTACTCCCCTCCCTCACAGGGAGGGGCAGGGGGGTGGGTCTGCTATTAGGGTGGGAATACTCGGCGCAGCAGGCTATACAGGCGGTGAGCTGATCCGCCTGCTGCTGAACCACCCCGAGACAGAGATTGTCTTTGCCAACTCAGAGAGTAACGCTGGTAACCTGGTGTCTGACGTGCATGAAGGACTCGTCGGCGATACCGACCTGCGCTTTACCGACGAGATGCCCTTCGAGAAGGTCGACGTGGTGTTCTTCTGCTTCGGCCACGGCAAGAGCGAGGCGTTCCTCAAGGAGCACACCATTCCCGCCCATGTAAAAATCATCGACCTGGCCCAGGACTTCCGTATCGCAGGCAACCACGACTATGTCTACGGTCTGCCTGAAATCAACAAAGAGGCTATCACGAAGGCGCAACACCTTGCTAATCCTGGCTGCTTCGCCACGGCTATCCAGCTGGCCTTGTTGCCCGCCGCCCACCTTAATATCTTAAAGGAGGACGTGGCTGTCAATGCCATCACCGGTTCCACGGGTGCCGGTCAGAAGCCCGGTGCCACCACCCATTTCTCGTGGCGAAACAATAACCTGAGCATCTACAAGGCTTTCACCCATCAGCATCTGGCAGAAATCTGTCAGTCGCTGAAGCAGGTGCAGGGCTATCTCGACGCCAGCATCGACTTCATCCCCTATCGCGGCGACTTCGCCCGTGGCATTTTCTGTACGGCGGTCATCAAGACCAAGGCACCGGCAGAAGACGTCGTGGAAGCCTATCGTGACTTCTATGCCGACGCTGCCTTCACCCATTACAGCGAGAAGGCGATAGACCTGAAACAGGTGGTGAACACCAACAAGGCGTTGGTTCACGTCGACTGCTTCGAAGGGAAGATTCTGGTGACGTCGGCCATCGACAACCTGCTGAAAGGTGCCGTCGGCCAGGCCGTGCAGAACATGAACCTGATGTTTGGCATCGACGAGACGGCAGGCCTGCGGCTCAAGGCTTCGGCGTTTTGAAGGAAAAAGAGTCTCTAAACGCCTTTTGCCTTCATGTGGACATACTTTGTATTCGAAACGAATAAGCCTGATTGACGGTAAAAGGTGGCAGAAACTAAAAATCTGTTAAAAAGATGTTGCATTTTGTAAATCGTCTCAACATTTTTACGAAATGTAACGCTTTTTCCCGTATAGAATGCTAACTTTGCGACATCTACGAAAGTAAAATCCCAAATTAATTAATGATTATGAAAAAGTATTTCTTTAACAGTTTCATGTTCGCAGTAGCATGTGTGTTGGCTTTCACTGCTTGTAGTAGCAGTAGTGATGACGATGATTCTCCGGCAGGTAGCCCTCAGGCAATCTTCGAGAATAATTTCTTCGCCATCCCGAGTGCCATTTATCAGGCTGGTGCTATGCCTAACTCAACATCGAATGATGTCATTTCGGGTATTGAGATTAATGATCAGGCCCTGACCAGTGGTTCAAACTTTATCACCGTCACCTCGGCTGATGCTTATGACCGCTTCTATATTGGTGTTGATGGCGAGAGTGGCTACTATGAGGTCGTTCCTACAGACATGATGGCAAACTCCACCCGTGCCGGTGGCCTCTACTCCTACATTATTTATCTGAACTATGGTGCCAACTACAATCGTAATATCACGATGGTTGTCAAGGGACGTAAGACCAGCGGTGCCGTCACACAGGCTTATCGCAAGGCTATCCGCTATGTACAGACACGTATTTCTGGTGACCTGACTGTCAACCTGACATTCAACAACGAGAAGGATGTCGACCTGCGTCTCACAACACCGTCTGGCGAAGAAATCTACTATGGCAACAAGAAGTTAAGCGTTCGCGATGAGGTGGGCGACTCTATCGTCAAATTTGGTCTGGACCACGATTCAAATGCCAACTGCAACATCGACGGACTGAAGAACGAGAACATCGTTATTCCTGAGATTGCCGTAGAGCCTGGTGTGTACACCGTCAGAGTTGACATGTATAAGAACTGCGACAAACTGGTGTCTACAAGCTGGCAGCTGGTTGTACGCTATAAGGGCCAGCTGGTTCAGAACCTGCTCCCGCAGCGCACTCCCGGTGAAAATGCTATGGCTTCATCGCCCACGAACCTGGCAACAACCATTGAGTCGTCAATCACCGATGCAAAACACAATCCCGTCTGGGGTACTTATCCCGTTAATGCCTATAGCGGAGATAAGACGATTGTCATGAAGTTCAAGGTGAAGGATGCCTCTACAACGAGAGGCTTCACTCCTGTCATCATCCAAGACTATCAGCCTACGCTGATGGATTACAGCAAGATGAAGGATGAGGAAGAGGGCTTGAACAAATAATAGCAATTCCACATTATTAAAAAGGGCAGCAATCCGCAAGGACTGCTGCCTTCTTTTTTGACGTCTGACGAAAAAAAGGCGGTGAAAAGTGATAAATTGTCGGATATTTGCCGTAACTTTGCAGCCGATTATCAAAAAAAGCGTTGATTATGAAACTATTTGATGTATATCCGCTCTTCGACGTGAACATTGTTAAGGGCGAAGGATGTAAGGTTTGGGATGACAAGGGGCAGGAATATCTGGACTTGTATGGCGGGCACGCCGTCATCTCTATAGGTCACTCCCATCCCCATTATATAGAAAAGCTGACGGAGCAGTTGAACCGGATAGGGTTCTACTCGAATTCCGTCGTGAACAAGCTGCAGGTGGAACTGGCTGAGCGCTTAGGCAAGATCAGCGGCTACGACGACTATCAGCTCTTCTTAATCAACAGTGGCGCCGAGGCCAACGAGAATGCCCTGAAGCTGGCGTCGTTCACCAACGGCCGGACGCGCGTGCTCTCGTGCCAGAAGGCATTCCACGGTCGTACTTCGCTGGCCGTAGAGGTGACGAACAATCCGAAGATTATAGCACCCATCAACGATAACGGTCATGTGACCTACTTGCCGCTGAACGACCTGCCCGCCTGGGAGGCAGAGTTGCAGAAGGGCGATGTCTGCGCCGTCATCCTGGAGTGCATCCAGGGCGTGGGCGGCATCCAGCTGGCTACGCCGGAGTTCGCACAAGGACTGGCTGCCGCCTGTAAGAAGTACGGCACCATCCTGATATGCGACGAGATACAGTGTGGCTACGGCCGCAGCGGACGCTTCTTCGCCCACCAGTGGCTCGACATCCGCCCCGACATCATCACCGTAGCGAAGGGCATTGCCAACGGCTTCCCGATGGGAGGCGTGCTCATCGCGCCCGAGTTCAAGCCCGTTTATGGACAATTAGGCACAACGTTCGGCGGCAATCATCTGGCCTGTGCAGCCGCGCTGGCCGTGCTCGACGTCTTCGAGGAGGAGCACCTGGTGGAGAACGCCCGCGTGGTGGGTGACTACCTGATGGAGGAACTGAAGAATCTAAGAACTGAGGAACTGAAGTCGAAGGGGCAAAGCCACATTCAGGACGTCCGCGGTCGCGGTCTGATGATTGGCATCGACCTCGACTGCCCGCACGCTGAGGTGCGCCGTCCGCTCATCTACGAGCAGCACTGCTTCACGGGCTGCGCCGGCCAGAACATCCTGCGCCTGCTGCCGCCACTCTGCCTGACGAAGGCAGACGTTGATGATTTCATGGAACGTTTAAAGAAAGTGTTATGAAAATTGCAATGATTGGTGCAGGCGCCATGGGTGGCGCCACCGTCGAGGGTCTGGTGAAGACCAGCCTTTATAAGAATGAAGATATTACGGTGAGCGACCCGTCGGAAGCCGTTCTCGATAAGTTTGTAAAGCTGGGCGTCAGCGTGACGACCGACAACGGTGCTGCAGCCGCTGGTGCCGATGTGGTGATGGTGTGTGTCAAGCCGTGGCTGGTGGAGCGCGTACTCAACGGCATCAAAAGCGAACTGAAGCCGAAGAGCCAGATGCTGGTGGTGATAGCTGCCGGCGTGAAGTCGGAGAGTGTACAGGCTTGGCTGGGCGAGCAGTGCCCGCCGCTGTTCCTCTGCATACCGAATATTGCTATTGCGCAGTTGGCCTCGATGACGTTCCTCGTGCCGTGTGGTGCTGTGGTGCAGCAGCAGACGGAACAGGTGAAGGGCATCTTCGATGCTATGGGCGAGACGCTCATCACCGACGAGCAGCACCTGGCCTCGGGCACGACGCTGGCCTCCTGCGGCATAGCCTACGCCATGCGCTATATCCGCGCTGCCGCTGAGGGTGGCGTGGAGCTGGGTTTCAAGGCCGACGATGCCAAGCGCATTGTCATGCAGACGATGAAGGGCGCCGTGGAGCTGTTGGGGGCTACGGGTCTGCACCCCGAAGCTGCCATTGACCTGGTGACGACGCCGGGTGGCGTGACCATCAAGGGCCTGAACGAGATGGAGCATGCCGGATTTACGTCGGCCGTCATCCGTGGACTGAAAGCTGGACTTAAATAAATAGTAAATAGTAAATTGTCAAATTGTAAATATGGTAGACGAACAACTAAAGCAAATTGGCGAGCGCTTGCGTGGACTGCGCGACGTGCTCGACATTCCCGTGAGTGAGATGGCAGAGACCATCGGCATTAATGCCGAGAAGTATGAAAAGATAGAGGCTGGCGAGCTGGACATCACCATCTCGAACCTGATGAAGATTGCGCATAAGTATGGTGTGTCGACAGAGGAGCTGATCTTCGCCGAGTCACCCCACATGAAGTCGTACTACGTGACGCGGAAGGGACAAGGCATGTCGATTGAGCGCACCAAGGCATACAAGTACCAGTCACTGGTGGGCGGTTTCGTGGGCCACAAGGCCGACGTCTTCATCGTCACCGTGGAGCCCAAGCCGGGCGCACGCACCATCTACAAGAACACCCACCCGGGGCAGGAGTTCAACATGGTACTGGAGGGAAAGATGGAGCTCTACATCGGCGGCAAGACCATCGTACTGGACGAGGGAGACAGCATCTACTTCGACTCCACCAAGCCTCACGGCATGCTGGCCGTCGGCAACCAACCCGTGAAATTCTTAGCATTCACAGTAGAATAAAAGACCCACCCCCTGCCCCTCCCTTGGAGGAAGGGGAGTGATTACAGTCGACAAACACGAAAACGATATGGAAAAGAAAACAGAAACTCAAGGAGTATCTACTCCCCTCTCTCATAGGGAGGGGCAGGGGGTGGGTCTCCTAAATAGATTTTTGAAGCAGACGACATTTACGTCTATAGAGGATTACAACAAGAACCTGGAGTTCATCATCCCCGAGAACTTCAACTTCGCATACGACGTCATGGACGCATGGGCTGAGATGGCTCCCGAGAAGCTGGCCCTGCTGTGGACCAACGACCAAGGAGAGGAAATCCGTGCCACGTATGCCCAACTGAAGGAGCAGTCGGACCAGGCAGCGTCGTATCTGCAGTCATTGGGTATCGGCAAGAACGACCCGGTGATGCTCATCCTGAAGCGCCGCTACGAGTGGTGGGTGGTGATGCTGGCACTCTGCAAGATTGGTGCCATCGTCATTCCTGCCACCCACATGCTGACCAAGCACGACATTGTGTACCGCAACACGCGTGCCAGCATCAAGGCTATCATCTGCGTTGACGACCCCTATGTGGTCAGCCAGATTCAGGCCGCCATGCCCGAGAGTCCGTCGGTGACGCAGTATATCACGATTACGGATCATGGCAAGCCCATCCCCGAAGGGTTCCGTGATTACCAGAAGGAAGTGTTGCTGGCACCGAAATTCCAACGTCCGGCCTTCGTCAACGAGAACGACGACACGATGATTATGTATTTCACGTCGGGAACCAGTGGCGAACCGAAGATGGTGGCTCACGACTACCTCTACGCCATGGGACACCTGACGACGGGCGTCTTCTGGCACAACCTGCACGAGGGGTCGCTCCATCTGACCGTCGCCGACACAGGCTGGGGTAAGGCAGTCTGGGGCAAGTTCTACGGACAGTGGTTTGCCGGCGCCACGGTGTTCGTCTTCGACCATGAGAAGTTCAACGCCGACACACTGCTGCGCCAGATGGAGAAATACCACGTCACGTCGTTCTGCGCACCGCCAACCATCTACCGCTTCATGATACGCGAGGACCTGTCGAAGTACGACCTCAGCAGTCTGGAGTACTGCTGCACGGCCGGCGAGGCTCTGAACCCCGCCGTGTTCGACAAGTTCTACGAAAAGACCGGCATCCGCATGATGGAAGGCTTCGGACAGACGGAGACCACGATGACACTGGGCACCTTCCCCTGGATGACGCCGAAGCCCGGCTCGATGGGTATCCCCAATGCACAGTACGACATCGACCTGTTGCGCGCCGACGGCACCTCGTGCGAAGACGGTGAGAAGGGCGAGATAGTGGTCCGCGTTGGCGACAAGAAGCCCATCGGACTGTTCAAGGGCTACTATCGTGACGAAGAGAAGACCCGCGAGGCCTGGCACGACGGCATCTACCACACCGGCGACATGGCGTGGCGCGACGAGGACGGCTACTACTGGTTTGAGGGCCGCATCGACGACGTCATCAAGTCCAGCGGCTACCGTATCGGCCCGTTCGAGGTGGAGAGCGCACTGATGACCCACCCCGCCGTCGTGGAGTGTGCTATCACCGGCGTGCCCGACGACATCCGCGGTATGGTGGTGAAGGCTACCGTCGTGCTCGGCAAGGAGTGGAAGGACAAGGCCGGCGACGACCTCGTCAAGGAACTGCAGCAGCACGTCAAGAAGGAAACGGCTCCCTATAAGTACCCGCGAATCGTGGAGTTCGTCGACGAACTGCCGAAGACCATCAGCGGCAAAATCCGCCGCGTGGAAATCAGACAAAAGGATGCGAAATGAGAAGAATCGTAGTAAAGATAGGCTCGAATGCGCTGACACGCCCCGACGGGCGACTCGACGTGACGCGTATGTCGGCGCTGGTCGACCAGATAGCCTGGCTGCGCCAGCACGACTGCGAGGTGATACTCGTGTCGTCGGGAGCCGTGGCCTGCGGGCGCCGCGAGCTGGACGCAGTAGACCATGAACTGGACTCCGTGGAGCAGCGGCAGCTGTTCTCAGCACTCGGACAGGCCAAGCTCATCGGACTCTACTACGACCTGTTCCGCGAGTACCACATCCATGTCGGTCAGGTGCTGACGATGAAGGAGAACTTCGAGCCGGGCGAGCAGTACCGCAACCAGCGTGCCTGCATGACCGTGATGCTGGAGAACGACGTGCTGCCCATCGTCAACGAGAACGACACGGTTTCTGTCACCGAGCTGATGTTCACCGACAACGACGAGCTCAGCGGGCTCATCGCCCAGATGATGCAGGCCGATACGCTCGTGCTGCTGTCGAATATCGATGGCATCTACACCGGCAACCCCAGTGATCCGCAGTCGCGGCTCATCAAAGAGGTGGCGCCCAATACCGACCTCACGGAATACATCCAGACGGAGAAGAGCTCGGCCGGACGCGGCGGCATGCAGTCGAAGTACGCCACCGCCACGAAGATTCAGCAAGCCGGCATCCGCGTCGTCATTGCCAACGGCAAGCGCGAGAACGTGCTCGTCGACCTGATGGAACATCCAGAAACCACACCACACACATTATTCAAATGCAGTTAGATGATACTTTCAAAAGAGTGAAGCAGGCCAGCAAGGCACTGGCACTACTTACCGACCAGCAGCGAAACGACGTGCTGAATACTGTCGCCGACGCTATCATAGACAACAAGTCAAGAATTCTCGGGGCTAACGCTCAGGACCTGGCCAAGATGGACAAGGCCAACCCGCTCTACGACCGGCTACAACTGACCGACAGTCGTCTGGAAGGAATTGCTGCCGATATGCGCAACGTGGCCACCCTACCCTCACCATTAGGCCACATCACCAAGCAGAAGACGCTACCCAACGGACTGCGGCTATGCCGCGTGTCGGTGCCTTTCGGGGTCATCGGCATGATTTACGAGGCACGGCCCAACGTGACGTTCGACGTCTTCTCGCTCTGCTTCAAGAGCGGCAATGCCTGTGTGCTGAAGGGCGGCAAGGATGCCGACGAGAGCAACCGCGAAGAGGTGGCACTGATTCATGAGATACTCGAGAAGTTCGGCATATCAAAAGATGTGGTTGCCCTGCTGCCCGCCACCCATGAGGCGACCGGCGAGATGTTGAACGCTGTGGGCTATGTTGACCTCTGCATACCCCGTGGCGGCCGCAAGCTGATTGATTTCGTGCGCGACACCGCCCGCATCCCCGTTATTGAGACGGGCGCCGGCGTGGTAAACACCTATTTCGACAAGGATGGCGACTTGGAGATGGGGAAGGCTATCATCAACAATGCCAAGACACGTCGCGTCTCAGTCTGCAATGCCCTCGACTGTCTGCTTATCCATGAGAACCGCCTCGCTGACCTGCCCGCGTTGTGCGAGAAAATGGCCGAGAAGCATGTCATCATCTATGCCGACGAGAAAGCCTACAATGCCCTCGACGGTAAGTATCCCTATTTGGAGCACGCTACAGAAGATAGCTTCGGCACGGAGTTTATGGACTACAAGATGGCCATTAAGACCGTTGGCTCGTTGGAAGAAGCCTTAGAACATATCGACAACAACGGCTCTGGTCACAGCGAGGCTATCGTGACGATGAACGAACAGACAGCCCGCATGTTCCAAGCTCATGTCGATGCCGCCTGCGTCTATTGGAACGCACCGACGTCGTTCACCGACGGCGCGCAGTTTGGCTTGGGCGCAGAGATAGGTATCTCTACACAGAAACTCGGCCCCCGCGGACCGATGGCCTTGGAGGAAATCACTACGTATAAATGGCTGATTGAGGGCGAAGGACAGATACGTCCTTAATACTTCTCCCACAGACGCTCAGCGAGGAAGCGCTCTACGGCATGGCGGATGGACAGCAGGCCGAAGTCGGCAGGGTTCACCTCCTCCACAGGAATCCACAGGCAGTCGGCGGCATCGTCGGCTGCTTGTGGTTTTACGTCGTCGGCTACGCGGACCAGGAAGTCGGCGTCAAGCGTATGGACGTACATACCGCTGTATAGGTATTGGTTGGGCATGGAGTAGAGGTAGGTCATCTCACCGACATCCAGTCCCGTCTCCTCCTTAATCTCACGGCGCATACCTTCCTCAATGGTTTCATACATGTCGACGAAGCCGCCGACAAGGTCGAGCGTGCCTTTGGCCGGCTCCTTGGCACGGCGTGCGACGAGCATTTCGTTGCGCGGGTTTAAGATGATGGCTGCCGTGGCGGCACAGGGGTTGGCATAGTACGTGAAGCCGCAGTCAGCACACTGCTTGCTCTTGAAGTTGTGCTCGGTCCAACGGCTACTGCCGCAGGCGGGACAGAACGCGAATTTGTCTAATGGATGACTCATGTCTGTATGTATAGAGATAATATGGAAAAATGGTTTCTGCGTACAAAATTACGAATATTTTTCGTACCTTTGCAGGCAAAATGGAAAAAATGACGATGAAAACAATAAAAATTCTTCTGATGATGACATTGACGGCAATGACAGCTGTGGCACAAACCGGTAAAACCTACAACCTGTGGGCCGAAGGTGCTCCCAACAATAACGGCAACCCGACGGACACGGCACAGGTGACCGTTTTCCTGCCCGATGCTAAGCGGGCGACAGGACGCGCCGTCGTCGTCTGCCCTGGTGGCGGCTATGGCCATTTGGCCATGCAGCACGAGGGTACCGACTGGGCGTCGTTCTTCAATGGTCAGGGTATTGCCCTCATCGTGCTGAAATACCGTATGCCGCGCGGCAGCTATGAGGTGCCCATCAGTGACGCTGAGGAAGCTCTGCGCTTGGTACGGCGTCAGGCTAAATCATGGCACATCAACCCTCGCCAGGTGGGTATCATGGGCTTCTCCGCCGGTGGCCATCTGGCTTCAACCATTGCCACCCATGCCCGGGGTGATGCCAAACCCGATTTTCAGATATTGTTCTACCCTGTCATTACGATGGACTTGAGCTATACGCATCGTGGTTCGCACGACAACCTGCTTGGTAAAGCGCCTAAGAAGAAACTGGAACGGCTGTATAGCAACGAGCAGCAGGTGACACGTGTCACGCCCCGCGCCTTCATTGCACTGAGCGATGACGACAGGGTGGTGTTGCCCATGAACGGTGTGAACTATTATCTGGAGTGCGACCGTCACGACGTGTCGGCTTCGTTACACGTCTATCCCACGGGTGGCCACGGATGGGGCCACCGAGACTCGTTTGCCTACCATCTGGAGATGATGCAGGAGCTGAAAGCCTGGCTGCAGAGTTTCTGAATAAAAAGTATTCTTAGAGAAGTTTCTTGATTTCAGACTCTAAGTCGGTCATCTGTGCTGCACGCTTCACCAGGTTGTTGCCTCTGTCAATGATGAAGTAGTCGGGCACTGCCTGGATGTTGTAGATGGCTAAGCGCGGCGAACGGATGCCGTCGCCGTCGTGGACGCTGATCCAGGGCAGGGCTGCCGTTTGCTGCTTCCAGAAATGCTCATCATGGTCGAGTGACACCTGAAAGATTTCCAGACCCTCGCTGTGGTATTTGTTGTAGAGCTCGCGCATCATGAGGATGCGGGCCGGCGATTCGTCCATTGCAAAGATGTGGAAGTCGAGAAGCACCACTTTGCCTTTCAGGTCGGTCAGGTGGCGCACCTTACCGTGATTGTCATTCAGCACAATGTCGATGACACCGGCTTCTACAACCTTGCTTTGCTCAATCTGCCGGGGCTGGTTGCGGGCTTCGATAATACGCACGTTCTTCATACCCTCAATGGCAATGTTATGAAGGTTCTCGCCACGCAAGGCGCCAGGATGGAATGTGTCCCAGCTCGTGGCAACGGCAGCAAACACCTTCACGTCGTCGGCGTTCGACTTGGGGTCGAAGATGAGCCACGGGCCAAGGGTCTGGAACAGGGCAAAATAGGAATAGCTGGCGTAGGGAGCGGGGAATATGTAATTAGACTTCACATCCTCCTTGTAGGCACGCAACATACGGCCTAAGGAGTCGCGCACTTCGTCCGGACTCATGTTGCCGTTCTGCTCCAGAGCGATGGCTTGCGCCTGGAAGGCTATCTGCTTCAAGGCCAGTTCCTTAATCTTCTGGTTGTTCTCCGAACCGCTCACCTCATACTGTGTAGCCATCTGCGGATACTGCGCTGTGATTGTCACCGTCTCGGTAGAGTCTATGGCAACGTTGATAATCTGGTTGCTGATGCGCAGACGGTAGAACTCTGGAGCCTGGGGGGCATCGGCACTGAAGTCGAAATGTCCGTCGGCATCGAGCGTCGTCCGTCCTATCTCCTCAATACCATCGAGTCCAACGTTCTCGAAGTAGAGTAGGGAGTCTTGTGCACCTGTGATGTGACCCGTAACCTGAAACTTGCGACCGCCGCAGGCCGTCAGCAGTACGGCGGCGGCTCCTATCATCCATATCTTTATTGTCTTTCTCATATTGCTTTTTCTGATTTTGCCTGCAAAGGTAGCACAAAATTCATAAAAAACGAAAAATATTCGTCGTTTATTCGTTTATTCCTATAATAATATGTACCTTTGCACAGTTTTAGCGCTATTGCGCATATTTTTTTATTTACAGATGTTTTAAATTAAGATGAACGTAATTACAAAAACCATTCAACTGGCTGATGGAAGGACCATCTCCATTGAAACCGGGAAAGTGGCAAAACAGGCCGACGGCAGCGTTATGCTCCGCATGAACAACACCGTATTGCTCGCCACCGTTTGTGCCGCAAAAGATGCAGTTCCCGGAACTGATTTCATGCCTTTGCAGGTAGATTATCGTGAACAGTATGCCGCCGCAGGACGCTTCCCCGGCGGATTCACAAAGCGCGAAGGCAAAGCCTCGGACAACGAAATCCTGACATCGCGACTCGTGGACCGCGTTCTTCGTCCACTCTTCCCCAGTAACTATCACGCTGAAGTTTATGTCAACGTCATGCTGTTCTCGGCTGACGGCGTTGACCAGCCCGATGCACTGGCCGGATTTGCAGCATCGGCTGCACTGGCCTGCTCGGATATTCCCTTCGAGTGCCCCATCTCGGAGGTCCGCGTGGCTCGTATCAATGGCGAGTACGTCATTAACCCCACCTTCGCACAGATGAAGGAGGCCGACATGGACATTATGGTCGGCGCCTCGGCTGAGAACATCATGATGGTGGAGGGCGAGATGAAGGAAGTTAGCGAGCAGGATCTGCTCGGTGCCCTGAAGGCTGCCATGGATGCTATCAAGCCCATGTGTGAGCTGCAGGCCGAACTTTCGAAGGAACTTGGCAAGGATGTCAAGCGTGAGTACAACCACGAGATCAACGATGAGGCTCTGCGTGAGCGTATGAACAAAGAGCTGTACCAGCCTGCCTACGACATCACTAAGCAGGCTCTCGAGAAGCAGCAGCGCGCTGAAGCCTTCGAGAAGCTGCTCGAGGATTTCAAAGAGAAGTTCCTTGCTGAGGTTCCTGAGGATTCAGAAATCTCCAAGGAGGAGTACGAGGCTATGATGGACCGCTACTACCACGACGTGGAGCGCGACGCCATGCGCCGTTGCATCCTCGACGAGGGCATCCGTCTCGACGGTCGTAAGACCACCGACATCCGCCCCATCTGGTGCGAGGTGTCACCCCTGCCCATGCCTCACGGAAGCTCTATCTTTACCCGTGGTGAGACGCAGTCGCTGACTACTGTCACCCTCGGTACCAAGCTCGACGAAAAGCTCGTCGACGACGTGCTCGACAAGAGCTATATGAAGTTCCTCTTGCACTATAACTTTCCTCCGTTCTGCACAGGCGAGGCTAAGGCTCAGCGCGGCGTAGGCCGTCGTGAGATTGGTCACGGCCATCTGGCTTGGCGCGGTCTGAAGGGTCAGATTCCCGAGGACTTCCCCTACACCGTTCGTGTCGTCAGCCAGATTATGGAGTCTAACGGCTCTTCATCAATGGCTACTGTCTGCGCCGGCACGCTGGCCCTGATGGATGCAGGTGTTCCCATGAAGAAGCCCGTCTCGGGTATCGCTATGGGTCTCATCAAGAACCCCGGAGAAGATAAGTATGCTGTGCTCAGCGATATCCTCGGTGACGAGGACCACTTGGGCGATATGGACTTCAAGACCACCGGTACACGCGACGGTCTGACAGCCACCCAGATGGATATCAAGTGCGACGGTCTGTCGTTCGACATCCTCGAAAAGGCTCTCATGCAGGCCAAGGCTGGTCGTGAGCACATTCTCAACTGCATCACCGATACCATTGCTGAGCCGCGCGCTGAACTGAAGCCCCACGTACCCCGTATCGAGGCCTTCGAGATTCCGAAGGAGTTCATTGGCGCCGTCATTGGCCCGGGCGGAAAGATTATCCAGCAGATGCAGGAAGACACAGGTGCCACCATCACAATCGACGAGGAAGACGGCGTTGGCAAGGTACAGGTCAGCGGTCCCAACAAGGAGTCTATCGACGCTGCAATCGGCAAGATCCGCGCTATCGTTGCCATCCCCGAGGTTGGCGAGATTTACGACGGTGTTGTCCGCAGTATCATGCCTTACGGCTGCTTCGTTGAGATTATGCCTGGTAAGGACGGCCTGCTCCACATCTCCGAGATTGACTGGAAGCGTTTGGAGACTGTCGAAGAGGCTGGTATCAAGGAGGGTGACCACATCCAGGTGAAACTCCTTGAGATCGACCCCAAGACCGGTAAGTACAAGCTCTCACACCGTGTGCTCATCGAGAAGCCCGCCGACTACGTCGAGCGTCCTGCCCGTCGTGAGCGTGGCGACCGTCCTGAGCGTGGTGAGCGCCGTCCCCGTCCTGAGCGTGGCGAGCGTCGTGACCGCGGTGATCGTGGCCCGCGTCATGATCGTCCCCAGCGTAACAACGATTTTGCTGACAAACTGAGCGAGAAGTTTGGCGAACAGCAGCCGGAAGCTCCCGCTGAGAAGCAGGAGCCCAAAGACTTCAGCGATGCTCTCGACCACATGGACTTTTAAAAAGATAAGCTAAACCGATAATGATCCCGCAGATTCAAGCCTGAATCTGCGGGATTTTCATAAAAAACAGCAGCAAAGCGAAAAAAGTCACGAAAAAATTTGGTAGTTCCATTTTTTCATCGTACCTTTGCACCCGCAATCGAAAGAAAGCACCTTGCTTCAGTAGCTCAGTTGGTTAGAGCACCTGACTGTTAATCAGGGGGTCGTTGGTTCAAGCCCATCCTGAAGCGCCCAAGAAAGAGTCCTGTAAATCAATGATTTACGGGACTTTTCTTTTTCTCACATTTCAAAATTGCACCCAATTTGCATCCAATTTGTTGCACCATATAGGGCTTGCACCCACTCCTTTGCAGAATTATCAATTAGAAATCCTGCAAAATATAATCTTTGCAGAGTGTTGTCCAGTACTAACGTTCTTGCTAAGGCAAGCGGCAAAGCCGAGCGGACAAGGTGAAAATGCTTATGGGATTTCAACTGTCAACAACAGATAATTTGAAGTTTGTTTTGCACTTTGCCAGATTTTCGCTACCTTTGCACCCGAAAGCATCAAGAGCAGTCATCTTCGGATGGACTCGCCAACCGAGCTTAGGTCGCCAACTGAAAGGCAGGCAACCATTATAATAACTTAGCCACGGTGGTCAGTACGATGCGGAAGCAACATTTATAAACTTCAAAAACAAAAGTTATGCAACAGCACATTTATTACACAAAGTATGCCCTGCAGTTTGCAGACATGCAGATTCCCGAGTTAGTAACAGTATTCAATCATCAGGTCGGCAATACCGGCTGGACTGGTATGCGATCCTATCACGACCAAGCACTCATCGACGAGTTCCAACGACGAGGCATTGACATTTCTTCTGTTTATGATGGCAAAGCCATCACCTTTGTCCGTCCCGTCAGGTATGATATTGCCGATAACCGACTAATCACAATCGGCTGAGAGCATTTCTCAATATTAGAACTACCCCCCTGCCG
>Ga0310695_10005006_pt1 | contig 23630 bp, 23 predicted proteins | sample RumenRJG_04DNA_FD_203882 | JGI IMG/M metagenome (GOLD analysis project Ga0310695, IMG submission 203882) | Bovine rumen microbial communities from Lethbridge, Alberta, Canada - RJG_04 (v2) (version 2) | ecosystem: Host-associated > Mammals > Digestive system > Stomach > Rumen | place: Canada...
GATTTCGTCACTTTTTCTTGAGGTACACAAAGTACATCTGCAAAAAAGTGCCATCATCAGAACCCAAATTTTCTCGGAATCTGCTCTTGCCGCATTGTGAGGTATTGCCTTTAAGGCAACACCTCTCGGGATGCGCTCTCGCCGAATATTGCGGTGCTGCCTTAGCGCGTGTGACCCCTCTCGGAATCGTCAAAATAATAACAGAATTGCATAAAAACTGCAATTATCATTCTTGCCGAAGTTTTGTGTTCTTAGTATATCCCGGAGGGCTTTTTCTTGGGCATTTTTCCATATGCCTTTTTTACCGCATCAAGCGCCCCAGCAGCGCGTCCTTGCGCACGACGCCGAAGTCGCGGGAGTCGAGCGCGGTCTCTCTCGCGTCGCCCAGGACGAAAAGCTCGCCCTGGCGCAGAATGAGCGGGTAGATCGGCCCCTCCGGGCGGGGATCGGTGCGGGTAAAGCTGTAGCTGCCGCGCTCGGCAATGCCGTTGATGTAGGCAATGCCCTCGCGCACGTCCACGCTGTCGCCGGCAGCCGCGACTACCCGCCGCACGGCAGGCGTCCCGTCCGGCAGGCGCAGGCACACGAGATCGCCGCGCTTCACTTCGCCCGTGACGCGAAGATACACCACCGGCTGCCCTTTTTTGAAGGCGGGACGCATTCCGTCGTCCCCCTGCAGCAGCACGCCGAACAGCAGCCCGAAGACCACCGCCAGCAGGACAAGAACGCCCAGCGCAAGGCGGACGCGCCGCATCAGCGCCCGGTACTCCCGGTCATAGCCGGATCTTCTTCCGTCCGCCGCCATGCTCAGCCCTCCGTCTCGTCAAGGATCGGAAAGGGCAGGCGGTCGAGAATGTCGCGCTGTTTGTCCACGCCGGGGTAGACTTCAAGCAGGGCAAGCCCCGTGGGGCGCAGGGTGAAGACGCAGCGCTCCGTCACATAGAGTACCTGCTGCCCGTTCCGGATCGCCCGCTCCCCGGAGAAGCTGATGCTGCGCACCTTTTCCACAATCTTCGGCACCGTGCCTTCCTGACGGATGCAGACCCTTCCGTCCTCCTCTGTGACCTGAAGACCCCTGGTGTCGAAGCTCAGGCAGAAGACCACCTTCTTCGTCGCGGCGGTGATGTTGCCGAAGCCCCCGATGCCGGAGGCCTGATCCGCGCCCCGGTGAGCGTTGACGTTGCCGAAGCGGTCCATCTCGAGCGCGCCCATAAAGCAGACGTCGAGCCCGCCGCCGTCGTAAAAATCAAACTGCATCGACATGTCGCAGATCGCGTCCGCGCCGATCATCGCGCCGAACTCCGGCCCGCCCGCCGGGAGTCCGCCGGTGCCGCCGGACTCCACCGAGAGCGTGAGATCCTGCAGGATCCCCGCCGCGGCGGCGTACTTGCTGACCTTCTCGGGGATGCCGACGCCGATGTTGATGATGTCCCCGCGCTTTAGCTCCTTTGCCGCCCTGCGCCCGATGATCTCGGCCTCGTCTCCGCGGCTCTTGCCGCTCTTGGCGTTCTCGCGCTCAAGGCGGTGATACCAGTACTGCATGTGGCTTGCCGGGACGTGGATATCGCCGGAGAGGGTGCCGAAGGCTTCGTTGTCGCGCTCCGGCTCGCACACAACCACCACGTCCACCAGCACCGCCGGGAGGATGATGTCGCGCGGGCGGCTGAAGTCCGAGCGCACCCGATCCACCTGCACGATGACCTTTCCGTGATTGCGCCGGGTGAGCTGGGCGATGGAGAGCGCGTCGATGGTGCTGTACTCCCCTTCAAAGGAGATGTTGCCCTTGGCGTCCACGGAGCTTGCCTTGATGAGGGCAATGTCGAAGGCGGGCAGACGGTAGCGGAGATATTCCTCCCCCTCAATCTCAACGACCTTCACGAGCGTGTCGTCGTGGGAGACGGCGTTGAGGCCGGGTCCCTCCACCCTGGGATCGGCAAAGATGCCGAGGCCGACCTTCGTGATGTAGCTGTCGTGGCCTCCGGCCTGGGCGCGCATCGCGTGGGACATGGGGCCGAGCGGGAGATTGTAGGCCTCAAAGCGATCCTCCAGCACCAGCTTTTTGGTGCTGGGCATCGCGCCGAAGTGGCCGCAGATGATTTTGCCCACGGCCCCCTCGCGGATATAGTTTTCCGCGCCGCGGTTCGGGTCAAAGAGCCCGAAGCCTGCCGAGGATACCAGCGTCAGGTTTTTCGGGTGCCCGGTCGCGCGGAAGCGTTCGGTGATGGCGTCGTGCAGCTTTTCGGGGTTTGCCGTGCCGACGAAGGAATTCAGGCCGATGACCGCCCCGTCCGGGATGAGCGCCGCCGCTTCATCGGCGGTCAGAATTTTGAACATGGAAATCACTCCCGATTTTATTGTCTCTGTCCGAGAAAGCCTTCAAGGATCAGGCTTGCCGCGACCGCGTCCACATTTTTGCGGTGCTGCTTTTCTTTCTTTCCGGCGCTGTGCAGGATGGCGTGGGCCTCGATGCTGCTGCGCCGCTCGTCCCAGAGGATGACGGGCAGACCCGTCTCTTTGATCAGCAGCTCCCGGAAGGCGCGGCTTTTCTCGGCGCGCGGCCCCTCCGTGCCGTCCATGTTTTTCGGCAGACCCAGCACCAGGGTGCCGACGTCCCGGGCCTTTGCCTCTTCGGCGATGCGCCTGGCGGCCCTGTCCATGTCCCACTCCTGCATCGTCCAGGCCTCGCCGGCCAGCATGCCCAGCAGGTCCGAGACCGCAAGCCCGATGCGCTGGTCGCCGTAATCGATTGCCATGGTGCGCATGTGCGTCCCTCCTTGAATCATATGGCTCCCTCTCCGAGGGAGCTGTCACCAGTGCTCACACTGGTGACTGAGGGAGTTATAGTCCGATGCGCAATCGTCCGGTAGACGCAGGCGACTCCCTCCGTCACAGCCTCACGTGAGATCGGCTGTGACACCTCCCTCAAAGAGGGAGGCAATTGCTTTTATTTCTTATGCTTCAATCTTGTAAACAGCTTCGGCGCGGCCTCGCCCGCCTTGGCGACGAGGGCGAAGGCTGCGTAGTTGAGCGGGACGCTGCCTGTGCGCATCACGGCGCAGAGCCCCTGCACCGCAGCGCCGCCGAACACGTCCCGGCTTCGGGCCTGCACGCGCTCGTTTTCCAGTGTGCGGCGGATCTCCGAAAGCTTTTCTTCCCGCGTGAGCGTGCACTTGGGGGAGAAGAGCGTGGTCATGCAGGAGAAGACCCCCTTCATGAACATGTAGCGGCAGTCCCGCTGATCCTCGGCCCCGAAGCGCTCAAAGAGTTCCTCCATGCGCTCGTCGGCCAGCACGCACACGTCGAGCTTTCTGTCGTAATACCGGGTGATGAGACTCTCCCCCGGGTGCATGATGTAGCGGTATTTGCATTCCGGCAGCACCGCGACGGCGCCCGCCTTTTCCAGGCAGTCGTAGATAAAAAGCCGATCCTCACCCCAGCGGAAGTCCTGAAAGCGCAGGGCGTTGTCGAGGATGAGCGGGGCCCTGTACAGCTTGCCCCAGACCTGATTCAAAAGATTGGCCTTGTAAAGCCGCCCCAGTGCCGCGCCCAGGGTGAGGGGGGTATAGAGTGCCGCCGGCTCAAAGTAGCGGTTCTCGCTCCCGTCCGGCTGCACGATGCTGTAGCCCATCAGCACCAGATCGGCGTCGCCGCCGTTTTCAATGGCGTATTCCAGCGCGTCCGGGGCCAACAGGTCGTCCGCATCGGAGAACATGAGGTATTCCGTCCCCTCAGGTACCGCCTCGAGGGCAATATTGCGCGCCCGCGCGGGGCCGCCGTTCGGCACCCAGATGGGCAGCAGCCGGAGGTCTTCTTCATGCAGACGCTCCAGGATCGCCGCCGTTTCGTCCGTGGAGCCGTCGTCCACCGCAATCAGCAGCAGATCGTCCATGCTCTGGTTCAGAATGCTGCGCACGGTCTTTTCAATGGTGGCTTCCGCATTGTAGGCGGGCATGATCACCGCCGCCCGCGGGGCTTTGGGTGTGCTGTTCATCGCGCTCTCTCCTCCTCCGGGCAGGCGGCCCAGACCTCCGCCAGAAAGCGGTAGAGGGGCATGAGCGAGAGAAAGGCGTCCGCCACGATGGCGGGCAGCTCCTCCGTGTAAGCCGTGCCCCCGAGGTCGAAGCTCTTCTCCAGCCCCACGTACTTGCGGTTATACCAGGCGTCCAGCAGGGGATCGTCATGAAGGGCCTTGGGGCGCTTGTAGGGCTGCCCCATGAGCTGCCAGCCCCCGCGCTCGGCGGCCTTTGCCATGCGCAGAAAGCGGGCGGGGTTGGCGTCGATGCTGCGGCGGTAGACCTCCATCTGGGCGGGGCTTGCCTCCCAGAAGCCCATACCGTAGGCATAGGACGAGGGGGAGACCTCAAACCAGAAGGCGGGGCCGTGCTTGGACACATCGCTTGTCCAGACCGTGAACCACAGGTGATCCTTGTAGGGCCCCCGGCCGAAGAGCCGCCGCGCGTCCCGGTAGATGCGGGAGATGTGCACAAAGCCCTCAAACCCGGGCTGACGCCGCTTCATTTCCTCATAAGTCTCCGCCGCAAGCGCCTTGAAGGGGGTGTTGACAAAATCCTCAAACTCCTGCTTGTGGGCGAGAAACCAGGGTCGTTCGTTGTTGAAGGCAAGCTCCCATAGGAAGCCGCCGGTCTTTTCGCTGAAACCAGAAAACATGCCTGTACCGTCTTTCTTAAAATATCCGTTAGAATGTGGGTATTCTATCACAATCCCGTCCCCCGCGCAACGGTGGAGAAACAAAACAAGGCAGATCCGCGCCGGCGGATCTGCCTTGAATAATCACTGCTTGTCCTGCTGCTCCTGCTCTTCGAGCCTGTGCTGCGCTTCCAGCTTTTTCTGCTCACGCGCCCTTGCGCGGCGGGGATTGCGGATAAAGACCAGGATGCCGATACACAGCAGCGTCACCAGGATCGCCACAATGCACAGCGCGCGCACCACGGGGCCGCGCCCCGCAATCCAGAGGCTGATGACGCCCCCGATGGCGGCCACGCCGTAGAGCACCAGCACGGTCTGTTTCTGACTCATGCCGAGGGCCAGCAGGCGGTGGTGGAAGTGACCCTTGTCGGCCTGGAAGGGACTCTGCCCGTGGGCGAGGCGGCGGATGACCGCAAAGCCCGTGTCCGCCAGCGGCAGGGCAAAGGCCACCACGGTCTGCAGCTTGAACAGGCCGAGGATGGACACCGTGGCCAGAATGAAGCCCAGAAACTGCGAGCCCACATCCCCCATGAAAATCTTGGCGGGGTTGAAGTTGAAGGGGATAAAGCCGAGACACGCGCCGATGAGCGCCGTGAGGATGATGGCGGCGGAGGGCTCTGCCGTGAAGAAGAGGATCGAGGCTGCCAGCAGAAAAAACGAGCAGATGGCGGTCACGCCGGCGGCAAGGCCGTCCAGCCCGTCGATGAGGTTGAAGGCGTTGGTGCACAGCACGATCCACAGCATCGTGATCGGCACGCCGAACCAGCCGAGCTCCATATAGGTCTGGGTCACGGGCCAGGTCACAGCGTCGATCACCAGGCCGAAGCGCACGCACACAAACGCCGCAAAGAGCTGCAATACCAGCTTCACTGCGGGCTTCAGGTTCACAATGTCGTCCACAAAGCCCATGCCCGCAATGATGAACGCGCCGATCACAATGCCGTAGACCTTTTCCGACACCGGCACAAACAGCAGCACCGCGAGGAAAAAGCCCACGATGATCGCAAGCCCGCCCATACGGGGAATGGGGTGGTTGTGTACGCGCCTGTCATCCTTCGGAATGTCCATGGCGCCGATCCGCTCGGCAAAGCGCTTGACCGGCGGGGTCATGCGGTTGCAGACCACCAGCGCCACCACAAAGGCGGAAAAGAGCGCCAGCCAGGGGTTTAAGTTCGGAAACATAAGCGTTCTCCAATAAAATGGTTTTCCTTTTTACCTCCCTTTCGCAAAGGGAGCTAAGGCAGATCAAAACGGCTTCTCAACCAGCCCGATTTTCTTGTAGACCTTTCTCAGCGTCCTGCGCGCCACCGCGCTGGCCTTCTGCGCGCCCTGGGTGTAGACGTCCTGGAGATAGGCCTTGTCGGCGATCATGCGCTCGGCCTCCTCGCGGATGGGGCGGAGGTTTTCAATGACTGCCTCGCCGACGGCGGGCTTAAAGACGCCGTAGCCCTTGCCGTCAAACTCGGCTTCGATCTCAGCATAGCTCTTGCCGGTGACGGAGGAATAGATGTTCATGAGGTTTGCCACACCCGGCTTGTTCTCCGGGTCGAAGCGGACGCAGTGCTCGGTGTCGGAGTCTGTGACGGCGCGTTTGAACTTGCGGGCCAGCTCCTCGGGGCTGTCCATCAGAAAGACGCAGCCCTGCGGGTCGGACTTGGACATCTTGGACGTGGGGTTCGAGAGGCTCATGATGCGCGCGCCCACCTTGGGGATATAGGGCTCGGGCACCTTGAAGGTCTCGCCGTAGAGGTTGTTGAAGCGGATGGCGATGTTGCGCGTCAGCTCGCAGTGCTGCTTCTGATCCTCACCCACGGGGACAAAGTCCGCCTGGTACAGCAGGATGTCCGCCGCCATCAGGGAGGGGTAGGTGAAGAGGCCGCCGTTGATGTTGTCGGCGTGCTTCGCGCTCTTGTCCTTGAACTGCGTCATGCGCGAGAGCTCCCCGAACATGGTGTAGCAGTTGAGGATCCAGCCGAGCTCGGCATGCTCGTGCACATGGCTCTGGAGAAAGAGGGTGTTCTTCTCCGGATCCAGGCCGCAGGCAATGTACTGGGCAAGCTGGGTGGTGGAACGGCGGCGCAGCTGCTTGGGATCCTGGCGCACGGTGAGCGTGTGCAGATCCGCCATGAAGTAGTAGCAGTCAAACTGATCCGGCAGCTCGCTCCAGTTTTTCACCGCGCCGAGATAGTTGCCGAGGTGCAGATCGCCCGAGGGCTGTATGCCCGAGAGCATGACTTTTTTCTTTTCACTGATCGTATCCATAAGGGTTTTCCTCCCGTATTGACAAATTTCACACTTCTATCTATTTTAACAAAAGAACTGATACTTGACAACTGCCAATTTACAAAATAATATAACAGGAGAAAAAGCCCCTCTCCGCCCCGGTTTGCGAACCGGGGCACCTCCCCCGAGGGGGGAGGCAAGACCCGGCTCCCCCTGTGGGGGAGCTGTCACGGCGCGTGTTCGGCCGCGCCGTGACTGAGAGGGTTTTATATCATCCGCACGGAGGAAGAATATGAAAGATATAAGCTGGTTCAACGACATGGAAGCGCGCATCCCGACCGGAGAGGTGCGCACGCGCTTTGCCCCGTCACCCACGGGCTATATGCACGTCGGCAATCTGCGCACGGCGCTCTATACCTATCTCATCGCCCGCCACGGACAGGGCAAGTTCATCCTGCGCATCGAGGATACCGACCAGGGCCGTCTGGTGGAGGGCGCGGTGGACGTCATCTACAAGACCATGGCCGAGTGCCATCTCGAGCATGACGAGGGCCCCGACGTGGGCGGCCCCGTGGCCCCCTATGTCCAGACCGAGAGGAGACCCCTCTATAAGGAATATGCCGAGCTTCTTATGGAGCGCGGCCACGCCTACTGCTGCTTCTGCGAGAAGACCGAGAGCGAGGAGGACAGCGGCGAGTTTAACCGGGGCGACGATCCCTGCCGTGACCTCAGCCGCGAGGAATCCGACCGCCGCGCCGCCGAGGGCAAGCCCTATGTCATCCGCCAGCGCATCCCGCACGAGGGCAGCACCACCTTCCACGATGAGATCTACGGCGACATCACCGTGGAGAACAAGAGCCTGGACGACCAGGTGCTCTTGAAGCGCGACGGCCTGCCCACCTACAACTTCGCCAACGTCATCGACGACCATCTCATGGGCATCACCCATGTCGTGCGCGGCAGCGAGTATCTCAGCTCCGCCCCCAAGTACAATCTTCTGTATGAGGGCTTCGGCTGGCCCATCCCCAAGTATGTCCACTGCTCGCCCGTCATGCGCGACCAGCACAACAAAATGTCCAAGCGCCACGGCGACCCCTCCTATGAGGATCTGATCGCCCAGGGCTACCTGACCGACGCGGTCATCAACTATGTGACCCTGCTCGGCTGGAGCCCGAGAGGGGAGCGGGAGATCTATTCGCTGGACGAATTGAAGGAAGTCTTCGATCTCTCCGGCATCTCCAAGTCCCCCGCCATTTTTGACATTGAGAAGCTGCGCTACTTTAACGCCGAATACATCCGCGCCATGTCCCCCGAGGCCTTTGCCAAGGTGGCCGAGCCCTTTATCCGCAAGTCGGTGAAAAACCCCGCTATCGACGCTGCCGCCGTCGCCGCCCTTCTGCAGCAGCGCACCGAGGTGCTGACCGAAATCCCCGAGAAGGTTGATTTCTTCGACGCGCTCCCCGACTACGACACGGAGCTTTTCGTCCACAAAAAGTCCAAGTCCGACAAAGACTCCTCCCGCGAGGTGCTGGAAAAGGTCATCCCCGCCTTTGAGGCTCTCCCCGACTGGAACGACGAGGGCATCATGGACGTGATGGTGAAGCTTGCCGAGGCGGAGGGCGTGAAGAACGCCAAGGTCATGTGGCCCGTGCGCATTGCGGCGGCGGGCAAGGCCGTCACTCCCGGCGGCGCGGTGGAGATCTGCCGCATCCTCGGCCGTGACGAGTGCCTGAGAAGACTGCGCGTCGGCCTGGAGAAGCTGGGATAATTCTCGCCTGATTAGCCCAATCCCATACACAAAAGCCGCCCGTGCCTGTCCTCCGGGCGGCTTTCCTATAACTTCACTTTCCGCTTTGACCAAAAGAATACCGTAAGGAGCCGTATATGAACGATATCATTTTATTGAAGGTCGGCGAGATCATCCTCAAGGGCCTCAACCGCCGCCGCTTCGAGCAGAAGCTGCTGGGCAACATCCGCTGGCGCTTAAGCCGCATCGGCAAATTCAAGGCCTATATCCTCCAGTCCACGATCTATGTCGAGGCTGCCGAGGACAGCGCCGACATGGACGCCGCCTTTGAAGAGCTGCAGAAGGTCTTCGGCATTGTGGCCATCTCCCGCGCCGCCGCCTGCGAAAAGGACAAGGACGCCATCGTGGAGCTGGCGAAGACCTATCTGCGCGACGAGATGCTCCGCGCCAAAAGCTTCAAGGTGGAGACCCGCCGCTCCGACAAGTCCTTCCCCCTGACGAGCGTGCAGCTCAGCCAGTACGTCGGCGGGGAGCTGGACGACGCCTTCCCCAACTGCGAGGTGGACGTGCACAACCCCGAGCTCACCGTGCATATCGAGGTGCGCGATCTCGCGGCCTATGTCCACGCCTCCCCGGTGCCCGGCGCGGGCGGCATGCCCGTGGGCTCCAACGGCGTGGCCGTCTCCCTGCTCTCCGGCGGCATCGACAGCCCCGTCTCCACCTGGATGATCGCCCGGCGCGGCGTGCGCCCCATCCCGGTGCACTTCTTCTCCTTCCCCTATACCTCCCAGCAGGCCAAGGAAAAGGTCGTGGAGCTTGCAAGCCTTCTCACGCCCTGGTGCGGGCGCATGCGCATGGAGGTCGTGCCCTTCACCCATATTCAGGAGGAGATCCGCGACAAGTGCCCCGAGGAGTATTTCACCCTCATCATGCGCCGCTTCATGATGCGCATTGCCGAGCGCATCGCCCTGGATAACGGAGCCAAGGCCATCGTCACGGGCGAAAATCTCGGCCAGGTGGCGAGCCAGACCATGGAGGCCATGGCATCTACCCAGGCGGTGCTGTCGCTTCCCGTCCTCCAGCCGCTCATAGGCATGGACAAGAGCGAGATCATCGCGCATGCGCGAAAGATCGGCACCTTCGAGACTTCGATCCTGCCCTACGAGGACTGCTGCACCGTCTTCACTCCGCGCCATCCGCGCACCCATCCCACGGTGCAGGAGGTCGAGCAGGCCGAGGCCGCGCTGGACGTCGAGGCTCTGGTGGACGAGGCCATGGCAGGCCTGGAAAGGATCCCGGTGGGCTATGAAGAAGAGCTTTGATACCGAGATCCTCTGCGTCGGCACCGAGATCCTCCTCGGCCACATCACCAATACCGACGCCCGGGACATCTCCGAGCTGCTGGCAAAAATCGGGATCAACGTCAAATACCACACCGTGGTGGGCGATAACCCCGAGCGCCTGCGTGAGTGCGTGGAGATCGCAAAGAGCCGCGCCGATATCCTCATCACGACCGGCGGCCTCGGCCCCACCTGCGACGATCTGACCAAGACCGTTGCGGCGGCGGCCTTCGGCAAGCGCCTTGTGAAAAACGAGGCCGAGGAGCAGGGGCTTTACGAATATATCAAAACCGGCCGCGGCCTCACGCCCAATACCTTCAATCAGGCCCTGCTGCCCGAGGACTGCACGGTCTTCCACAATCTCTGGGGCACCGCCCCTGGCTGTGCCTTTGAGGCGGAGGGGAAGCACGTGCTCATGTTCCCCGGCCCGCCGAAGGAGTGCGTCCCCATGTTCCGGGAATACGCCTTGCCGTACCTCAAAAAGCTCTCGGACGAGGTGATCGTCTCCCACAGCGTGAACATCTTCGGCATCGGCGAGAGCCGCGTGGACGATCTCTTTGCCGACGAGATGAACCGCATGACAAACCCCACCATGGCCCCCTACGCCAAAGAGTGCGACTGCCTGCTGCAGATCACCGCCAAGGCGGAGAGCGAGGCGGCGGCGGAGGCCATGATCGCCCCGGTGATGGCCCATGTGAAAGAGCGCCTGGGGGATGTGGTCTACGGCGTGGATCTTGACTGCCCGGAGCAGGCGGTGATGGCGCTGCTGAAGGAGCGAAACCTGACCTTTGCCACCGCCGAGAGCTGCACCGGCGGGGACATTGCCCGCCGCTTTACAGAGCTTCCCGGCGCAAGCGCATTCCTGAAGGGCGGCGTCGTGAGCTATACCAATGAGGTCAAGACTTGCATGCTCGGCGTTGATGCGCAGCTTCTTGCGGAGAAGACCGCCGTCTGCCGTGAGGTGGCCGCCGCCATGGCCGAGGGGGCGCGGGAGCGGCTTCACACCGACCTTGCCGTGAGCGTCACGGGCCTTGCCGGCCCCGACGGGGACGGCGTGCACGAGGTGGGCACCGTCTTCATCGGCCTTGCCGCCGCGGGAAAGACCTTCGTGCGCGAGACGCATATGGGCGCCTTCCGCACGCGCAGCTTCATCCGCCGCATGGCGGGCAACCACGCCTTCGACATGCTGCGCCGCTATTTGAGCGGGCTGGACGTGGAATAAAGCTTGACTTCCCTTCACAACGGGGTTACTATGAAAATACCACAGGGGAGGCGCCGCAGCGCCTGACTGCCCCTGCCTCCCCAAAACAAGAAAGGGGTCATTTCCATGAAAAAACTGCTCTCCTTTGCGCTTGTTCTCACTTTGCTCTTTGCCCTCGGCATCCCCGCTTTCGCGGAAGACGCAAAATACCAGAATACCCAGGCGTTTCTCAAAGACATGGCTGGCTACGATAACGCGCAGTGTGAATTGGTTGGCGTCATCGATTTTGCCGGCGAAAACTATGAGCAGGTTAAAATCACCTACAAGAGCTCGACTTCCGAATACATCTCCAAATTCTCGATTCTCTTCAATGAGGATGAGGCGGACGTCGTCCTCTATATGAACCCGCTCATTCAGTTTGACGAGAGCAAGCTGGATCAGGTTCTGGGGGCTGTCAACAGCATCAACGCCCAGACCACCGGTCTGAAGCTGTATGTGGATACCTCGGACAACACCGTCTCGGCGGAGCTGTATCTGCTCGTGACGAAGGATTCGGCCGTGGAGCTTACCGAGATGGGTCTCGGCTTTATGGTTGGTTTTACCGACAAGATTTACGAGCAGCTCTCCGAATACGCGGCATAGTTTTTTCTTGAAACTGCAAAACAAAGGCGCAGGGCTTTGCAAAGCCCTGCGCTTATGCTATACTGAAAAAAACGGAAAAAGGAGAAAACGAGATGGAAAACAGCAAGGTACCGCAGGCCGCGCTTGACCGCATGGTGGGCTTCATCCAGTATTGCGGCGGGGAGCTTCTGGAGTGCGGGCAGGGCGGCGTTCTCATGCGCATTGCGATCCAGCCCCACCACTGCAATTTCTATGGGAAGGTGCACGGCGGACTCATCAGCACCATCATGGACGCCACCGCCGGCCTAACGGCAAGCTTTGCAGGCCCCGAGCAGCGCCCGGCCGTCACCCGCAGCGCGGATATCCACTACTTTCTGCCGGTCTCCGGGGCGGAGATCTTCGCCAAGGGTCATGTGATCCGCGCGGGCAAGACCATGTGCCTTGTGTATGTGGACGTTCTGAACGCGGACGACACCATCTGTGCCACCGGCGCCTTTGAGTATTTCTACGTAGATCACCACGGATAAAAAATTTTTGAGAAAAATTGAAAAAGGGGCTTGCAAATCCCGCCGGACTGTGCTATTATTCATAAGCTGTCAATTGAATGACATGCGCGATTAGCTCAGCTGGATAGAGCGTCTGGCTACGGACCAGAAGGTCAGGGGTTCGAATCCCTTATCGCGTGCCAAAATGCGGAGTACCCATTCGGGTGCTCCGCATTTTGCATTGTAAGGGATTCGAATGTGTAATCGAACGCCCCGGCGGGGCGTTCATCGACCAGTTCTCAAACTGGTCGATTCTTTCCTGATCCGCGCGCAGCAGGACGCGGAGGAGCTTTACATGGAAGGGCAGGATGGATAGTCTGATCAAACAGGACTGCATGAATGCAGCCCTGTTTTTTCTTTTCTTAGTGTGTGATGCTTGTGTGATGATCCATGTGTTACTATGTGCCCGTAAGCAAGAGAGATACAAAAAAGCAAAGCCAAGGAGGACACAAAAATGAATACCAATATGCTTAATAAAACAAATAACAATAACAATCTCAACACCAGAAAGGAGAACAAAACCATGAAGACTTCCATCAAAATGATCATCGCCCTGGCGCTGGCGCTCACCATGATCTGCGCCCTCGGCACTGTAGCCTTTGCCGATAACGGCACCGTCGTCACCAAGAACCCCACCGACGAGACCCACTATGTCGGTGAGACCGCCACCTTCGTTGCGGCAGCCAACAACTATGAGAGCATCGAGTGGGGCTTCGTCGCTCCCAACGGCACCATGTGCAGCGTTGACGCTTTCAAGACCCAGTTCCCCGGCAGCAGCGTGATCGGACAGGGCACCAACACCCTCAGCATTACGAACCTCCAGACCGGCATGAACGGCTGGACTGTCTACTGCGGCTTCAACCTCGGCAACATCTGCACCACCACGACCGTAGCAAACATCAACGTCCTTGTCCCGAGCGCCCCTGTTTACACCGCTCCCACCACCGTGGTCACCGATCCCGTCACCGTCTACTACGAGTATGAGCCCGACTATGTCATTGTTGACGGAGTCCGTGTCTACTCCGACGGCACTGTGGTATCCGACACCGACGCCCCCGTCTACATCGACGAGAACGGCACCAACTACTACACTGACGGCACCGTCATCACGCCTGACTGCGAGCCCGGCTACTACTGGGTCAACGGCGTACTCGTCTACGGCGGCTGATTTAGACAGCAGTGAAACAAAAACAATATGTATATAAAAAACCACCGGTTATGCCGGTGGTTTTCTTCATAGCAGGGCTTCCAGCACGTTGAGCTGTTCTTCGGTGGTGGCCCAGCTTGTGACGAAGCGGCAGGCGCTGCGCCCGTCTTCGAGCGGCTGCCAGAGGCTGAATACCACGTCCTGCCGGAGCCGCTGGAGCTGCTCGTCCGTCAGAATAAAAAACTGCTGGTTCGTCGGGGAATCCATGAAGAGAGGATAACCCTTTTTGAGGAACATTGCCTTCATGCGCATGGCCATGTCGATGGCGTGACGCCCGATCTCCCAGTAGAGCCCGTCGGTGAAGAGGGCGTCAAACTGCTGGCTCACGACCCGCGTCTTGGCGAGCAGGGCGCCCTGCTGCTTGATGATCGCCATGAAGTGCGGCGGCATGTTGCCGCGGGTGTAAACCAGGGCCTCGCCGCAGAGGGCGCCGACCTTGGTGCCGCCGATGTAAAAAATGTCGGTGAGATCGCAGATATCCTCCAGCGTCATGTCCGATGCGGGACTCATCAGGCCGTAGCCCAGCCGCGCCCCGTCAAGGTACAGGGGCAGACCGTAACGCCGGCAGGTCTCACAGAGGGCGGTGAGCTCCGCCTTGGTGTAGAGCGTGCCGTATTCCGTGGGATGGGAGATGTAGACCATGCCGGGGCGGGCGATGTGCTCGGCGGTCTCGTCGGCAAGGTAGGCGCGCATATACGCCTCCAGCGTCCCGGCCATGAGCTTGCCGTCTGTCCCGGGCAGGGCGATGACCTTGTGGCCGCTGTGTTCGATGGCGCCGGACTCATGCGTTGCAATGTGGCCCGTGTCGGCGCAGACCACACCCTCATAGGCGCGCAGGGTGCTGGAGATAGCGATGCGGTTTGTCTGGGTGCCGCCGGTTAGAAAGCAGATCTGCAGATCGTCTCGCCCGCAGGCGGCGCAGATCTTCCGTTTGGCGGTCTCGGTGTCTTCGTCCAGGCCGTAGCCCGGCAGGGTGACGAGGTTTTGCTCCATCAGGCGCCGCGGCACCTGCGGATGCGCGCCCTCGGTATAGTCAGAGGCGAAGGAAAGCACGGAAATACTCCTTTCTTTTATCAAAAAAACCGTGAAAAAACTTTCACGGTTTTTTTAAATATCAGGCTTCGCCGCGCTCACGCAGAGCGTCCTTGCGGCTGAGGTCGATGCCTCTCGGGCCGATGTTCATGACCTTGACCCAGGTCATGTCGCCGGGCTTGAGCACGTCTTCGACCTTCTCGGTGCGCTTGAATTCCAGATCCTTGATCTTCACGAGGCCGTCCTTGCCGGGGGCAAGCTCGACCCACGCGCCGAAGTCGGAGCGGACATTGCTGACCTTGCCGTAGTACAGGGCGCCCACCTCGGGCTCGAAGCAGATGTCTTCGATGGTCTTGCGGGCTGCGCGGCAGGCCTCGATATCGGAGGAGGCAATGAAGATGGTGCCGTCGTCGCTGATGTCGATCTTGCAGCCGGTGTCGGCGGTGATCTTCTGGATGACCTTGCCGCCGGAGCCGATGACCTCGCGGATCTTGTCGGGGTTGATCTTCATCTGGATCATCTTCGGGGCGCTCTTGGCCAGCTCCTTGCGGGGCTCGGGGATCGCCTTGAGCAGGATCTCGTCGAGGATCTGGAAGCGGGCCTCGCGGGTGATCTCAAAGGCCTCCTTGACGATCTCATGCTTGAGGCCGTCGTTCTTGAGGTCCATCTGGATGGCAGTGATGCCCTTCTTGGTGCCGGCCACCTTGAAGTCCATCTCGCCGTGGAAGTCCTCCACGCCCTGGATGTCGATGAAGGTGGTGAAGCTGTCGCCGTCCTGGATCAGACCGCAGGAGATGCCGGCCACAGGAGCCTTGATGGGTACGCCCGCGTCCATGAGGGCAAGGGTGGTACCGCAGATGGAGCCCTGGGAGGTGGAGCCGTTGGAGGAGAGCACCTCGGAGACGACGCGGATGGCGTAGGGGAAGTCGTCCACATCGGGGATGACGGATTCGAGAGCCTTCTCGACCAGGGCGCCGTGGCCGTACTCGCGGCGGTTGGTGGAGCGGCTGGCACGGGCCTCACCGGTGGAGTAGCTGGGCATATTGTAGTGGTGCATGAAGCGCTTGGAATCCTCTTCCCAGATGGTGTCGAGCTTCTGGGCGTCGGCCAGGGTGGAGAGGGTGGCGATGGACAGCACCTGGGTCTGACCGCGGGTGAAGAGGCCAGAGCCGTGCACCACGGGCAGCACGCCGACCTCGGCGGCCAGCGGGCGGATCTCGTTCATGGCGCGGCCGTCAACACGCTTGCCGGCCAGCAGGAACTTCTTGACGACCTTCTTCTGCAGCTTGTAGAGGATCTCGTCCATGTACTGCATCATGTCGGGGTGATCCTCGCCGTACTTTTCCTCGACCATGGTGATCCAGTCGTTGACGCGGCTCTCGCGCACGTTCTTGTCGTCGGTGTCCATGCAGAACTCCATGGACTCAAACTCGTTCTCCACGAGCTTCTCGAACAGCTCGTCGTCAAAGGCGGCATGCTCATACTCAAACTTGGGCTTGCCGATCTCGCGCACCATGGTGTCGATGAGGTCGAGCACGGGCTGCAGATGCTCGTGCGCCTGGACAATGCCCTCATACATGACCTCGTCGGGAACCTGGTCGGCCTCGGACTCGATCATGACGATCTTCTTGTGGGTGGCGGCGACGGTGGTGGTCATGCGGTTGGTCTTTCTCTGCTCGGCGGTGGGGTTGAAGAGATACTTCTCGCCGTCCCAGCCGAGGACGATGCCGGCGATGGGGCCGTTGAAGGGCACGTCGGAGATGGAAACGGCGGCGGAGGCGCCGATCATGGCGGTGATCTCGGGGCTGCAGTCGCGGTCGACGCTCAGAACCTCGCAGGCGATGACCACGTCATTGCGCAGATCCGTGGGGAAGAGGGGGCGCATGGGGCGGTCGATGAGGCGGGAGGCCAGCACGGCGGGCAGGCTGGGCTTGCCCTCACGGCGCATGAAGCTGCCGGGGATGCGGCCGACGGCGTAGAGCTTCTCGTTGAAGTCCACGGAGAGGGGGAAGTAGTCAATGCCGTCCTTGGGGCGGGCGGAGGCGGTGCAGGTGACGAGCACGGTGGTATCGCCGTACTTGACGAGGACGGCGGCGTTGCAGAGCTCGGCCAGCTTGCCGACTTCCATGGAGAGGGGGCGACCCTCATAGGTCATTTCAAATTTGCGGTAATTCGGGAATTCCTTATGCGTGATGATCATGCAGTTTCTCCTTATGAATGTATTGTTGATAAAGCCTTGTCCCGGCCCTCAGTACTTGAAAAAGCGTCCGGAAGACTCCCTTTTCCTTTTTAGCTCCCTTTTTCCAAAGGGAGGCAAAAAGCCAAACCGGGCGTTTTTTCAAATACCAACGGCGGGACGAATGGTGCATGCCTGCCTCCACCAGCCGCGCACGGGGCGCTTTGGGGGAGGGGGACCGCTTCAGCAGCGGAAGGGGTTTGTTCTCATCGGAGAGGCTCCCTCAGTCACAGCGCGGGCGGACACGCGCTGTGACAGCTCCCTCGGAGAGGGAGCCTGGAAGGGTAAAAAAATCCGGGGACAGTATTCAATTGTCCCCGGATAAAAAACCTTCATACCCTTCAGAGAAGCGGACGGCGCAAATTACTTGCGGATGCCCAGCTTCGCGATGATCGCACGGTAGCGCTCGATATCCTTCTTGGCGAGGTAGTCGAGCAGACGGCGGCGCTTGCCGACCATCTTGTACATGCCCAGACGGCTGTGGTCGTCGTTGGGATGATTCTTCAGGTGAGCGGTGAGCTCACGGATGCGCTGGGTGAGAATGGCAATCTGAACCTCGGGAGAACCGGTGTCGCCCTCGTGGACGGCGTTCTCGGAGATGACCTGGGTCTTGACTTCCTTGGTGATCATAGTGTCGTTTTCCTTTCAAAATGATGTGTTACTAAACCCTGCATCCGGGCCAGGGGCCGGAAAGGACGCCGCATCGGCGGCATAAGCCCAAAGCGCAGACTGCGGGCGCGTACTTTGACATATTAGCATTATGTCGCCCGCTTGTCAACAGAAAAAGTGGGAAAAAACAGCGCAGGGAAAACCCCTGCGCTGTAAAAAGGTCTATGCGTTTGCTCAGCGGCCGAACTGGCAGTCGTTGTTGCCGGATTCGGTGATCCACATTTCGAGCATGTTGATCGGGTCGTTGAAGTCGGCCAGCCAGCCCTCGCGCGCGAAGTCAAAGTTGCCCTGCTTGCGCTCCTGGAGGAAGACGTTCCAGTCCTGCTGCTGGATGGTGAGCTCGATGCCCACGGCAGCCAGATCCTGCTGGATGGACTCGGCGACGGCAATGTGGCCGGAGGTGGTGTTGGTCAGGTACTCAAGCTGGATGGGGGTCTCGGCGGAGAGCTTGCCGTCGTCGCCGAACTTGTAGCCGGCAGCCTTCAGCAGCTCCACAGCCTTTGCGGTGGTGGCGTCGGGATCCTTGACGATGGCGTAGACGTCGAAGTAGCCGTCCTCGGCCTTCTCCTTGAACACGCCGCCGTTGCCGTCGGCCATGCCGAGAGGAATGAAGGAGTTGGCGGGAACCTGGCCGGTCTGGCCGATGTTCTCGACAATATAGTCGCGGTCGATGAGGATCATGAAGGCCTCGCGCATGCAGGCGGCCTGCTCGGGAGTCTTGCCCTCAAAGATCTTGGACTTGGCGTTGAAAGCGACGTAGTAGGTGCCGAGGTTGTCGATGATGTGGAACTCGGGGTTCTCCAGGAGAGAGGAGATCTCGTCGGTGGGGATGGAGTCGATGAAGTCCACGTCGCCGGCGTTGTAGGCGGCGAAGATGGCGGTGTCGTCAGCGGAGAGCATGAACTCCAGCTTCTCGACGGTGACCTGGTCGGCGTCGTACCAGTAGGGGTTCTTCTCATAGGTCATGGAGGTGTCGTGGTTCCAGCCGGTGCAGACGTAAGCGCCGTTGGAGACGAAGCCGGCCTCCTGGGCCCAGCCGCCGGGGCTGGTCTGCCAATCGGCGTAGGCTTCCACAGCCGCCTGCTTGACAGGATAGAAGGCGGGGAAGGCCATCAGGTCTTCCATATAGGCGCAGGGCGCGGTGAGGGTGAACTCGAGGGTGGTGTCGTCCACAGCCTTGACTGCCAGCTCGTTGGGATAGCCGGCAAAGCCGTTGAACATGTAGGCATAGTCGGCGGCGGTGGCGTCGGAGGCGGCGCGCTTCCAGGAGTACTCAAAGTCCTTCGCGGTCAGGTCGGAGCCGTCGGACCACTTGAGACCCTCGCGCAGCTTCACGGTGTAGGTCAGGCCGTCGTCGGAGACGGTGTAGCCGGTGGCGCAGGCGGGCTCGGTGTGGCCTTCGTCGTTGTAGGTGTACAGGCCGGAGAAGGAGTTGACAGCCAGGCATGCGCCGTCAACGGAGCTGTTGAGGGCGGGGTCGAGGAAGTCGGGCTCGGAGGCCAGGTTGATGCGCAGGGTGTCGGAGAGGTTCTCGAGGTTTGCATACATGAAGTACTTGAAGCCGAAGAGGTTGGAGTAAATGCCGTCGACATAGTCCTTCTGCATGTAGATGTCGTTGTAGTAGTAGATGGGGATGACACAGTTGGTGGCCATGAGGATGTCCTCGGCCTGGTGCATGAGCTCGGCGCGCTTGGCAAAGTCGGTCTCGCTCTTGATCTGGGCGATCAGCGCGTCATACTTGCCCCAGTCCTTGACGGGGTCAATGAAGGCGGAGCTGACCAGGGACGCGGCGTCGGGAGCCTCAGCAGCGGGAGCCTCGGTTGCGGCGGGCGCTTCGGTTGCAGCGGGCGCTTCGGTTGCGGCGGGAGCCTGGGTCGCGGCCGGGGCGGAGCTGCCGCCGCAGGCGCACAGGGCGAAAACCATGCTCAGAGCCAGAAGCAGTGCTATTGTCTTCTTCATAGTGGGTTTCCTTTCAGAGTAGATTTTATTTTCAAAAACGGTCTGTGACCGTGATTGAATGCTATTTGTTCCAGCAGGCGACGAAGTGGCCGCTGCCGCGGTCGGTGAGGGTCGGGCACTCCTTCGCGCACTGCTCGGTGGCAAAGCGGCAGCGGGTGCGGAAGGGACAGCCGGTGGGCATGTGCAGGGGACTCGGCACGTCGCCCTCAAGCAAAATGCGCTTTCTCGCGCGGGTGATGTCCGGGTCCGGGATCGGCACGGCAGAGAGCAGCGACTCGGTATACGGGTGGATGGGATGTGCGTTGAGCTCGTCGGAGTCTGCGATCTCCACAATGCGCCCGAGGTACATGACCGCGATGCGCTTGGAGATATGGTGCACGACCAGCAGGTCGTGGGCGATGAAGAGATAGGCCACGCCGAGCTTTTCCTGCAGCTCCTCAAACATGTTGATGACCTGAGCCTGGATGGACACGTCGAGTGCGGAGACCGGCTCGTCGCAGACGATGAACTTGGGGTCGACCGCGAGGGCGCGGGCGATGCCGATGCGCTGGCGCTGGCCGCCGGAGAACTCGTGGGCGTAGCGGCGGGCATGCTCGGCATTGAGGCCGACGTAGCTCATGAGCTCCAGGATCTTCTCGCGCCGCTCCTTGCGGTTGGAGCACAGGTGGTGCACATCCAGCGGCTCGCCGATGATGTCCTCCACGGTCATGCGCGGGTCGAGCGAGGAATACGGGTCCTGGAAGACCATCTGCATCTGCTTGCGCATGGCGGTGATGTTCTTCGCGGTGACAGGCTCCCCATCAAAGTATACCTCACCGGCGGTCGGCTCATACAGGCGCAGGAGGGTGCGGCCCACGGTGGTCTTGCCGCAGCCGGACTCGCCCACGAGACCCAGGGTCTCGCCGCGGCCCACCTCGAAGGACACGTCGTCCACGGCCTTGAGCTGGAGGGTCTTGAAGCCGGAGCGCACGGGGAAATACATCTTGAGGTTTTTGACCTCTACCAGGGGCTTGCTCATTTTCCGGCCTCCCTTCCTTCAAAGGCGTCGCGCACATTGAGCCAGCAGGCGGCCTTGTGCTGTTCGTTGATCCAGAGCTCCTCCGGCACCTCGGTGAGACAGATCTTCATGGCGTTGTCGCACCTTGCGCAGAAGGCGCAGCCCTTGGGCATGTTCAGCATGTTGATGGGCGTGCCGGAGATGGGGATCAGCTTTTTCTTCATGTTGTTTACGTTGGGGATGGAGCGCAGCAGGCCCCGGGTGTATTCGTGCTTCGGGTTATAGAAGATCTCATGGGCGGTGCCGCGCTCGCAGATGCGCCCGCCGTACATGACCACGATATTGTCGCACATGTCCGCAATGACGCCGAGGTCGTGGGTCACCAGGATGACCGCCATGCCGAGCTTCTTTTGAAGCTCCTGCATGAGTTCCAGGATCTGGGCCTGGATGGTCACGTCCAGGGCGGTGGTGGGCTCGTCGGCGATGAGGATGTCGGGCTCGCAGGCGAGGGCCATGGCGATCATGACGCGCTGGCGCATGCCGCCGGAGAGCTCAAAGGGGTACTGCTTGAGGCGCTTTTGCGGCTCATTGATGCCCACCAGGGTCAGCAGCTCCGCCGCGCGGGCTTCGGCGTCTTTGCCCTTCTTGTCGGTGTGCAGGGTGATGGCCTCCAGGATCTGGCTGCCGATGGTGAAGACGGGGTTTAATGAGGTCATGGGGTCCTGGAAGATGATGGAGCAGCATTTGCCGCGAAAGCCCTGCATCTGCTTTTCGCTCCAGGTGCTGAGATCCTCGCCCTTATAGAGGATCCTGCCGCCGACGATTCTGCCGGTGTCGGCCAGAATCTGCATGATGGAGTAGGCGGTCACGGACTTGCCGGAGCCGGATTCGCCGACGATGCCGAGGATCTCGCCCCGGTCGAGGTCGAAGTTCACGCCGTTTACGGCCTGCACCTCGCCCGCGTCGGTAAAGAAGGAGGTGTGCAGATCCTGCACGCTCAAAAGCTTTTCACTCATGTCCTTACCTCCTCAGCTTCGGGTCGAAGGCATCGCGCAGGCCGTCGCCCAGCAGGTTCAGGCTCAGCACGATCAGGCAGATCATGAGGGCCGGGAAGATCAGTTTGTAGGGATAGCTCTGCAGGCCCTCGCGCGCGGCGTTGGCCAGGGAGCCGAGGGAGGGCATGGGCGCCTTGATGCCGATGCCGATAAAGCTCAGAAAGCTCTCGGTGAAGATGGCCGAGGGAATCTGCAGGGCGGTGGAGATGATGATGACGGAAAGGCAGTTGGGGATGATGTGCTGGCGGATGATGCGCCCCGGCTTTGCGCCGATGCTTCTCGCCGCGAGGATGTATTCGTTCTCCTTGATGGTGAGGATCTGCCCGCGGATGAGGCGTGCCATGCCCACCCAGTAGAGAAGGCCGAACACGATAAAGAGGCTCACCATGCTGGTGCCGAGCTTGTCAAGGAAGCTGCCCGGGGTAAAGTGCAGGCGCTCGTCCAGCACGACCTTGAGAAGAATGATGATGAGCATGTCGGGCAGGGAGTAGATGATATCGACAATGCGCATCATGATCAGGTCGACCCTGCCGCCGAGATAGCCCGAGACACTGCCGTAGAGAAGGCCGATGATGAGCACGATGATGCTGGCAAAAAAGCCCACGGCGAGGGAGATACGCGTGCCGTAGATGACGCGGATGAAGTAGTCGCGGCACTGCTCGTCGGTGCCGAAGATGTGCGGGAAGCGGCTGCCGCCCTTGTCGATGTACTCCTGCTCGAGCTTGCTGTAGGTGAAGGGGGCGAGATTTTTCGCGCCCTTGTCGCGCCTGCCGTCCACGGAGAGGATCTCTTCATAGCGGTAGGGGACGATCATGGGGGCGATGATGATGGTGAGGATGATGCACACAAGCACGATGATGCTGCCCACGGCCAGGGGGTTTTTGAAGAGCTTGCGCATGCCGTCCTTGAAGAAGGTGGTGCTCTCGCTCATCACGTCCTGCTGGCGCTTTTCCTCATCGGTCGCGGGGACGAACATGTCCTTGGAAAACTTCGAGAGGTCGATCTGCGTACTGAGAAGATTCTTTTTCAGTTCCTGTTTTGCCATCTGTCTTTCTCCTCTCAGTCGTATTTGATGCGCGGGTCTACCAGCTTGTAAAGCAGGTCGCAGATCAGGTTTGCCACGACCATCAGCACGGCGAGGAAGATCGTGGTCGCCATGATGAGGGTGTAGTCGCGGTTGTTGATGCCGGAGACAAACTTGCTGCCGAGGCCGCCCACGGTGAAGATGGTCTCAATGACCATGGAGCCGGTGATGATGTAGGCGATCTGCGGCCCGGCATAGGTGATGACCGGAATCAGGGAGTTTCTGAGCGCATGCTTGAAGATGATCTTGAAGCGGCTCACGCCCTTGGCCCGGGCGGTGCGGATATAGTCCTGGCTCAGCGCGTCGAGCATGCTGGTCTTGCTCAGGCGCGTGATGTAGGCCATGGGATAGGCCGACAGGGCGATGATGGGCAGGGTGTAGTTCGGGTTCTTCGGGCTCCACACCGGAAACCAGCCCAGCTTGATGCAGAACACCAGCAGCAGGAGGGTTGCCAGAATAAAGCTCGGCACCGCGGTGAAGAGCGTGGAGAAGAAGACAATGACGCGGTCGGGCCACTTATTGCGCATCAGGGCGGCGGTGCTGCCGAAGACGGTGCCGAAAATCAGGGCCACGACCATGGCGGACACGCCCAGGCGCGCGGAGATGGGGAAGGACTCCTTGATGATGTCGGAAATGTCGCGCCCGTTTTTCAGCGACACGCCGAAGTCGCCGTGCAGTACGCCCGCCATATAGCGGAAAAACTGCTCGGGCAGGGGCTTGTCCAGCCCGTAGCGGGCGTTGAGGGCGGCGATGGTCGCCTCGCTCAGGGCTTTCTCCCGGTTGAAGGGCCCGCCGGGGACGGCGTGCATGGTGAAAAAGGTAATGGCGCAGATGATGAAAACGGTCAAGATCGCGAGCAATACGCGCTTGACAATATATTTGGCCACGCTTCTGTCTCCTCTCTGGTGGTATTGGAGGTTTGCAACCTCGTCTGTGGAAAGTTTCTTTATTATACAATACCAAAAACGGTATTTGCAATCGATTTACTGTATTAAATTGCTGGAAAC
>Ga0310695_10005009_pt1 | contig 23606 bp, 19 predicted proteins | sample RumenRJG_04DNA_FD_203882 | JGI IMG/M metagenome (GOLD analysis project Ga0310695, IMG submission 203882) | Bovine rumen microbial communities from Lethbridge, Alberta, Canada - RJG_04 (v2) (version 2) | ecosystem: Host-associated > Mammals > Digestive system > Stomach > Rumen | place: Canada...
TTGCGGTTGCCGCGTCACATTTGTCGCGCGCTGACGGGTGGCGTAAAGGAGGATGCCCATGAAAAGGACATGTTTTCTTTTGGCGGCGTGGATGGGATTTGTCGTGCCCGCACTCGCCACAGTGGTGATGACTACGGAAACGACGCCGACGCTCTTTGATCTCGACACGACCGGGGCGTATTCCGTTACATCGCGCTCCGAGGCGGTCGCCTTGCCTTATGGCGATGGCGCCACAGTCACGGCGACGGCTCCCGGCGGCGCTGTCACGACGCTGGCCGCCGCCGTCAACGGAACGAACTACTGGACGGTGACAGCGGGCGGCCTTTGGACGCTTTCCAACTCGAAAGAAGGTCAGGCGACTTTTGTCGTCCGCTATGCTGGCGCCGAACAGGGGGCTGGCACGGCAGGAAGCCTATGGATTCTTGTCGATAACGACGAGTTGGGGGGATTGTCGGTGACTGACGGCTTCACCTTCACGATAGAAGGTCCGCTTGCGTCTGTCGCCGGCATGGCGAGGCCGGATGGCTATGCGTTCCTCGCGCTTGGAGATGGACTTTACCAGATGATTCTCTCGTCGAACGGCGCGGCATATCAAACGGCGGCCACGGCCTTTGTCCTCGACACGGAGCGTGAAGGCCCTGATAGAAGGGGAAAGAAGAACGACTTGTGGCCTGCGATTGCATACACGGGCGATGGCTGGGAGCGTGACGAATCGGCCGCTTCGACGTTGACGATTGCGCCTCCTGCTGGCGCGGCCTCCGTCGCGGCAAAGACAGGCACGAGCACTGTTCCGTTTGCCCCTGACGTGGTAGGGGAGTGGACGGTTACGCTCGAATACGGCACCACTGTTCTTGTCAGCAAGATAATGGTGAATGGCGGAGGCACTGTAATCTTTGTCAGATGACAAAGACATAAGTCCAATGAGAACGTTGCGCGGAACAATCCACTGCCTCTGCGCATTGCCGTTGTTGGGCATGGCGGCGAATGCTGCCGATGTAGCATCCTTGGTCGACATGCGGATCGGCACCGGACGCGCCACCGGGAGCAACGTCCTCGGGCCGTGCGTGCCGCATGGCTCCGCGCATCCTTCGCCAGACTCGCTCTGGCCGTCGCCGCACGAAAAGCCGAAGGGCGCGCGGCACGGCTTCGGTCCGCCTACGAGCGGGTGGTGGCCGGGCGACAAGGTGGCCGGCTTTTCGCAGCTTCACGCGCAGGGTACTGGAGGAACGCCGAGCTACGGAATCTTCCGCTACGTCTGCGAGCCGGACGACATGGAGATTGCCGAGGCGCGCCCGTATTTCTTGAAAGTCAAGCTGAAGCAGTCTGGGCTGCTTGTTGACATGTCGGCCACGGCGCATGGTGCCATTTACCATGTCCGCAGGTCTGACGGATCGCCCGCCGTCCTTCCGCTCAACCGGCGATGCAAACTTGCAAAGGATGACTGCGTCAACGAGAAGGGTGAGTTCACCGGAAACTGGAACCCCGCTCCATACCGGTGCCATGCATACGAAGAGACCGACGCCGCGTCTGGCGTGCACCGCATCGCCGTCTCGTTCAAGAGTGAAGAGCAGGCAAAGGCGTATTTCGACGCGGAGCTTGCCGGAAGGTCCGTGGACGACATTGCGGACGATGCGCGGCGACTCTGGGACGCCGCGCTCTCGCGCATCCACATAGAGGGAGTCGACGACTCTGAGCGCCGCAGATTCTACTCGCAGTTTGCGCAGACGTTCATCCAGCCGCGCAACAGGACTGCGGACGGCATCGGCTGGGACGACCACTACACGCTCTGGGACACATGGCGCACGCTCTTTCCGCTTATGGCGATCGTCGACCCCGATTCGCTTGCGGCGAACGTCAATGCATTCGCCGACCGCTTTGAGAGGAACGGACGGTGCGACACGTGCTACACGCAGGGGAAGGACTACAAGGTCGGGCAAGGGGGCGACGAGGCCGACTGCGTAATCGCCGATGCATGGGCGAAGAAGATCGCCGGCATCGACTGGAGTCGCATAGTTCCGCTTCTCGAAAGCCGCTGGAGCGGTCGGACGTGCGAATACCGTGAAAAGGGATATGCAGTCGGCGGCGCACGCGAGGGATACTGCTGGCGGTTCAAGTCCGGTTCCGCAACGATGAGTTTCGCCTATCAGGACTGGTGCTGCGCAGAGGTCCTTTCTGGGCTCGGCAAATCCGGGCTCGCCGCGCGGTTCCGCGAACGTTCGGGGAACTGGACGAACGTGTGGGACGATTCCGCCTTCGATGCACCGAGCGGCATACGCGGCTTTGCGCGCGCACGACTTGCGGACGGCTCGTTCGCGAAGACCGATCCGCGAAAAGGCTTCAACACCGACTTCTACGAAGCGAACTGCTGGGAGTATTCGTTGTTCGTTCCGCACGACATGGCGGAGCTTGTCGTGCGATGTGGCGGAAAGGACGCCTTCCGCGACCGGCTTTCGTATGCGCTCGAAAACGGACTTGTAGACTTCGGCAACGAGCCAGGCTTTCTCGTGCCGTGGCTTTTCGCATACGTCGGTCGCGGCGATCTCGCCGCGAAGGGCGCGCGCGAAGTGGCGAAGCTCTTTGCGGGCGACGACTTGCCGGGAGACAACGACTCCGGCGCGATGAGCGCACTCTACGTGTTCCTGAAGCTCGGATTCTTTCCAGTCGCCGGACAGGACATCTACATCATGCACGGATGCGCATACCCGAGAATCGAAATCGAGCTTGCTGGAGGGAAGACATTCGTCATCCGCACTACAGGATGCGGCGACGCTATCAAGTCGGTCACGCTCAACGGACATCCCCACGACCCGCTGTTCCTGCGACATTCCGACATCATGTGCGGCGGAGAGCTTGTCTTTGAAATGACGAACGCATCAGAACACTTCGGGGATTGAAATACACGATGACACGGATAAAGACATGCACCGCGAAGCGGCTGTTTCCGGGCGGGCGTAGAAACTGGCGCGACAAATCCGCGATAAATAGTGAAAGGATAATATGACGAGAGTCGCGAAAGGAAGAAAAATGAGAACGACATGCGGAACAATCCTGGCGGCGGCGTTCGTGGTGTTTGCAACTTGCGGCGCATCTGCCGCGTTTGTCGCAACGGACGACGCAGCAGTACTACCGACTTAAGTTCGCGGACACCTACTACGGCGAGATGACGCACTACGGCCTCTACCGCCTCGCGTGGGCGGATGTGAGGAGGGCGCGGGATTGACAGGAAAAAAAATGCGTATAATATGCGCTTGACAATCAAAGAAAGGAAATAATCCATGGCAACAGGAAAAGCACTCGATGGAAAGCCGTATGCGGGAAATCCGCACGTACGGTTTGATGAGGGGGAAGTCGCACCGGCGGCAACGCCGAGGCGTGGGTCTCTACTCTACAAGAGGATAGTGGTGGCGATTGGATTGGCGGCGTGCGGCGCATTTGCCGCGGAAGTCAACGACTGGGAGAACCTCGAGGTCAACTCGATCAACCGCCTGCCGGCGAGAACATACGCGATGCCGCTTGCAGACGAGCAGGCGGCGTTTTCGGACGCGCTTGAGCCCGCGACTCCCTACGCCGTTTCGCTGAACGGCGACTGGAAGATCAAGTGGGTCGGCGACCCTGCGCGTCGTCCGCTCGATTTCTGGAAGACTGACTTCGACGACGCCGACTGGGCGACTATCGATGTCCCGAGCTGCGTGGAAATGCGCGGCTACGGGTCTCCGATATACACCAACGTCCGCTATCCTCACAGGAACGACTGGCCGAAGATCATCGACCGCGATTCCGGAACTCACGACTACAACCCCGTCTCCAGCTACCGCCGCACATTCGCCGTGCCTGAGGCGTGGAAGGGCCGCAGGGTGATTCTCCGCTTCGAGGGCGTTGGCTCCGCGTTCTACGTGTGGGTCAACGGCAAGAAGGTCGGCTATGCCGAGGACTCCAAGCTGCCGAGCGAGTTCGACATCACGGAATTTTTAACGCGTAACCGCCCCTTGCGGGTGGACGCGACCCATAGGGAAGCGGCCAAGCCGAGCGAAGCGAGTGCCGAGAGGCGCAGTGACGCAGAGGACGCAGAGAATATTCTCGCCGTTCAGGTGTTCAAGTGGTGCGATGGCTCCTATCTCGAAGACCAGGATATGTTCCGCTATTCCGGCATCTTCCGCGACGTGACGCTCTGGTCGATGCCGAAGGACGGCATTTGGGACTTCAATGTCAAGACTCGTCCTGAGAACGGATATGAAAATTGGAGTCTCGAGTTGGAGTTTGAGAATGGCGGGTCTGCTTCGCTTTACGATGCCGAGCAAAAGAAGGTTGGAGATTTGAAGCCTATCTCCAAATCCAACTTCCAACTCCAACTCAAACCGCGGCTCTGGAGCGCCGAGGATCCGTATCTCTACACGCTCGTCGTGAAGAAGGGCGGCGACATCCGCGCGAAGAAGATCGGCTTTAAGGAGCAGAAGATCGTAGGCAACACTTTTCTCGTGAACGGCATGCCAGTAAAGATGAAGGGTGTGAACCGCCACGAGACGAATCCCGAGAACGGCCGCACCGTGTCGCTTGGCGACATGCTGAAGGACATCACGCTCTTCAAGCAGTTCAACATAAACACCGTCCGCACTTGCCACTATCCAGACCATCGCCTCTGGTACGATCTCTGCGATCGCTACGGCGTCTATGTGATTGCCGAGGCGAATGTCGAGGGACACGAGCCGGGATACGGCGACAAGGGACTTGGCCGCTTCAAGGAGTGGGACCATTCCATCGTCGAGCGCAACGAGCGCCATGCCGTGTTCTACCGCAACAATCCGTCCGTCACGATGTGGTCGATGGGCAACGAGACTGGTCACGGCGACTGCTTCCGCCATGCAATCGCTGCGGTGAAGAAGGTTGATCCGTCGCGTCCTGTGCACTGGGAGCGCGGCAACGAAGACGCGGATGTCGACTCGACGATGTATCCGTCCGTCGAATGGGTCGAGAAGCGCGGCAAGCTCGGCAACGAGAAGCGCGGCGGTGCCATGTCTGGCGAGGGTGGCGGCGAAGGTTACGCCATTTCCGGCCACACCGCCGGCAAGCCCTTCGTCATGTGCGAGTATGCTCACGCGATGGGCAACGCCGTCGGCAACCTGAAGGAGTACTGGGATGTCATCTACGCATATCCCGCGCTCATCGGCGGCTGCATCTGGGACTGGGTGGACCAGGCGATATGGAAGGACACGGGGCGCATTGATCCGAAGACTGGCCGTCGCGAGCGCTTCCTTGCTTATGGTGGCGATTTCGACGACTTCCCGAACGACGGGCCGTTCTGCTGCAACGGAGTCGTCGATCCGCTGCGCAACGTGAGCCCCAAGCTTGTCGAAGTGGGGCATGTATACCAGGACATCGTTGTGGAGAGGGGAACGGGTAATGGGGAACGGGGAACGGGTAACGGGGAAACGGGTTTTGTCCTGAAGAACAGATACTGCTTCACCAACGCCTCTCAGTTCGACGGACGCTGGACTCTTCTCGCCGACGGCGAGAAGGCGGGCGAGGGCTTGTTTGTGGTTCCGTCTGTCGCCCCGCTCGCCACTGGTGAGTTCAAGGTTCCTGAGCTCGACGCGGCTCTCGCGACAATCGGCAAAGACAAGGAGGTCTTCGTCAACTTCGAGTTCCTGACGAAGACTGACGCGCCTTGGGCAAAGAAGGGGTATCCCGTCGCTCGCGACCAGATTCTCCTGAACGAGAAGCCTGTCGTCGAGGAAAAGTCAGACGGCGACGCTGTGGCCGCGCATGACGACGACGGCGACGATGTTACGATCGAGCGCGGCAAGACGTATGCCGTGTTCAGCAAGAAGACTGGCACTCTCAAGATGCTCGTCATGAGAGGCGCGACGATCCTCTCTGATTTTGACGGCATCTCCGCGGGCCCGCGCCTCACCTGCGCCCGCGCGTGGACAGACAACGACCGCTGGGTGTTCTTCGGCGGCTCCTGGAGCGACGACCGCTCGAAGGGCCTCGAGGGGTGCGGTCTCACGCAGCTCCACTACCATCCGGGCCGCATCGTCGTCGACGGTAATGTCGTGAGGACCAAGGTCTCGGTGGACGGCATGAAGGGCGCCGGCTTTGAACACGAGTGCGAGTGGACGTTCGCGTCCGATGGGTCTGTCACGCTGAAGAACAAGGTGGTTCCCTTCGGCCGCATGCCGAATGCTCTGCCTCGTCTCGGACTTTCGCTCCGTCTCGCCCCTTCGTACGAAAACATGGCGTGGTACGGACGCGGCCCGTGGGAGAACTACGTCGACCGCAAGACGGCGAGCTTCGTTGGGATTTGGCGCTCTACCGTCACCGGCCAGTTTGTCGACTACGTCCGTCCGCAGGACTGCGGCATGAAGTGCGACGTCCGCTGGGCGGAGTTCACCGACAGGCACGGCAGGGGCGTCAAGTTCTCTGCGAGCGAGCCGCTTTTCGTGCAGGCGCTTCACTACGATTGGGAGACGCTTGCGTATTCGCGCCATGTCAACGGCCAGCGCCGCATGCGTGCCCCGCTCGTCCCGAGCGAAGACGTGCTTCTGAACCTCGATGTCAGGCAGACGGGACTCGGCGGCGCGAGCTGCGGCCCCGAGCCGATGTCGAAGTATCGTTTCGACCCGAAAGCCCCCGTCGAGTGGACGCTTAAGATCGAACGCGTCGGAAAGTAAGGGAGAAGCAAAATGACATCGATAATTCTTGCCGCTGCTGCTGCGGCTACGTTTTCGTTTGGAGAGGTCAAGGTCCACTGCGAGGATCGCGACGGCTGGAAGCTTGCGTTTGCGCGTGAAGTTGCGCCTGACGGCGCGGAGATCGCGAAGATCACGCTCGACTGCGCGGAGACGAAGGTTCCGCCGAAGACTTGGCTGTCGGCGAAAGTTCCTCAGGTCGGCATGGACTATTCCTGGAACGTCAACACAGGCGACTGCGGCATGCGCCCGAACTGGGGCGCGCGTTCGCACACCGAGGTCGCGCAGGGCATGCCGGTCTTTGTCTTCTTCGATGGAAACGACACGAGCCATTTCTCCGTCGCGGCCGAGGAGTGCGTGCGTCACCTCGACCACATAGGCGGCATCCGCGAGGAAGGTAGCATCCTCGAGATCGGCATTGGCTGGTTCGAGACGCCCGAGGCCCCGATTTCGCACTACGAGACTCGCGTGAGGTTCGACGCTCGCGCGAAGGGCTTTGCCGACGCGGTGCGCGAATCCGTCGCGTGGATTGAGAAAACGGCTGGCATCGTGCCGTGCCGCGTTCCCACGGCCGCTTGCGATCCGCTCTACTCGAGCTGGTACAATTTCCACCAGGACGTCTTCGCCGCCGACATCGAGGCGGAGCTTGCGATCGCGGCGAAGCTCGGCATGAAGACTTTCATCGTCGACGACGGCTGGCAGACAGACGACACGAACCGCGGCTACGCGTTCTGCGGCGACTGGCAGGTCTCGAAGCGCCGCTTCCCCGATATGGCTGCGCACGTGAAGAAGGTGCAGGACCTGGGGATCAAGTACATGATGTGGTACTCCGTTCCCTTTATTGGTCTCAAGAGCGCCAACTACGAGAAGTTCAAGGGCAAGTATGTCGTGAGCAACGACCGCGGCATGGGCGCAGCTGTTCTCGATCCGCGCTTTCCTGAAGTCAGGAAGTTTCTCGTCGATACATACGTGAAGGCGCTCAAGGACTGGAACATCGATGGTTTCAAGCTCGACTTCATCGATGCCTTCCGTTTTGCCGGCGAGGATCCCGCGGTCAAGGAGAACTACGCCGGGCGCGACATCAAGTCGCTCCCAGTCGCCGTCGATCGTCTCATGACCGAGGTCAAGGAAGCGCTTACCGCGATCAAGCCCGACATCCTCGTCGAGTTCCGCCAGAGCTATGTCGGACCCGCGATCAGGAAGTACGGCAACATGCTGCGCGTTGGAGACTGCCCCGGAAACTTGAGGCGCAACCGCTTCGCCATCGCGAACCTTCGTCTCGCTTCCGGCAGCGCCGCAGTTCATTCCGACATGCTCGAGTGGAACTTCGCGGAGAGCCCCGAGCACGCGGCGCTCTACGTCATCAACGCCATGTTCGGCGTCGTGCAGTATTCTGTCATGCTCCGCAATGCGCCGAAGGAACACCTCGCGATGGTGGAGAAGTGGATCAAGTTTTCGCAGGACCACCGCGATACGCTTCTTAACGGCAAGTTCACGCCGCGCCATCCCGAACTTCAATATCCCGTCATCGAGGCCGAGAGCGACAAGGAAGTCATCATCGGTCTTTACGACGACGGCCGCATTGTGGACGTTCCCGCGAAGAAGACGTTCGTCATGAACGCGTCGGGCAAGGATTCCTTCGTCATCCGCCGCGGCGGAAAGATCTCCGAAGTCTCCTGCAAGTCGGGCGACTGGATCGAGCTCTGAGGCGATGGAATTCCGCTTCCACCGCAAGGAAACGACTGCGTCGACAAACGCCGACGCCCGCGAAGGGCGTCCAGGCGACGTGTTTGTCGCAGAGTTCCAGACGGCGGGGCGCGGTCGGCTTGACCACGAATGGCATGCCGCGCGAGGCGAGAACCTTACCTTTTCAGTCGTGCTCGACGCGGCGGATGCGTCGCCTGCGGAAGTCGCGACGCTCCCGCTCGTCGTAGGGCTCGCCGTCACTCGCGCCGTGGGGACTCTTCTCGGCAATCCTTCCCAAGTCGCGGTAAAGTGGCCGAACGACGTGCTTGTCGGCGGCAAGAAGATTTGCGGCATCCTCTGCGAAAGGAACGGCGACGCGGTAATCGCGGGCGTCGGGCTCAACGTAAACCAGGTCGACTTTCCGGCCGAGATCGCCGCGCGCGCGACGTCTCTCCGCCTAGTCGCGGAAACGCCCTTCGACCGCGACGGCGTGCTAAATGGCGTCGTCGCGGAAATCGGCGACACGCACTCTCGTTGGCTGCGCGGCGGATTTGCCGCGCTCCGCGGCGGATTTGCCGCGGTCGACTGCCTTAAGGGGCGTGAAGTCGCGGTCCTTGCGACTGACGGCGATGCCGCGCCGATAAGGGGGCTGTGCGGCGGCGTGCAGGAAGACGGCTCGCTTCTCGTTGGCGAAACGCGGGTGTATGCCGGCGAAGCGCATGTGTCTGAGACTGGGCTAACACTTTAGGGGGATTGTCTAATTCTCCAGCATTTATGGTATAATGACGTCATGAAAGAGATCTTGGAACAGTCCTTTGGCTACGTAATCTCTCTTGGCGCGGCAGTTATGATGCCCGTCATCTTCACAGTTCTCGGAACGCTGATCGGCATCAAGTTCTCGAAGGCGCTCAAGTCGGGTCTTCTCGTCGGCGTCGGTTTCGTTGGGCTCGGCGTAGTGACTGCGCTTTTGACGTCGAGCTTGGGGCCCGCCTTGAAGGGTATGACCGACCTCTACCACCTGAACCTTCCGTTCTTCGACCTTGGCTGGCCGGCTGCTGCGGCTGTCGCGTATTCGTGCGCTGTCGGCGCGTTTATCATTCCGGTGTGTCTCGGCGTAAACGTCCTTATGCTCGTGACAGGAACGACGCGCACGGTGAACATCGACCTCTGGAACTACTGGCACTTCGCGTTCCTCGGCGCGATGGTGTTCTTTGCGACAGGGTCGCTCGCGTGGGCGTTCTATGCGGCAATCGTCCTCTATGTCATCACGCTTTGCATGGCCGACTTCACGGCGCAGGGTTTTCAGTCCTACTACAAGGACATGGACGGCATCTCCATTCCGCAGCCGTTCTGCCAGAGCTTCACGCCGTTCGCCGTCGCGATTTGCTGGGTGCTCGACAGGATCCCCGGTTTCTCGAAGCTCGATATCGACGCGGAGGGAATGAAGAAGAAGTTCGGCCCCTTGGGCGAGCCGCTTTTCCTCGGGCTTCTCATCGGCTGCGGCATCGGCGCCTTGCGGTGCGATTCGTGGAAGGCCGTCGTTGATTCGATTCCGTCCATCTTGAAGCTCGGCGTCACTGTTGGCGCAGTGATGGAACTTATCCCGCGCATCACCGCTCTCTTCATCGAGGGCTTGAAGCCGATCTGCGAGCAGAGCAGGGAGCAAAAAGGGTCAGACCTGATTGCCACAGTAAATTACCACAGTAAATAAACATGGCAGCAACAAACAGAATGAAGATTGGCATGGGTCAGAGCGTCGCGGCAAATCTGCCGCGTTTCCGTCTTGTTTCTCCGCCGCAAAAGTTTTTTACGATTTAAGATTAGATTTAAGAATTGAACATTTGCCTTTTCTTCGAGGGTACGGGGCGGGGCGTCGCGGGCAAGGTAACGAACGTGACGCGCTTGCGTGATCTCTGTGTTGAAGACGCGCGGCAAAAGCTGCATCTTGAAGCTGGGCCTGGGACTCGCTTGGGTTCGTACCTCTGCGGCAAGATTGCCGGTTCCGACTGGCAGGCCATCTTTCGCGACGCGCGACGCTGGTTTGAGGCGAACTACGAGACGCTGCCGAAAGATGGCATAGCGACGAAAGTTTTCCTCTTCGGCTTCTCACGCGGGGCGCTTATTGCTCGGCACTTCGCGGCGTGGCTCGACAAGCTTGGCGTCGAGGTTGACTATCTTGGATTGTGGGACACAGTTGACGCTACCATCGGGCTGGATGTCGCGGCGGATTGTCCGCGCAACGTCAGGAAGGCGCGGCATGCCGTTTCGCGTGACGAGACGCGGAAGTTCTTTCAGTATGTCCCGCTCAAGGGCGGCGAAGGGCAGGTTGTTGAAATGCTCTTCCCCGGCAGCCACAGCGACGTCGGCGGACTTTACGACGACGATCACCTTGTCGCCGACCTTGCTCTCGCATGGATCGCGGCTGGTGCAAAGCGAGAGGGATTGCGGCTCAAACGCACCGCCCGGCTTTCGCAAAAGCTCGACGCATCAGCCGTCGTCCTGCACGACGCCCACGACGAGGCCTCGAATCTCTGGGGCGCCTTCGACCGCATTCGCCGCAATTTACCTCGAATCAGATTGCACTTCGCTTGCAAAGGACTCTGATGTGCGGCGGCAGTGAGGCGGGGGAGCGAAGGTCCGAGCGAGGGGATACGGCGTATTCGCCGAGGGTTCCCCGAGGAGGAGCCTTCGGCCACCGCCTCACGAATCCTTTTGCGCATGGTTGAGTCGGATTTGGAGAATCACGAATATGGATGGTTGAGTCGGAATCGTTCTTGGATTCGACACGAAGGATGGTTGAGTCGTGGTTGGGTTATGGTTGGAGTGGTTGTTGGATGGTTGGGGAAATGGTTGTGTAGCGGTTGGAAGGATGGATGAATGGCGGATGGGACATGGAGGAGGTGGTCGGAGCGTGGACGAGGGGTTGCTGTCTGACGGACGATGGAAGGTCGAAAAGGCCCGCTCATGTGGCGCATTGTCTAAAAAATGTCGGTCCCGACTTTTTTGTATGGATTTCCGCTGAAAGAGTATGCTATAATACGAGCCGAAAGCTGAAGTTGTGGCCGGAGGTGCGACAGTATGGCAAATATGATCGAGCAAAATCCGATAGCAGGAGCGTCCGTCTACGGCGTGGAGCAGTACTCCTACACCGTGAACGGCGTCGCCGGCAAGGACTATGCCGCCGCTCTTTCCGCCGCGTCCTTCAAGGAGGCGGTCGCAATCGAGCAGGCGCTTAGCGCGTACTCCGAGGTCGTCCGCCAGCGCATGCGCAAGCTCGATGATCTCGGCACGGCGATGGCCATCCTGAACGAGGCCTACGCCACGCTCAAGACCAAGGAACAGGAGAGCGGCGACACCACGGCCAACATGGTGAGTCTCGCAACAGCCCGCGACAAGGCCGCGCTCTACGGCGTCACGATCAACATAACGGACTACACCATCCAGGATCTTGGCATCAGGATGTGCTACACGACCCGCCGCAACCTGATGAACGCGCAGAACGCGGTGCAGTATGCGATCGACAAGGAGGACAACGAGCTAAAGCAGGACACGGTTTCGCTGAACTCGTATGTCTCCAAGCGAGACAATTCCTTCTCCACTGCGTCGAAGCTCGTGAGGAAGGCGCTCGACGCGGCGAGCTCGACGATCGGGAACATAGGGTAGTTTAAAGGTTAAAGTTGAAAGGAGGGTGACATGGCGACGATACAACCGCAGACACCGGTGACGCTGAGTCAGGAATGGGGCGTAAGCTTCAGCGACTACAAGGTCAACGGCAAGCCCGTCGACTTCCAGGATCTCATGATCGAGATCGGCGCGAACCGCGCCGTGACGGTCGAGGCGGAGGTCGTGCCGCTCACGACCCGCATCAAGACGCGAAACACCGAACTCGACAGATTGGGTTCGCTCCTGGCCATCTTCACGAAGACGCAGGCGGATTTCGCGAGCGACGCTGCCGGCGGCGACAAAAAGTCGGTATCCGGGATAACGTCCGACCAGTGGGATTTGCTGCGCGAGGCGTACGTGAAGCGCGGCGGCTCCGATCCGGGACCTACCTGGAACTATAGCTGGGCGAATAGCGATTGGACCAAATCCAGCGTCGAGGGCATGATACAGGCGCTCAAGTCGATGATCGACGGCCGCAACAACAAGGCGCAGACGGACATGACGCGCCTCCAGCAGCTTGTCGACCGCCGCGACGAGTCGTTCTCGACGGCCTCGACCCTGATGACCTCCGTGAGCGACACGAGAGGCAACCTCATAAGGAACCTATAGTGGAGAAGTTCAAAGTTTGAAGTTTGAAGTTCAAAGTTGAGGTTTGAAGTTCAAAGTTGAGGTTTGAAGTTGAAAAGGAGCTTGGCATGGCGATAGGAGTAGAAACAATCGCAGTGAACCGCTACGCACCGCAGGGCGCGGACGCGATTTCGCTGTACTCGAACGGCTCGGCGGAGGGCCTGACGCTCGCCCAGCTCGCGATTTCCGTCTGCCTCCAGGCTGCTTCCGCCTACGAGGGGCAGAGCGTCGTCAAGATGAACGTCCTCACGAGGGGCGCGGTCAAGCTTGACGGCGCCGCACAGTGGATGGAGAAGATAGCGAACGGATCGGCCGACTGGGCCCAGGCGAAGGCGTACATAACGAGTGAGCTCGGAATCAATGACGCGGCGCTCCCGGACGCGATCAACACCTACGACAAGCGCATGGCGGCGGTCAAGGCGGTGAAGGAGAAGATCGACGCGCTCACGCAGCAGCAGCAGCGCGACATGATCGACATGCAGACGCTCGTGAACAGGCGCGACGTCGCGTATTCCACCTCGTCCAACGTCGTCCGCACCCTCGGCGCCTCGCAGGAAGCGGACGCCGCGAATTTCTAAGTTGAAAGGAGTCTGACATGGCAATCGGAACTGTTGAATTCGACCTCTCGATGGTCAGTCCGGAGTCGGGCGAGTTCCTCACAGCGCGCACGTACACCGTGGAGGGCGTGGAGAACGCGGACGGATCGCTTCGCCAGCTCTCCATCGGACAGCTCGTGATGGCGATCTGCCTCAACCGCGCGTCGAAGCTCGAGACGGACATCATCGCCCTCATGGAGGAGATGAGCGCCACCTCCGCCCAGCTGGCGGCGTTGACGGAGATCGAGAACGACATTCTCGACGGCGGGGCCAACATGGACAACATCAACACGAGCCATGTTACCTACGACGGCCGGGACTACACCTTTTACGATTTTCTTGTGAATGTGATGGGATTCAGTTCGTCCGATGTTCCGACCGGGTTCGCCGACGCCTCGAACACGGACCTCATCACGCTGATTGAGTCGAAGATGGACGAGAAGAACTCGTTCTCGCAGCAGAAGATGATCGAGCTTCAGTCGCTCACGAACAAGCGCGACCAGAGCTACGACATGATCTCGAACATCCTCAAGAGCCTCAATACGACTATGACCGGCATCGTGAACAACACGTAAGGGCATGGTTTTTGAAGATATTGTGGCGGTGCTCGAGCGCGCCTTCAAGCTTGAGCTGAGCGTCGTGCAGGACACGACGGTGTTCGAGGTGGCAAGCGAGGACGGCAGCACGAAAGTGCAGGTTCTCCTCCAGAGCGTGAGCGAGCGAAAGCTCGTGCTCCTGTCTGCCGACCTCGGCGAGCCGCCCCCCGAGGGCTGCGAAAAGCTCTTCCGCACGATGCTCGAGGCCAACAACCTCTTTTCCGGGACGGCAGGCGCGACTCTCGCGCTGGACCAGACGTCCGGGCGCTTCCGGCTCCAGAAATACGAGTCGCCCGATGAGCTCGCAAACGACGCCGAGGGGAAGCTCGTTTCCTTCATCGAGACGGCGCTCGTGTGGAGCCGCTCGATAGCCGATTTCCGTCCGTCGAACGAAGCAGGGGATTCTCCTGGCGATTTTGGCGCAATTCAAGTGTAACCTTTCCAGGTTTCGCGTGTATTCAGGTTGCCGGGAAGGTGCAGAAAAAGAAAAGGAGGACCTGACATGCCAATCGTACATCTCGACGGTCTGAACATCTCGCTGGACAAGTTCAACGAGGTAGCGGACGGCAAGTACAACATCGGCCAGCTGAAGCTCGAATACAACGACAAGATAAGCGCCGACATCGGGCTCGGCGGCGGAAGAGTCTTTAACGTGGACACCGGACTCACCAAAAGCGAACTGCACGCCCAGATGAGAAAGGTCGCGGGGCTGCCCGAAAAAATCGAGGAAACCGGCAATGAGCGGAAAGTCGGCGCGAAGGACGTCAAGGAGCGCAACAAGAAATTGCTCGAAGACTTGAGTTTGCTTTTCGAATTGGTCAATGACCAGGACGCCTACAACGCCGAAGTAAGTGAGGTCGCAGCAAACTTGAAACCGCGCAACGGGCTTAAGTTGACGGAGGAAGACCGCCTGAACCATGCAAAGCTGAAGTGGCGCGACAAGAGGATGGATCCCATCGTGACAAAGCTCTCAAAGGCGTTGACCGAGGCGAGGGGGATGGACCGCAGGAACGTCCAGCTTGTGAACGACGTGCGCCAAGTCTGCTGCGGCAACAAGGTGATTGACGCGAAGAAGCTTCTCGACGATATCTCCGACGTCCTCTTCAAGAAGCCGCCGACCCCGCCGGATTCGACTTCATCCATGTCTGACTGAAAGGATAGGCACCGACCCGGCGCAGCCCCGGATTTTCAACCTTTCAACTTTCAACCTTCAAACCTTTCAACCTTCAAACCTTTCAACCTTCAAACTTACAACAGGAGAAACACACCATGCCACTCGACATCAGCTTCGACCAGTTCAACCGCATCGCGTCGGGAACGTACAACGCCGGACAGATCGACTACAAGGGTTCCGACGACAACGTCACCCTGAAGAAGGTCAACGCGCACGTCCGCTACCAGTCCCTGAACACCGCGACGATCGACGCCAAGCGTGTTGTGGACATCAAACAGGCGTTTGTGCGGGCGATGGAGTCGAAGCTCGGGTCCGACAAGGGGGCGATCGCCGAGATCCGCAAGTCCCTTGGGCTTCCGCCGGACGACTCAAACCCACGCGCGCTGAGCGCCCGCGCGATCGAGCCGCTCACGCGCCAGGAGGTCCGGCAGATCATCGACCGCTACGTGAATCGCGCGGACGGCGCGAACGCTCGGCAGGACGACGCGGAAATCGCCGCCCGGCGCGACGCCGTGAACGTCCAGAACCAGCGCGCGCTGCCGATCCGGATCGGCGACCAGTCGTTTCGTCTCGACAAGATGGCGGCGGAGCTTGAAAAGAAGACGGTGGCGGAGCCGGCGAAGTCCCAGGCCGCCGAAATCCTGAAGACGCTCACCCGGCCGGACGGCAAGATCGACATCCCCGCGCTCGCCCGCTCGCTCAACGTCTTCGCGTTCATGGCGGAGCGCTCTGCGGCCGCCGACAAGACGGAGGGCGCGCCAGACGCCGAAAAGCGCTTCGCGGCCGCCTTCGCGCAGGCGCTCGACTCGCTCGACAACGGCACGCTTTCGCAGGTCTACCAGGGGCTCATCTCGCGCGACGCGGACGGCCTCAAGAACGAGCTTTCGCGGCGCCTCGCGAAGTTCGACCTCACGGCGGAACAGACCGGCGTGTGCTGCCGCATGGCTTTTGCCCTCGGTCACCTAGAGGCGCTCGTCCTCGGCGAAATTTCCCACCGCATCGCGCTCGGCAAGGCGGAGACGCCAGAAGCGCGCCAGGCGCTCACGGCGCAGGCGCCGGTCTTCCGGCATTGCGGGAACGACGTGCAGCGCGATCTCTCGAAGCGCGGCGGCGCCGGCGAGATGACGAGCGTCAACCTCGAAATCCTCACGAACCGCGCCGCCTACGGCAGCATCCACGGAGGAGAACTCACGGGGAAGGCCGACAAGGAGATGCGCGACGCGGGCTTCACGGAGGCCGACGCGCACGACATCGGCGACATGATCCGCAAGAGCGAGCTGACGGTCAACGCCCACCTTTCGAACCTCCTCGGCTGGCGCAAGGGGCAGGATCCGAAGAACCCGCCGCTCTTCCAGCCGGGCTATTCGCTCGTCAACACCTTCGTCTCCAAGGAGCAGAAGAACATCGCCAAGGACGCCAACTCCTACCTCGTGCGGCGCAACCAGATCGAGAAGCACTTCTTCCCCGAATACGGCAGCATGCCGCAGTTCGAGGGCAGGGACCGCCCGAACTACGCGGCGTTCAATCTGGCCAACGGCGTCCAGGGCGCCGCGCCGAACTACGGCGGCGTCGTGTTCGTGATGAAGGAGCACGTCAAGCAGCAGGCCACCTACACGCTCAGCGACACCTTCTTCGCCATCAAGTTCGATTTCACCAAGCCGGAGGAGTGCAAGGCCAGATTCCTCGAAAGCGCCGGAAAGTATCTCTCCAAGTTCGTGAAGCCCGAGGTCGTCGCGCAGCTCGCCGACCCTTCCACGGCGGCCGGGGCCGCCCTCGAATACTTCTTCCGGCTGTATGCCGCGAGCGGGGTCATCACGGGCAAGGGGCTCGAGACAGACAATAGATTAGTGCAGATCGAGGATTCCCTGAACGCCAACCGCATCGAAGGCGCGCGGAAGATCGACAAGGACGACCTCATGGCCGTCCTGTTCGACGCGATCGGCGTGAAGGAGGACGGGGCCTCGCGCGTGGCCGGCTACGACAACATCGAGAATCTCCTGGCCGGCATGGAGGAGCTGGACCCCGTCCTCATGGGGCTTTCCACCGTCCGCCGCGCGGCGAATCCCGGCGAATCCATCCAAGTCGCCGGAGGCGAATACATCGAGGCGCAGCTGCACGGGCCGATCGTCGTCTCGCGCGACGTGGCGGAAATGCGCGTCGACGTCGGCGAAATCGACGAGCACTACCGAAATCTGGCGGACGACGACCCCTCCGTCACCGGCGGCATGGACAAGGACAAGTGGATCGCCGCCCAGATCGCCGCCGACAGGGAGAAGCTCCTCCGATTCGGCAAGGACAACGGCTTCAAGGTGACGTTCTGGGAGAAACCCGACGGACATGCGATCGATGTCGCGAAGGCGAATCTCGTGTCCGACACGCGCACGGTCAAGCGGATGATGCAGGAGAAGAACGAAGCCTATTTCCACGACTTGCTGGACAATCATTCGAACGAGCTTTTCGACATGGCGTTCAAGGGGCTCTCGAATAGCTCCATCGTTTTGGCGCGGTCGCTTTTCGGCGAGGGACTGGCCAACGCCCCGGAATGGCTTGGCGACGTCCTGCGCGCCGCCGCCGGGCGTTCCCTGGAAATGATCGACAACCTCGAAACCGACGACAACTACCGCAAATCGGACATCCGGGAAAGCGTCGTCGCGAACATGAGCGAAGCGCTGGGCCAAATTCTGGACGCCGTGTCGGCCGGCCGGAAGCTCGGCGAGACCGACGACAGAAGGCTTCTCGCCTTGATCGGCGAAGGTCTCGACTCCGGCATGAAGGCCCACAACGTCATGAATTTCGTCGCGGCCAAGATCGTCCGGGAGCGCATCGCCGCCGACCCGCAGGCCCTGATCCGGGAGACGCTGGAGAAGGAGCTTGCCGACCGCAAGGACGAAATCGCGGCGCTCGGGCTCCCCGGCGGCTTCGTTCCCGGCGGTGCGGCCCTCAAGCGAATCCTCGGCAAAATCGAGGAACACCTTGCGAAGTTCGCCTCGAAAGGCGGCGCAGCGGCATCTCTGACGAACTGCCGGAAGCTTGTCGACGAAATCCGCCGGAAAGTCATCGCGCCGGAAATCTCCTCGCGCCTCGACCACCTCAAGGCCGTTGCGGGGAAGCCGTTTCCCGACGAAGCGCTGAAGGACTCGTATTACGGCTGGGCGCTCAACGCCGGAAAGATCATGTCCGGCGAGGAGGCCACGGGCGTGAAGGCCGGCGCGGAGACTCTCTACGCCTCCCTTTCGGCGCTGCTCACGGCGAAGCGGGACTTCGGCGCGCCCGCCTTCACGGCCGCGCTTCAGAACGTCGTCCGGATCATCGATGAGGTCTGCGAAGCGGACGCCGCCGCCAACTATCAGGGCGAAGACGCGCGCCTCGGCCCCGACGACCGCAACGGATACGTCTCGCGAGCAGTGTCCGTCGGACTGGCCGCGATCGAGGCGAAAATGGGCCGCCAGGCCCTGGAGAAGCTCGCCCGCATCCTCTCCTCGCCCGCCGTCACCGACCTGCGCCAAGCCATGGGCTCGGTGTCGGATGCCGAAGGCAACCCGCTCACCACCTGCGCGACGATCGGCTTCGCCATTGCCGAACGGCTGCAGAACAAATACGGCTTCGCCTCCATGCCGCTCAAGCTCCCGATTATCCCGTATTCCCAGATCCCGCCGAACATCCGTTCGCTCCTGTCGGCGATCGACCCCGAGACCATCGCCGCGCTCGACGCCAAGACGCCCTACGCGCCGCAGACGACCAAGACGATGCCGCCTGCCGTCAATCCGGCGGCCGCGCCCAAGACCCTCGCCGAACGCAAGAATGCGCTCATGGGCGCTCTCCCCGCCTACGGCAGGCACGAGAAGACCTTCGAGGACGGCCGCAACATCCACGGCCGCGGCCACGCCACGCGCGTGTTCGTCTTCGCGAACGTCCTCGGCAACATCATGCGCGAGCGCGGCGTCAGCGTGGACATGGGCTCGCTCTCCATCTCCGCCGCCGGCCACGACATGGGCCGCAAGGGCAGCGGCACCGACCACTGGGAGAAGGAATCCGGTCAGCTCGTCGCGAACCTCGCCGAAGAGACCTATCCAGGCGCCTACGGGGACGAGTGGAAGACGCAGACCAATCTCAACGTCTCCGCCGGCCACGGCGCGGATGCCGACTCCCGGCGCACGGTCGAGGGTCTTCTCATGAAGGCCGCCGACTCGCTCGACTACACGCGCGTCGCGCCGCTTGAGGCGAATCGCTTCCACTTCCTCGAGAAGACGCTCAGCGTCGGCGGCGTCCACGTCATGCAGGACGACGCTCTCCGCAAGGCGCTCATGCACGAGGCGGAGCTCCTCACCAAGGCGACCTCCCCCCTCGCCGCAAACCGCGAGAAGATCATCCGCCTCAAGGAGAGCGACGACAAGCAGAAGGTCCTGCAGGGCGAAGCGCTGGATGCGGACGTCACGGAAGCCGAAAGAAAGCTCGCACAGCTCTCCGACCAGGAGGTCGTGGACCGGATCGAAGCGGAAATCCGCGACAATCCCACCAAATACCCGCTCCTCAACAAATACTACTTCTACGACCAAGAGTAGCCCCCGATTTTCAACCTTTCAACCTTTCAACTTTTCAAGGAGTCACACAAAGTTATGGCAATCAATCTCGCGAACCTCAACATCTCGCTCGACGAGTTCCAGAAGATTTCGTCGGGCTGGTTCAACGCCGGCGAGGTCCGGCTCAAGGACGAGCACCCGACCTGCTAGATGTCGTTGCGCTGGCTGCGCAGGATATGGAATAATTCGCGTGTGAACAAAAGTTAGGTGGATATCCGCCAAAGAATTGGAGGGTACATGATTGTCAAGCGCGAAGAATCGGTCAGCAGGCTCGTTCGACTGATGGGGAACGGGAATGTGAAGGTCATCACCGGAATCCGTCGGTGCGGCAAGAGCTTTCTGCTGAGCGTCCATGGGGTTCCCATGGACGATTAGATGCTTATGTATCCGCGCTATTTTCTGACAGTTTCTCGTGGCGTCGGATGGCACGAATATGATAGAATATGTGCCGTAAAATGCAACAAAGCATGACGAGCACAACATCCAGATTCGCCTATCATGGCGGGACGGAAGCCGTAATCGCGCCGGAAATACGCGAGCGGCTCCATGCGCCGGATTTCGGCAAAGGCTTCTACACGACCGCCAGCGAGGAACAGGCGATCCGTTGGGCGAAGCGCGTCCGGCTTGTGCGGAAAGCGACGGAAGCCGTTGTGACCGTCTATGACGTTTCAGCCCTTGCGACAAATGCGCTTGCCATAAAGACATTCGATGGCGTTTCTGAAGAATGGTTCGACGCAGTCATCGCGTGTCGCCAGGGAACCGACGTGTTCGCGGGCTATGATGTCGTCATTGGCCCCGTGGCGAACGATAACGTCTATCAGACAATCCGCTTTTTCGAGACCGGCGTCTATTCCAAGGACGAAGCGATGCGTCGCCTTCTCGCAGAGCGGCTTTTCAACCAGATCGTGTTCAAGACTGCCGCGGCGCTCGCCTGTTGCCGCTACGTGTCGCACAAGGTCGTCGAGGGAAGCACCGCCGCATGAGCGAACAAGCTTTCCAGCCGCTCCTCTACGCAATCTCGGCCGACGTCGTGAAGCGCCTCGTCGCTGGCGGCATGAGCCTTGGCACCGCACTTGGCGCGTTCTATTCCTCTCAGCTCTACGCCGCGCTCAGCGACAGTGCGACGGGGCTTTGGTGTGCGCCGACGCGCAGCCTCGTTGCATTCTTTGACGAAGAGCGCAGAACCGGCCATCTTCCCCTCGATTGGAGCGAATGACGATGAACGGCTACAACAAGATAGATTACGCCGTCAACATCGTCGAGGCCTACCGCCACGCAAAGGGACTTTCCGGCGAAGAGGTCGCCAAGCTTTTCGTCGATGCTGGCGTATTCAAGTTTCTGGAGGACTTCGGCGACACCCTCCACTGCCAGAGCGACGAAGCGACAATAGCCGAAATAGACGATTTCATAAAGACCCAAACCCCGTGACGCGCTACATTCAGAGCGTCCATGGGGTCTGACCCCATGGACGATTCGCCGCCCCCGGTCATTGAGCCGCAGTACGTCTTCGGCGCGCCCTTTCCTTTCTAGCCGACAGGCAGTTTCTTGCTCTATTTTGCGGATTTTGCGGAAATCAACCACTCCCCAAGTCGGAGGAATGGTGGTATAATCTATGTAATCTATGTAATCTATGTAATCTATGTAACCTTTGGCAATGTGGCGTGTAAACAAAGCAGAACCTTTCAAACCATCCAATCAAAGTGTAAAAAATGGTATAATGCATCCGCAATCCTAAGGAAGGAGAGTTGAACATGCTAGACGGTATTTCGCAGAGCCTCGTCAACATGACGAGCAAATTCGGCAAGGGCGACCTCGACAAGGGGGTTGTATTCGACACGCAGACCGGCAAGTTCGCGGTCAATCGCAATGCGGACCAGATGGGTCTCGGCGACCACAACTACTTCCAGAACGAGACGCCGACGGAGCTGGGGAGGCAGAACGCCATCATCAGGAGCGCGCTCGCGAACTCCCTCAAGAAGATTCTGTCCGAAGGCGGCGGATTGATCGGCCAGGCCCAGCAGAAGGCCCTGGACGAGATTTTTACGACGCTGTTCGGTGCGACGGACGCAACCGGCAACTTCGGGAAGGACATGGAAATCTACCGTCCGATTACGGCGCGGACGGTGAAGCAGCTCGTCACAAAGGCCCAGAAGGCGCATGCGCAGGCTGCGCTCGAGGCGCTCCCGGCCGGGAGCGCGAAGATCGACAACGCCGAAAAGCTCATCGCCAAACTCTGCGCCAACGCCTCCCTCTACGGGAAGACGAACACCGTCCAGAAGATGGTGGAGAAGCTCGAGATCGACCTCGCCAAGTGCGGCGCGAAGCTCGAGGCGGCGACGACTGTGAAGGCGCGCGCCAAGGTGGAGGCGTCGATCGTCGCGACGGTCGACAAGTTTATCCGCGAGGCTTCGCAGCTCGATGCTGAGATGCCGGGGGCGGATTTTGCGATCGAGCTGGCTATCGAGGAATATACGGACTCGACGGGGAAGTTCCTCGGTCCCGGATTCTGCGCGCAGTTCCACAAGCGCGCCATGGGCATGATCGAGCCGGGGATGACCTTCGATGCATTCAAGGCGAAAATCGCCGAGGCACTGCCCGGAATCGTCAATGAGGCACGGGCGAACGCCTCCTCTCCGCTCGTCTTCAGCTCCAGGCAGCCCGGCGTCCCGCAGCCCGCCGCCGTGGGCCTTTCGCAGGAGAAGATGAACGCCGTCCGCGCCGAGTTCCAGGCTTCCATCGCGAACGGACAGACGCTCGTCCAGAACGGGACGAACCTCACGTCCGTGCCGGGGTTCTCGATCGGCGCGGACAAGTTCGACACGACCGTGTTCCTCAAGGGCCAGCCGAAGCCGTCGGACAACAGCAGGAGCATGGACGAGAGTTTCACCGCGAACATGCGTTCCCGCGGCGAAGCGAGGCCCCTCGTCAAGGTGGTCAATCCAGACGGATCGGTCATTTCGCTTCAACGCTGCGTCGCCTCCCATGTCGACACGGTCTGCGGAGGGGCCGGCGTGCAGTCCACCGCCGTCAAGGCCGCGATGATGCTCGACCTCGGCCGGCTCGTGGGCGGTATCGCGGAGGATCTGCATCTCGACGGCAAGCTCCGTGAGGGCCTCAAGCAGGGATGCGACTGCACCCTGACGCTCAACGACGACGGATCGATCGACGTCACGCTATCGACCAAGCCGGAGAGCAGCGTGGAATGCTCGCTGACGCTCAGGATCTCGACGGAGGGCGAGCGCTCGCTCGTCTCGTTCTCTGGCGTGAAGACGAGCGACGCCTTCGCCGACAAGGTCGAGCAGGCCGAACGTCGCCGTCTTTTCGCGGCCAAGATGGATCCTGTGACCGGTTCCATCACCAAGATGGCCGCCGCCAAGCTCGCCGAGATCAAGCAGTATGTCGAAGCGCCGAACGTGTCTGCACGCATCGGCGAAGAGAACATGAACTCCCTCCAGGTGTCCGTCACCGGGCTTTTCAACGGACTCATCGGCGAACTGCGCCACCTCGCGGACGATCCCGCGGCGCGTCTCGAGAAGACGCCCGACCAGTACGAAAGGGACTTCGCCACGCAGATCGAAAACCTGCGCCAGCGCACGCTCGCGCGCATCCAGTCGAACCTCTTCCTGGCGGTCGACTTCAAGAAGTCCTTCAATGACATCGCGGCGAAGTGCAACGCAGCTGCCGGCAGGCTGGACGCGGCGGGAATGAACGGGCTCGCGAACGTCGTGAGGGATTTCATGGTGCGGACCAACACCTACCTCGCGGACCTGCGGTCCAACTTCATCCTCTCGGGGGAGGTGTCCGAAAGGGCGGCCAAGGAGCTTACGACGGCGGTGAAGGCCTTTGCCCGGCGCGCCATCGACGTCCTGACCTCGCTCAATGACAAGCCGACGGCGGAGGACGCCGTGGCGTTCGCGACAGGACTGGAGTCGCTGCGCTTCCCGGTGCTGGCGTTCAGGACGTTCTCCGAGAGCGCCCGCACCGCGATGCTTTCCGCG
>Ga0310695_10005011_pt1 | contig 23598 bp, 24 predicted proteins | sample RumenRJG_04DNA_FD_203882 | JGI IMG/M metagenome (GOLD analysis project Ga0310695, IMG submission 203882) | Bovine rumen microbial communities from Lethbridge, Alberta, Canada - RJG_04 (v2) (version 2) | ecosystem: Host-associated > Mammals > Digestive system > Stomach > Rumen | place: Canada...
GAGATTTTCACTATCTGGTGAAAGTCTCAGAAAAAAATATTAACTTTGCCGACGATATAGAAAATCACCAACCGAGTGAACGGATATCATCGGAATTGGTGAACGGGTATCGCCGGAATATGCATGCATTAAAGCCAAGATGAAGTTGAATGTGCTTCAAGACAATCAACATACTGATGAAGAAAAGGATAAGCGTCTGAAGCAAATTAACCTTGAAATTCATCAAATAGAAGAAATAATGAAGCATGACCTTGAATATAGAGGGTTGTTGATACCATAAATATCAAAAAAACGTTTACAGAATATGAGCAAGATTTCTATCCGGTTCTATAAAGACCATCAGGTTCGTGCCGTGTGGGACGACGACAATAATCAGTGGTGGTTCTCGGTACTCGACATTGTGGGTGCTATCAACCAACAAGATGACTACGAGAAGAATCGCAACTACTGGAAATATCTGAAAGCCAAGTTGCGGAAAGAGAATAATGAAGTGGTTAGTGCCACTACCCAGTTGAGACTAACTGCTCCTGACGGGAAAAAACGCTTGACCGACGTGCTTAATCAAGGAGGTGTTGAACTACTGGCCAAGAATATTCATAACACAAAGGCTGTGATATTCCTTGATTGGTTCAAATACAGCGAGAACAGCATCGACGGCCGTAGCCGTAAGAAAGCCTATACGTTGATAGAAGGGAATATAGTGGCAGACAAAGACATTGGCACCGTAAAAGCACTTCAACAAATACATGCCTATATCTTTGGTGGTCTCTATGACTTTGCTGGACAGATTCGAACGAAAACCATTTGGAAAGATGGAACGCTGTTTTGTCGTGCAGAGTATCTGATGAAGAATTTGAGCCTGATAGAAGCAATGCCAGAAACAACTTTCGACGAAATAGTCAGCAAATATGTGGAGATGAATGTGGCGCATCCTTTTATGGAAGGCAACGGGCGTAGCACACGTATCTGGTTGGACTTGATATTCAAGAAACGGTTGGGATTGTGTGTAGATTGGAGCAAGATAGACAAGAAAGCATATCTGGAAGCAATGAGGAGGAGTACAACTGATGCCTCACACATCAAGGCGCTTCTCCAAGGGGCTATGACCGACCGCATTGACGACCGTGAGACCTTCATGAAGGGCATCGACTATTCGTATTATTATGAACAAGAAGAATAATTGACTTTTTCGAAATCATTATAGCTTATGTATCCGGAAGTAGAGCACTGTCAGACCAAGAAAGAACAAACTGCCTGTAAATCGGCAGGTTACCTGATCCAAAGTAAAGATTGTATTTGTAATAAATAATGTTTCATGGCAAAACGCAGAGAAATAAGAAATAGCACCGCAGAGTTCCTAATCTTCCAAATTGAGGGGAAGGAACAAGGCGTAGAGGTCTATTATAAGGACAAGACCGTGTGGCGTACCCAAAAGGCGATGGGTATGCTGTTCGACTGCTCGACAGACAATATTGGCCTTCACCTGAAAAACATATTCGCTTCTGGCGAGTTGGATAAGGCCTCAGTTACCGAGAAAATCTCGGCAACTGCTTCCGACGGGAAGAAATACATGACACAGTTCTACAACCTCGATGCCGTCATCAGCGTCGGCTACCGGGTGAACAGCATCCGCGCCACCGGCCCAATCGGCCATCATGCAAAATGACAAGTTGACCACAAATGACAATAAAAAATCACGTATGACTACGTGGAAGCCCCATGGCCTGTGTTCCCGAGGTGTTCCCCATAGATACGAAAAAAGGAGTTACGTCTTCGTAACTCCTTGATTTTCAAGTGACTCCCGAGGGATTCAAACCCGCAACCTTCTGATCCGTAGTCAGAAAAATCGGGTTTTCAGCCGTTTTCAGAATTTTTCAGAAACTTTTGCAAATAATTGATACACAATATTTTGTAGTGTTGGAAAGTTTTCATACCTTTGCAGTGAAATGCATTGTAATGTGCAATTTTCGTTTCACTTTCGTTTCACCTTTTGAGAAATCAAGTATAAAAGCAGAGGTATGAAGAAGACATCAACTACGACTATTTACAAGAGCACGAAGGAGGGCAAAGTAAGGTTGACCATGACTCTCGACCCTCGCAAGGGTACTGACAAGGATATGCCAGTATGCGTGCGTGTGCGCATTGGCAACCTCCAACGCTATTTCATCATGCCCGAGGAGAGGTATACGGCCGAGGAGTTTGCAAGCATCATCAACGAGGATAACAGGAAACAAGGGAAAAAGCGCAAGGAGTTTGATGACTTCTTTGACAGAATCAAGAGGGAAACAAAACGGCTGGTAGAGGATGGCGATTTTAGTCCCTTGGAACTCTTGGAGAAAATCACGGCAAAGATCAATGGTCTCAAGGAGGAAGAGGAAGCGAAGGGAATGACCATCTACGACGTGTGGGAGCAGCTGCTGAAGGAATTAGAAGAAACCAACCGTATTGGTACCCGCAAGTCATATCTCGACTCACTCAAACGATTCAGAAAAGATATGGGCGAGAAGGTGCCCAATTCCTCCATCAACCAGCAGCTTGTCGACCGATGGGTGGCCAAGATGCAGAATCCCAAGGAAGGCAAAACCATGAGCCAAACCACCATCGGCATCTATCTGAGGGCTTTCCGTGTGGTGGTACGCCGTGCCGCCTCCATGGGTGTGCTGCTGAACGACAAGATGGACTTGTTTAAGGGAGTCAAGGATGTCAACCGCAAGGGTGAGCGTAAGGAGTGGTGTCTCAACGTGGAGAAAATGACCCGACTCTATGAATTCTTCGAAAAGGGTGAGACCAAGGACCAGGAGGGAAATGAATTGTATGACCCACAATACAAGAAAAGGCTGTTCCACTCCTTGGGGTTGTTCCTCTTCTCCTATCTTGCCAACGGGGCCAACATGGCCGACATTGTCAAGTTGCGGTACGACGACTTCTACTACAACCATGAGCAGAAGGCCATGCGCTTCATCCGCCAGAAGACGATGAGGGAGACCGACGGAATGGAAGTCATCTTCCCCATCCTGCCGCAAATACAGGTGATTCTCGACCGGATAGCCCGGAAGCCCCAGCGCGGCGCTTTGGTGTTCGACATCATTAAGGAAGGAATGACAGAGACACGCATCAAGGAAATTGTGTCGTGTGAGAACGCCAACATCAACGCCCGAATGGAAAATGTCGCAAAGTTGTTGGGCATGGAAGAGAGGCCGACACCCACCTGGTGCCGCCATTCATACGCCACCAACCTGCGCGATGCCGGAGTCTCCACCGAATACATTTCCACGATGATGGGGCATACCATGACCTCAGGCAGTGCCACAACCCTCAACTACCTTTCACGCTACAACATGGCTACCATGGTGACCAATAACTCCAAACTGCTCTCCACCAAGGACAAGAGCCAGAAGAAAGCAGAACTCGTGGAACGACTCATGGAGATGGACCAGGAGAAGTTGGAGGCCATGCTCAAATTGATGGGATAAAGTCTCCAAATAAACATTCTATTATTTCATCCAATTCGCTAACTTTGCATATTCAAAATATATCAAATTATGGAACAGAACAAAATCATCATATACCAGACCGAGGACGGACAGACACAAATAGATGTCCGTATGGAGAATGAGACCGTGTGGTTGACACAAGCACAGATGGTTGAACTATTTCAGACAACCAAACAAAATGTAAGCCTACACGTTGGCAACGTATTCAAAGAAGGCGAACTCGAAGAAAATTCAACAGTCAAGGAATACTTGACAGTTCAAAAAGAAGGCAAAAGAGAGGTCAATAGAAAGGTGAAATACTATAACCTCGATGTAATCATTTCCGTCGGTTATCGTGTCAAAAGCAAACGTGGAACGGCATTCCGTATATGGGCAAGGAATATTCTGAAAGAATACCTTGTCAGGGGCTATGCCGTCAACCAGCGCATACACAGTGAGCAAATAGCCGAATTGCGCCAGTTGGTCCAGATGGTAGGCCGCACCATACAAAACCAGCAGATAGAACCAAATGACGAAAACCAGGCTTTGTTCGACATTGTGGTGGATTACACCTATGCCCTCGACACCCTTGACGACTACGACTACCAACGTCTGCGTTTGGCAGGAACCACCCAGGAAGACAAGTTCCATGCCACCTATGAGAATGCCATGGAAACCATCAAGGCACTGCGTGATAAGTTCGGAGGCAGTTCACTCTTTGGCAACGAGAAGGATGACTCTTTCAAAAGTAGCATCGGACAAATCTACCAGACATTCGGCGGCGAGGAACTCTATCCCAGTGTGGAGGAGAAAGCAGCCATGCTCCTCTATCTTGTCACCAAGAACCACTCTTTCAGCGACGGCAACAAACGCATTGCCGCCACTCTCTTCCTATGGTTTCTCAACAACAACGGCATCCTCTATCGTCCTGACGGCACCAAGCGGCTGGCAGACAACACCCTTGTTGCCCTCACCCTGATGATAGCCGAGAGCAAGACAGAGGAAAAGGATGTCATGGTGAAAGTGGTGGTGAACTTGATCAATCAAAAGAACCTTTAGTCAAAGCAAATGCAGAGAAAGCATATATTCTCTGACTGTAAGAAAATGGTGGAATGTTTTTCAACAAATAAAAATTATGTCGGACAAGGAAGAGAAGAAAACCATTGGAACCCCAAATAGCGATGAGGAAGAGCAGTTGCATTTTGAGATTCCCAAGGAAATGCATGATGCATTGAGTCAACTTGTCAAATATCAGAATACATGCTTCAGGGAGTGCACAACGCTGCTGGCAGGTTTCAAGGCCACCAAAGGGCCCCAATGACCGACATCGTAAAATTGCGGTACGACAAATTCTACTATAACCATAAGCAGAAGGCCATGCGATTCATCCGCCAGAAGACGATGAGGAACTTACCTTAAAGTTGCATCTGGACTCAAAAATGTTTGAGATTGATGTTAATTTCGCTCTTTCTCTTATGGATTGACACGGATTCTCAACAAAAAACAGTACCTTTGTGACGTGAACGAACGTAAAGACATCATAATAGCAGACACACTGAGAGGCATCGGCAAAGGTGAAGTTGCTGGTTATCTTTGTCATGCTTATTGCCATAAGGGTTTCTGTGAATTCAAATATAATAACAATGTTTATAGGCTGAAGGTTGGTGAATGCCTTATCATCAGACGTGGCGACTTGGTGGAACGTGTCAACGAAAGCGATGACTTCCATGTAGATGTGGTTTATGTCACTCCGGAGTTTATTGAGGTTTCCACACCACATAGTAACTATGGCATGAAAGGGTCGATGGCTTTGTTCAATGACCCTATTTTACACCTTAACCCTGAACAGCAGAAAGTGTGCGCACTCGACTTTGACTATATCAAACGGCGTTTGGCTTTGACAACTCACAACTTCCACCGTGATGCCATGATCAATGCAATCCAGTGCATGATTATCGATTTCTTCGACTTCCATGCATCACTATATGGGAATGAGAAGATAACTTCGCAATATGCTGATTTGATGGAGCGTTTCTTGGCATTGCTGGAACATGGAGATTTCCGCAAGAACCGAGACATCGGCTATTATGCTGACAAGCTTTGCGTCACCACGAAATACCTCTCCGAAGTATGCAAGAAGGTTAGCGGTTTTCCTGCCAACTACTGGATAAACCGATACACGGTGCTTGATATTAGTCGCCAGTTACGAGACAAAAAGCGCTCATTTACCGAATTGACTGACCTATATGGCTTCTCCTCACCCAGCTACTTCAGCCGCTATGTGCAGAAGTATCTTGGCGCTTCACCCACTGACTTTAGGGAGTAATAAACATGCTTTTTACCTACGGTCGAAATCGCTCACGCTTGGCAGAATGAGCAAGTTCTTCTGCACTCGCTTAATCGCAATTTTCGGTAAAAAGTGAATGAAAACCCGTAATTATTATCAAAATAGTTACGGGTTTTCTGTGTAATTTCGCACCCAGTTAATAACTGGTTAAAGATATGAAGAAATTGATGATTCTCGCAATGTTGGTCATGGGTAGTATGACGGCATTTGCACAGGTGAGTAAAGAAGAACAGGAGCTGATAGACCTCTCGAATCAGAAGTGGGTTTGGATGGCGGAGAAAAATGCCGACCGTCTGGCGGAGTTGTTCTTGGACAATGCGCAGTTCGTCCACATGGGTGGCGGCTGGGGCAAGCAACAGGAAGTGGATATCATTCGTGGTGGCATGATCTGGTACAAACACGCTGACATCCATTCGCAGGAGGTGAAGTTTACGGATAAGAACGTCGGCACAGTGTATAGCAACATTCATCTGACCTCTGAGGTGGGCGGCCATCAGGTGCGTTTCCCGTTCATGGTGAGCGAGGTGTATATCCGTCAGCCGAAGGGCTGGGGACTGTCGGCACTCATCTTCACGAAGTTGGCAGAGCCCGACCCGCGATTCGAGCCTGCACTGACTTTGGGCGAGAATATAAGGATGCCACAGTTCGGCATCGGCACCTATCAGATGACTAACGAACAGGCTAAGGCAAGTGTGCTGGCTGCCCTGCGCATGGGCTATCGTCATATTGACACGGCTCATGCCTATCAGGACGAGCGCGGTGTGGGTGAGGCTGTCAAGGAGAGCGGCATTCCCCGTCAGGACCTTTGGATTACAAGCAAACTCTGGCCCAGTGAGTATGGAGAGGGAAAGACTAGCGAGGCTATTGATAAGATGCTGGAGCGATTGCAGACGGACTACATCGACCTGCTCTACGTGCATCAGCCAATGGGTGATTTCGTCGGGGCGTGGAAGGATATGGAGAAGGCCGTCCGTGCTGGGAAGGTTCGTGCGCTGGGTATCTCCAACTTCGATGCCAACGATTCTGTGTTCAACCTCATCATGGAGAAGGCCGAGATAAAGCCTGTCGTTCTTCAAATAGAATGTCACCCTTACGCCCAGCGTCTTGACATCCGCAAGAAGGCAGCTGAATACGGTTTGCAGGTAGAGTGTTGGTTCCCACTGGGTGGTGCCATGTCGCAAGGGGCATTGCTGAAAGACCCCGTCATCGTGAAAATTGCCGAGCGTCACCACAAGTCGCCCGCGCAGGTCATCCTCCGCTGGCATCTGCAGGAAGGTCTCTCTGTCATCCCCGGCTCGCGCAATCCGCAGCACATCATGGAGAATGCCCGGATATTCGACTTCGCCCTCTCCGATGCCGACATGCAGGCCATCCGTTCGCTGAACAAGGAACAGCGTTTCTTCAACATGGACTACAAACAGGCAGAGCAGTTTATGTTGAATTGGAAAATCGACGATTAGCGAGAGCAGAAAGAGTTTACTTTTTATGCCGAGCGTAGTCGATTTCGCTTGGAAATCAAAATCGAAGAATAAACAAATAACAAGTAATATGAAGAAACTATTTACAATCGTAGCCATGATGCTACTGGCCGTGATGGGACTGAGTGCCTGTACGGCAAAGACAAACAAGGCCAACCAAGAGGCTGGTGAGTCAACAAACGAAACAACAAAGAAAGAAACAATCGACATGAAAGGAAAGAAAGTCTTGGTTGCCTACTTCTCATGGAGCGGCAACACACGCGAGGCGGCACAGTACATTGCCCAGAAGACAGGTGCCGACGAGTTTGAAATCATCCGAGAGAAAGCCTATCCAACGGAGTACACGCCCTGCACTGAGGATGCCAAGGCGGAGAAGGAGGCCGGCGAGCGTCCTGCCATCAAAGGCAAGGTGGAGAACATGGCGCAGTATGATGTGGTGTTCGTCTGCGTCCCCGTGTGGTGGTACACTGCTCCGATGCCCGTATTCACGTTCCTGGAACAGTACGACTTAAAGGACAAGACGGTCATCCCGTTCTGCACAGCCTACAGTGGTCCGTCATCTACGCTGCGCGACATCGTGAGGGCCACACCTCAGAGCAACCATCTGGACGGCATCTGCATCGTGACGAAAGAAATGGGCGGCAAGGATATGGACAAGAAGCACCCGAAGATTGACAAGTGGCTCACGGAGATTGGATTCTAAGCGTATGGGAAAGAAGTTGATTTTTGGAACAGTGATACTGCTGGGGCTGACGGCTTGTAGTGAACAGAAGCAAGCAGCCATGGAAGGAGTAACTAAGGAGCAGATATCGTTTCCCATCGGTGAGCCTATAGACAATCCCGCATTTACGGGCGAGGCTTATCTGAAACCGCTGATTAGCGTAGATTCTGTGTTTAATTTTCCACAAACCAATGTCGTGACGTTCGGCCCTGCGGCACACAGCAGTTGGCATCGTCATGGTGGTATGGTTGTGCTGGTGACTGACGGTGTAGGACTCTATCAGGAGGAGGGCAAGCCTGCACAGATTCTGCGTCGCGGTGACGTATTGCAGATTCCTGCAGGAGTGCGTCATTGGCACGGAGCCACAAAGGACAACTGGTTCTCTCAGGTAGTGATTTATGATTCGGCTTGGAAACCTGCAGAAACATACAATGACAGCGATAATTCCATTTCGGATGAGTATTACAATGGATTAGAGATGGAGGAGTATGCGCACCAGACCACAACTGACAGCCTGATGTTTGCAGCCCCTGACTCCACGCTGTCACTGCCGACATTCAACGGGCCGATTCGTCTGGAAAATACGGTGGATGCTCCAAATGTGGCAGGTTCTCCAGGACTTCACTACGTCGTGTTCGAGCCCGGTGTCATTAATGCCTGGCACACCCATCCCGGAGGCCAGATACTGATAGCAACCGACGGCATCGGATACCACCAGATTGAAGGTCAGCCTGTAGAGGTGTTGCATCCAGGCGATGTCGTGATGTGTCCGCCCAATGTGAAGCATTGGCACGGTGCCTCACCCAATTCGCGCTTCGCCCACCTGGCTGTAGGTACCAATCCAGACCGTCCAGCCGTAGTGTGGACTGACGAGATGCTGAGTAAAGAGGAATACGAGCGACTTCCAAAGGAATAGGAATATGAGAAAATCAATGACTACAATGATGATGCTGATGACTTCGATGTTTGGTTGTGCAGCCTGTTCATCGGACGGTGCTTCAAAAGAGGCAGCAGACGTTTCGGAAAATGACAACGTGCCGACAGATTTCCAGATACAGTACACCACACCCGTGCCGTCGGAGTTCTTTCAGGCTGCAACGCAGCAGGGAACGATTGAGTTGGTTGAGTATGATTCAAAGGACTACACGCAAAGCAGCCGTCCCGCAACGAGGAAACCTGCCTACGTATATGTGCCATACGGCTATGACCCGTCGAAGCAATATGACGTTATCTACCTGCTGCACGGCTGGACAGGAGTGGCCCAGGAGTATTTCCTGGGGCGCAGCGGTAGCAGCCGCACAGGGTTGGTACACATCTTCGACAACCTGATTCAGCGAGGACTCTGCCGTCCGTTCATCGCCGTATCGCCTACATGGGACAAGGATAACCTATCAAAAGGATGGGGAGAGAGCACCCAAGAGGCTGCCGTATTCTCACAGGAGTATGTGAACGATCTCATCCCTGCTGTTGAAACGCGCTATTCCACCTATCTGGCAGAAGCGACACCCGAAGGCATCCTTGCCTCGCGTGCCCATCGTGCCATCGGCGGTTTCTCGCTGGGCAGCATCACGACGTGGTATGTCTTCGAACAGGCTTTCGACTATAGTCGCATGTATTTGCCCATGAGTGGCGACAACTGGAGCCAGGGGATGTATGGCGGTGCCTACTATCCTGACGCAACTGCACAATTTCTGGCTGACATAGTCAATGCCTCGCCCTACAAGAACGACTTCTATGTATGGTATGCCGTGGGCACTGAGGACGTGCGCATCGACCAGACCCACAACCAGGCAATGGCGATGGCCAAACTCACCGACACCTTCAACGCCAACACCTTTTCCTATCACATGAAGGAGGGCGGCCGCCATGACTTCAATGCCGTATGGGAGTTCTGCTACCATGCCCTGCAGTTTTTCTTTCCCGTCAATGAGGCGAGTGCCATTCGTAGTGTTAAGCATGAAAGCGCAGCGACAGGAAGAGCATATACACCGGATGGGATGCTTGCCAGCGGAGGACGAGGCATACAAATCATAGACGGCAAAAAGATTGTCAAATAACCTACACATTATTTGTTATATGCAGAAGATTCTATTTACAGCAGTAATGATGGCGACCTTGCTGACCGCTTGTTCGAGTGACGATGACAACAACACTCCAACTGAGCTTATCGACAATCTGAACGGGAAGACGTTGGTCGTATATTTCTCCAAGACCGTTCCCGATGGCGTGGATGCTTCGACGGGAGCAACGCAGGTTTTCAATTACAACAATCGTGAGTTGGGGGCTACCCAATGGGTGGCACAGCAGATTGCAGACCGCACGGGAGCCGACATGCACCGCATCACCGTGGCCGACGACTACTATCCCGTGACCTACAACGAACTGGCCGATTTTGCACGCAACGAGAAGGAAGCAGGCACACATCCCGCACTGACTTCGACGCTGACAAATCTCGCCGACTATCAGAACATCATCATCGGCACACCCGTGTGGTGGTACACCGTGCCGATGCCCGTTTACAGTTTCCTCGACACCTATGACCTGAGCGGCAAGAATGTAATGGTGTTCACCACCCATGAGGGAAGCGGACTGGCCGATGCCATCAGCGTCATCCGTCAGCAGGAGCCACAAGCCAAAGTCAATTCCTCAGGTTTCCAAACGAGGGGGGCAAGTGCCGGCAGTCAGTCCAATGCCATCAACGAGTGGCTAAATGGATTGGGATATAAATAATTTTGACAAGCTACAATATGGAAGAGAAAAGTGTGACACGTAGAGAAGCACTGAAGATCATGGGATGTTCAGTGCTTTCAGCGGCTATAATGGCATCGCCGCTGAGCAGTCTGGCGTCGTCAAGGGACGCGAGTGGAAAACAGATGGGGAAGCGGAGGTTGGTGTTCTACTTCACGGCAACGGGCAATAGCCTGTTTGTGGCGAAGGCATTAGGCACTGAGTTAGTCAGCATTCCACAGGCCGTCAAAGATGGAAAGCTGGAGTACGAAGCCGACGAAATTGGTTTCGTGTTCCCCGATTATGCTGCAACGGCCCCGATGTTAGTGCGCTCATTCGTGAGGAAGGCAAAGCTGAAGGCTTCATATATTTTCTCAGTCATCACGTTTGGCAATTTCGCAGCCAACGTAGCCGAATGGTGGGATGACTATTGTCAAAAGCAGGGTGTCACGAACCAGTACATCCAGACGCTGATGATGGTGGATAACTATCTGCCTGTGTTCGACATGAACGAACAGATAAAGGCAGAGAAGCACACTGCCGAGAACCTGGCGACCATCGTAGCCGACGTTGCGGCACATCGCCAGTTCATTGCAAAGTTTGACCAGATGAACGAGCAGATGCAAGGCTTCCTGTCAAATCTGCAGAAGAGTCACTTCCCGATGACTGCCGAGCAACTGCTAAAGTTGAATACCGAGGCCTGTATAGGCTGCAACACCTGTGCCAAGGTCTGTCCGCACGGAAATTTCAAGATGGCAGACGACGTGGCCCAATTCAGTGGCGACTGCGACTACTGTTTGGCTTGCGTCCACAACTGCTCGCAGAAAGCCCTCACGCTGGCTCGTGGCGAACGCAACCCACAGGCCCGCTACCGTCACCCCGACATTTCTTTAGGCGAGATAGTCAAAGCGAACAATCAACATTAACACGTTTTTTATGAAAAGGAGTATTTTAATCATATCTATGCTGGTAGTGACCGTCACGATGATGGCACAGGCCAATGTGTATTTCACCAAGGATATTTCCGCAGAATCGTTGCAGAAAGTCTATGAGGCTCTGGGTGTCCCAGCAACAGGGCGTGTGGCAGTGAAAATCAGTACAGGCGAGTCGCAGAACTCGAACCAACTGAAGCCTTCGCTGATTCAGGCTTTCGTCAACGGAGTGGACGGAACGCTCGTGGAATGTAACACCACCTACAGCGGCAGTCGCAGTACAACGGCCAGTCACCGACAGGCCATCCAACAGCGTGGCTATACCGTGGCTGGTGGTTTCAAGTACGAACTCGACCTGATGGACTCCGATGGTGCCGACTCAGCGGCTGGCGAACTCGAACTGCCCATGTCAGCTGATACGCAGAATGGAGTGGCACCCCACTTCCCCTATGCAGTGGTTGGTGCCCACATGGCCAACTACGACTTTATGATTAACCTCGCTCACTTCAAGGGCCACCAGATGGGCGGTTTCGGCGGTGTACTGAAGAATCAGTCGATAGGCATGTCGGCCCGTCGCGGCAAGGCGCTCATCCACTCAGCTGGGCGTAATACGGTATCGGAGCGTTGGTTCTCGTATGCCGATGACCAGGACGGCTTCCTTGAGTCGATGGCTGAGGTTGCCAACGCCATCAATCAGTATTTCCATCAGGAAGGCAAGAACATCATCTACATCGATGTGATGAACAACATCTCAGTGGATTGCGACTGCAATGGTCGCCCTGCCCAGCCCGTGATGAAGGACGTCGGCATTCTTGCCTCCACCGACCCAGTGGCCCTCGACCAAGCCTGTCTCGACTTCGTGAACATGCCTTCATCGGCCGGCGACAACCACCAGCCACTGCTCGACCGCATCGCCCGTCAGCACGGCACCCACATCATCGACCACGCCGAGCGCATCGGTCTCGGCAGCCGTTCTTACACGCTCATCGACCTGGCCGACCTCGACGACATGCACTCTGCCAAAACTGAACTGCCTCAGAGCTACAACATCTTCCGTATCGACGGCACGCCCGTGGGTACCAATTTAAAGAGTCTCAATGGGCTGTCGGAGGGGCTATATATTATCAATGGGAAAAAGGTCGCGATTAAGTGAGAGAAATGTAAGCGAGCTTTCATTTTTCTCGCTTAATCGGCTTTTTCGGTAAAAAGTGAAAGGAGACCCGAAATTATTATCAAAATAGTTTCGGGTTTTGTGTGTAATTTCGCACCATGAAATGAAATCAAAAACGTAAGTAGGATATGAAGCAGAGAACGTTAGGACAAGATTTGAATGTATCAGCCCTTGGGCTGGGTTGCATGGGTATGAGCCACGGCTACGGGCCGGCGCGTGACAAACAGGAAATGATCGAGCTGATTCGCAGAGTACATGACGAACTGGGCGTGACATTCTTCGACACGGCAGAGTGCTACGGGCCTTATACCAACGAGGAACTTGTAGGCGAGGCACTGGAGCCTATACGAAATGAGGTGAAGATTGCCACGAAGTTCGGCATCGCGCTGAGAGACTTCAAGCAGGCACTCGACTCACGGCCAGAGACCATCCGTGCTTCGGTGGAAGGTTCACTGAAACGGTTGCGCACCGACCACATCGACCTTTACTATCAGCATCGCGTGGATAAGCAGACGGCTCCCGAGGAGGTGGCCGAGACCATCGCGCAGTTGATGAAGGAGGGCAAGGTGCTGCACTGGGGTATGTCGGAGGCTGGTGCCGAGACCATCCGCAGGGCGCACAAGGTTTGTCCGCTAACGGCTGTGCAGAGCGAATACTCGATGTTCTGGCAACTGCCGGAGCGTGAAATCATCCCAACCCTTGAGGAACTTGGCATCGGACTTGTGCCGTTCTCGCCACTTGGCAAGGGTTTCCTTACTGGAGCCGTGAAGCGTGGTCAGACATTCGGTGCTGATGACTTCCGCTCGAAGGTGCCCCGCTTTGAGCAGGAGAATATCGCCAAGAACATGGTGCTGGTCGATTTCGTGAACGAGATTGCCCAGCGCAAGCAGTGTACGTCAGCACAGGTCGCCCTCTCGTGGGTTATGGCGCAAAAGCCGTGGATAGTAGCCATTCCTGGCAGCACGTCGTGGGGACATCTGTCGGAGAACTTTGCTGCTGCTGACATCACCTACACCGACGAGGAGATGCGCGACATTAACCGTCGCCTCTCAGAAATCACCCTCTCAGGCCATCGATATAACGCCGACAGCCAGAAGAATATTGACAGTGGATATTAATACAATCAGAGAATACAGATGATCATAAAAAAAGCATTGGTTAGTATGCTTGGGATGACTCTGCTGGCCTGTTCTGGCCATGCGGAGGAACCTCAGAAAGAACCAGAGACAATGGCAAACTACTATACACGCCAGACGCGCATCAATGATGTGATGAACGATGCAGCCTTTGGCGATTACGGACGATTGATATTCCCTGTGAATACAGGATATTGGAGCGGCACGACGCTGGAACAGTTGCAGTTGACGTGGTACAACTACATCGACCCCGACAAGACGGTGGAGGTGTGCAACTATCTCCGCGCTCATGCCGACAATTGTTTTATTGACATCTATACAGAGGCAGAGAAGCAGTCTAATCCAGAGTTGCGCAACACAGGGCTGTTCTTCTTTCGGGGCAACTGCAATGCCCCCTTCGCCATTTGCAACGCAGGTGGTGGCTTCTCCTACGTGGGAGCCATGCACGACTCATTCCCCCATGCCCTCGAACTCTCGAAGTTGGGCTACAATGCCTTTGCGCTCATCTATCGTCCCGGCGATGCCTACGAGGACTTGGCCCGTGCCATCGCCTACATCTGCGACCACGCCGACGAGTTGGGTGTCAGCCGCACAGGCTACTCGCTCTGGGGTGGCTCCGCTGGCGCACGGATGGCAGCGACACTGGGCAATAGTGCCAATCTACGCTCATTGACAGGTCGCTCAGACATTCCCCTGGCCTCGGCAGTCATCATGCAATACACCGGCTACACCACCGTTTCGCAATACGACGGTGCCACATACGCCTGCTGCGGCACCAGCGACGGCATCGCCTCGTGGCGCACCATGCAGAGCCGCCTTGAAAGTCTCTCAGCCCTTGGTATCCCCACCGAGTTCCACTCGTACGACGGCCTGCCCCACGGCTTCGGCCTTGGCACAGGAACTATCGCTGAAGGCTGGATTAATGATGCCGTCCGCTTCTGGCAGAGTCAGTCAGGTTCAACATCTGTCCGCTCTACAAAAGCCGACACAAAGCAATACGATTCCATCTACTCCCTCAACGGCACACGGCGCAATGCGATGCAGAAGGGTATTAATATCGTGGATGGGCGGAAGGTCGCAGTTAAGTGAGTGCCATGCAAGCCTTCTTGCAGATGGCCGAACGTGAGCGAGCTCGAACGAAAATCAAGTCCGTGAAAATTATTTCGGTAAAAAGTGAAAGAATCCCCGAAATTATTGTCAAAATAGTTTCGGTTTTTCTGTGTACCTTTGCCGTCGAAAACGGTGAAGCCAGGCTGTACCTCGGCAAATCTCGAACAAGTTCGGCTCTGCACTCGGCTTGCACTGACTTTGCTGCACGGCTGGCGAGGAGCCTAAAATGGCAGGATTTATGAATTGGACACCCGAAGAGGCACGACAGATCAAGGTGGACCTCTATCGCGACGGCTATTTCTACTATAGCGTGACTCACCGCAGTCCCAATGCACCGGGCACTTACCTGAAGAGTTCGTTGATGGACATGATGGCATGGGACGCTACCGACCATGCCGACCTGATTGACCAGCCTCTGCTGATCATCGCTGGTGAAATAGCAGACAGCCGCTATATGTCGGAGGAAGCCTTTGCAAAGGCCAACGGAACAGCAGACAAGGAACTGTTTATCGTACCTGGTGCCACGCACATCCGCACATATTTCGTCAAGGAATATGTGGAGAAGATAGCAGCCAAAATTCAGAATTTTTTTACACAAAAACTATAGACGGCAATGAGAAAACTGATGGGATTCATAGCAACTCTGCTGATGACGGCCTGCATGGACGCAAGTGAAGTGAGTGCTCAGACAGCAGGCGGAGGGACTGTTGTCCGCGATGTGAGCATACAGAGCACGGTACTGGGGCGCGAGATGCTCTACTCGGTGTATCTGCCCGCAGGCTACACGTCGTCGAAGCAGTACCCCGTGCTTTACCTACTGCACGGCTACGGTGGCGACCAGAACGACTGGTGGGTGTTCGACGATATGGCCGACGATGCTGATGCAATGATTTCGTCGGTCGAGATACCAGAAATGATTATCGTCACACCCGACGGCGGTACGTGGATGTATATCGACAACTGTTACGGCAACGGCATCAACTACGAGCAGTATTTCTTCCAGGATCTGATGACTGATGTCGAGTCACGCTACAGCATACGGCGAGAGCGTGGGTCGCGGGCCATCGGCGGTTTCTCGATGGGCGGCTACGGAGCCTTGCGCTATGGTGTGATGCGCCACGACCTGTTCTGCCATGTCTATGCCATGAGTTCGGTAATCGGCGGTTATGGGGCTACGGACATGGCCGACATCATTACCAGTTACAGTTCGTCTGAACTGCCCGGTATCACGCTGGAGTGTGGTGACCGTTACTACTTCACCTACGACAATCGTGAGTTCTCCGCTCTGCTCACCCGGCTCGGCATCAATCACGAACACATTGAGCGCAGTGGCGGTCACGACTGGACGTTTTGGAGCGCATGCACGCCAAAGATTCTGCGCAAGGTGGGCGCACTGTTTCGTGAAGGTACCACAGGCATAGATAACGTCCGCACCACAGTCCGCAAGCCGCAAGGTATTTATTCGCTCGATGGTCGCCGGCACAATAGTTTGAAACGTGGAGTGAACATCGTGGACGGCAGGAAGGTCGTGATTAAGTGAGTGCCATGCAAGCTTGCTTGCAGATGGCCGAACGTGAGCGAGCTCGAACGAAGTTCAAGATAATGATTCGGTAAAAAGTGAAAGAATCCCCGTAATTATTGTCAAAATAGTTGCGGGGATTCTTCGTACCTTTGCACACAGATTCAAAACATATACGCAATATGAGAAAGAGTTATCTTTTCGGCGCATTGGCTGTAGCAGCCGTCGCCATCGCAGCAATCAGTTGCACGGAGCAAAAGCAGGAGCCACAGGGCTTGGTGATTGAGAAGCAGGGTGTGTTCTCGTCGGGCGGTCGGGTGACGGAGGCCATTCCGGGCGAGTATGACCCGACACAGAACTGGATGGACCAGGAGCGCAAAGGCACGACGACACACGTGGATCATGCCAACACGATGTATCAGATTCCGGCTGGTGGCAGTGGCACGCCAATGGTATTCCTTCATGGCTACGGACAGACGCGGACAGGCTGGCAATCGACTCCCGACGGGCGCGAGGGATGGAGCGACCTGTTCCTGAAGAAAGGCTACTCGGTGTTCCTTGTTGACCAGCCACGACGTGGTGCTGCAGGGGCTACGGAGCAGATTGTCAACGACCCGGGCGATGTAGCTAATGGTAAATTCAAGGTGGGCGAACAGGCTTGGTACACCCACTTCCGCATCGGTCGTGTGGCTCCTGAGCGTTACGAAGGCTCTCAGTTCCCCGAGGGCGACGAGGCATTAGAGGAGTTCTTTTGCCAGATGACGCCGAACACGGGCAACTATGACGAACCTTTGTTCGGCAAGGCACTTAGCGCTGTGCTGAAGGATGTGCAGACGATGACGGGTAAGAAGAGCATCTACGTGACCCACTCGCAGGGCGGTCGCGTGGGTTGGGCGACTGACACGGACAATATGGCCGCCATCATCGCCGTGGAGCCGGGCTTCGCTCCAGAAGTGGGCAGCGAGACCTATAAGAAGTTCGTGGCTGCGAAGGTTCCGATGCTGTTCCTCTTTGGTGACTACATTGAGAATGGACCCGAAGACATCCAATCCACAGGGTTCTGGAAGATGGTGCTCCAGCAGTGCCGCGACTTCGCCAAGCAGTATAATGCCGACGGAGGCGATGCCACGGTCATCTATCTGCCCGAGAAACAGATACACGGTAATAGCCACTTCATGTTCCAAGAGAAGAACAACGACGTGATTGCCGACCTCGTGGGTGAATGGTTGAAGGAGCATAATTTGTAAACGGAAAGAAGGCAGTGAAGAAATTAGTATTAACCCTGTGCTTCCTCCTGACGGTGGGCAGCGCAACAAAAGCAGAAACAAATATGGAAACTCAAAAGGTGGTATTCGTCAACAAACAGTTAGGTACTCGTATGGCAGGACTGCTTCGCCTGCCCGCAGGTTTTAATCTCAGTCACAACTACCCCGCAGTGGTGGTAACAGGACCGATGCTCTCAGTGAAAGAGCAGGCACAGTCGGTATATGCCGAGCGGTTGACGGCAGCAGGCTTCGTGACGCTGGTGTTCGACGGTACATACTTCGGCGAAAGCGAGGGCGAGCCTCGTCAGCAGGAACTGCCCGACGTGAAGGAGAGTGACATTGAGGGAGCCGTGGACTTTCTTGTGAGTCTTCCTTATGTCGATAACGACCGTATTGGCGGCTTGGGAATCTGCGGGAGTGGCTCGTATATGTCGGTGGCCGGTGTGAAGGAGCCTCGACTGAAGGCCATTACGGCCATTGTGCCCGCCATCGCCGACATCTCGAAATCGGCTATGGCTGGATTCTTCCGTCCCGAAGACGAGGTGAAGGCTGCTAAGGAGGCTTACGAGCAGGGCAAGGGCGGACTGATGCATCTTAACTTCATGCCGCGAGCCTTCGACGAGGGTGCCGCTTATTATTATAGTTCGCGCGGCACACATCCCCGCTGGTCCAATCAGGTGGTGGCGTGGAGCCAGCTGGAACTGGTGAAGTACAACGTGGTCAGCATCATGAAGGACATGAAGAAGCCCTACCTCGTTATCACGGGCGAGAACGCCTGGAGCCGCGAGGCATCGACTGAGGTTTTCAATGCCGTGCCCCATACCCAGAAGCAGATGTACGTCATCCCAGAGGCCAGCCACTTCGATATGTACGACCTCGCTCCGTTCGTCAGTGAAGCATTCGAGTTAATTATTCCGTTCTTCAATAAGAATCTCTGAACAGATGAAAAGATTTGACTATGAATTTCCTGTCCGAATCCACTTCGGACAGGGATGTTTTGAAGACTCACTGAAGAAGGAGTTACAGAAATATGGAAAGCGTGTGATGCTGGCATACGGTGGCGGTTCGCTGAAGCGCACGGGACTGTATGACCGTATTGTGACGATGCTCAATGAGGCTGGGAAGACAGTGACGGACTTTGGTGGCATCATGCCTAATCCCACTTATGCAAAGGTGCTGGAGGGCGCAAGGTTGGCTCGTGAGCAGGATGTCGATTTCATCCTTGCTGTGGGTGGTGGCTCGGTGAGCGACTGCTGCAAGATAGTCTCGGCACAGGCTCGGCTCGACAGCGACATCTGGGACTATGAATATGCGGAGCGCAAGATTCCAACCGAATTTATCCCGCTCGGAGTCATCGTGACTGCCAGCGGCACGGGTTCGGAACAGAACAATGGAGCCGTGATTACGAATGAGGAAAAGAAACTAAAGAGTCCGCTCTGGGGCTGCTTCGCCGACTTCGCCATCCTCGACCCTGACCTGACGAAGACGGTGCCGATGAAGCAGGTCATCAGCGGAGCCTTCGATACGCTGAGCCATTGTATGGAGACCTATTTCGGCCACCCGCACACATGCAATCTCAGCGATCGCATCAACGAGGCCGTGCAACGTAGCGTCATCAAGAACCTGAAGGCCCTCATCGCCAATCCTGATGATGACTTTGCCCGCTCTGAACTGATGTGGGCATCGGCGATGGGTGAAAATGGCATTCTGAAACTTGGCAAGGTGACTGATTTCCAGTGCCACATGATAGAGCATCAGCTTGGAGCCTATACCGACTGTAATCATGGTCAGGGATTGGCTGTACTACACCCAGTCCTCTATCGACATATCTACAAGAGCGCAGAAGAAAAGTTCCGTCGCTGGGCGCAGGAAGTCTGGCTGGTGCAGGATGCCGACGAGGGCATTGACTTTCTTGCCGACTTCATCCGAGAGGTAGGTCTGCCCACCACTTTCTTCGAAATGGGCATCAGCCTCGACGATGCCACCATCCGTGCCATTGCCGACAGCACCATCATCACCCCCGGCTGTTGCAAAAAGCTAACAGCTGACGAGATTGTGAAAATCTTGAATGAATGCTTGCAATGAGGCTTTCGCCTACCTAAGACATCACCTACATCTTAGACAGCAGGGGCTATCTGCCCAACGAGAATCACTCTTAGTATATCAAGACACTCAGGATGAACCGGGCAGCAGAATTGTTGAGAGAAGGGCTAATGCAGCGTTGTTATTTCAGCCATCCCCAGCGGCGTGCCCAATCCTCAAGAACTTCTTGCCGCCAACGGCGGGTGGTCTTGGCACCTTGCCATTTTCCCTCATATAGAGAGCGGTCGGGCACGTCGCTGAACCATTGCTTGCCAAGTAGATAATCGTCCTGATGGGCTGCACCTGGCCATTCATCACTGACAACAAACGAGCCACTGAGACCGTCGAGCTCTGAAATGGGCGAGCTGATGACATAGGTCAGACAGGCAGGAGCTTTAGGGCAATAGCGGAGCACGTAAGTCCCGTTGCCTATATAATAGCCCGCCCACTGCTGCCTGTCGATGGTGGCATAGAAACAGGCGCTGTCCTCAGAAATATCCTGCCTTACGGGACCCTGGAAATGCCACTCCATGACGCCATAGACCGGCACTGTGTCACGGTCCGTGGTATGACCATGAAACACACGGCGACTGCTGTGGGTGATTGGAGCGAACCTGCCACCCCAGCTTTCACCTGTAGGGTCATTGGGGTTGCCGCTCATCATGTAGAGCAACGACGGTGTGTCGCCCATCTTCACCATGCCATTGTAATATTTGATGAAGTCGCGCCCCATTGTGCCGTGTTCCCTGATAGCATAGTCGTAGTAGCCTGTGCCGTAGCGGTTGGCATCATGCTGCATGCCCTCATACTCCTCGATGAGTTCCATCTTGTCATTGTCGGTGATAAAGCCCCTATAGGTAGCGTTGTTTTCGATAATCCAAAGATGAGGGAAATGACTTGCGATGTAGGCATAGCTGTTCACTCCCCACTTCTTGTTGGGACCACCGATGTAATATACCCGAATCCGGGTGGCTATGTCGGGGGCATCGTGCAACGCCTGTGCCACATCTTCCAGCGTTCCCCAGACAAGGATCCACAAAGGCCGGGTGTCTGGCTTGCGTGCGCAGTGGACTATCCATTCAGAACCTTCTGTCGGTTTGTCATATCCTTTCAATGGCATCAGTCCATGCCGCCCCTGCTTGCACATCCCACGTAATGAGTCAGGTGGCAACAGTTGTGGGCAATGGAGTTTGAGTGTGGGATAATCCTGTTCGTAAAGGTCTATCATGCGCAGCAATTCCTGTTTTGAGCCATTGCCAAACGAAGGTGAAGAGACCAGCCCCTCCAACTGGAAAAGGTCGCTGTACATCATTAGGTGTATCATCGACTGATTGTCGTCTGGGTCGGTGCCCCCAATGTCGGTTGAGACAAGAATGCGAGGCTTTTCACTTTTATTCTGAGCACAAGCAGAGAGGCGCATCAAGCCAGCATAGCCTTTGGTGGAAAGGACCAACAGCATAAGTATAAGGATCCGCAGAGTTCTCATCGTTGTATTTATGACATGAAACAGAAAAACCGTGCAAAGATACAAAAAGCATCTCAGAAGACCAACATCTCATTGAATTATTATAGAAATCTGTATTTTGTCTCTATTTTCCAAAATGCCGGATTAGATTTTGCATTTCAGCATCTGTAATCAAAAGCACAGACCCGTGTCTCGGGTTGAACTCATCTGCACTTGTGGTTTCTGTGACTAAATCAAAGTCTCTTAAATTGTCTGACTTGCAGAATTGGTATTTCCCGTCTCTGAAACAGTCATATCCCATCATCCAGCCACCTTCTATCAGAGGGTAAACAGAAGAGCCCTCTGAAGCCAATTCGTTGGGCTGCATACGACCGGGAAGCAATGTCCAGCCTTCAGGATTATGAATGTCAGAAAAGACATATTGCCTTCGGGCCAATCCTTCTTGATTCCATGTGTTAAAGAACAAATGAAAGATTCCATCAGTGTCCCTGACGATATTTGTATCAATTGTTGGATAAGGATATTTGAAAAGTAAAACGGGGTCGCATTCGAGGTCGGAAAAGTCATCATTGGCGTATGCGTAATAAACGGCATCCTGTGGATATGGGCCATCCTTTTCTGAATGCAAGGAGAAATATACCATATATTTTCCAACAGCAGAGTCATATATCGTCTGTGGAGCCCATACGGCATTTGCCTCCCCGGGCTGCTTTTCTCTGTAGCGTTCGGGGAAATGTACGGTATGATGTTCCCAATGAATCAAATCCATGGAGCGCATCATTACAATACCCCTGTTAGACCATTTGCCCTTGCTCATGTCCATATCTGTCAGAACCATACGAAACCATCCGTCTTCACCACGCAGCAGATGCGGATCACGGATGCCCCCACTTAAAGAGATGGTGTCAGAGGCTATGACGGGTTTTCCATGATTAAGCGGCGTGAAATGAACGCCATCGTCACTGACAGCAAACCAAGTCTGCTGTCCTTCAGTGGTATTATTCTGAAAATATGCGAAAAGATAGTGCTTCATATTGCTCTTTCCGTTGCCCCAAGCAGGGTATGATAGTGCAAGCATAAGAATGAGCACCTTCAGTATTCTTGTCATATTCTTCTCCTTTAATAAGTGCAGGGAAACCTACGCTACAGCCAGCGAGAGTCTCCCTACATCAACCTAACCAAAAACTATGTATGTCATTAATAACCAGCGTTCTGCTTATAAAGGCCGGGAGTGATGGCCATCTGATTTTGGGGAATCGGATAGAGATAACGGCCATCAGCCACGTCGCTTACAGATGTTCCTTCCGGATTGCGATAGCGGGCGAACATGTCGGCGATTGGAATTCCGCTGAGGCCGTATTCAGGGCAGCCGAACATGCCACACGTTTGCGATATCAATATCTTGAAGAGAGGCAGGATTTCGTGTTTGAAAAAGTTTTCTCTGCTGCTGAAAAGCTCGAGTTCCTTCAGAAAGCCAAGAAAGCAGAATTCAGTCCTATCAAACACAGATAAAGGCAGGAGCGAGCATCCTACCTTTTTCTGTGTTATCTTGCCACAAACGTCCATTCCTTCATCAAACATCTATCACCCTGACGTGGCTGAACCAATTGTGCAAGTGTTCCTGTTGGAAGACATAGCCCAGTTGGTTGCTTACTATTTTCGTGCTGCCTATCTGAGTATCGATATTGGTGTGTGAGTGCCCGTATATCCAGCAGTCAATGCGGCTGCCTGCGATGAAGTCACCCAACTCGGTTGCAAAGGCGCTGTTGATGGGCGAGCCTTTGTGCTGTGGTGCCACCACCTGCAACGTAGGAAGGTGATGGGTCACAACGACAATCTTCTTCGCCGTGCTCTCTGAGAAACTTCTTTGGATGAAGTCCAGGCAGAAACGGTGCATACTATTATAGTCCTCTACCGTCAACGGATGTCCATCATACAACGTCTGATAGAAGTCATTCAGCCCGTGCGAAACAGCATACGCATCCTGCGGCGGTATATGCGACCACAGCGTGCTGAGGATGAAGTCCACATCGTCAATCCTCACGACCTGGTTCTGGTAATATCCCACATTCTCCTTGAGCATCCACGACCATTGCATCCCACGCTCCATTACGTCGTAATGACCATAGTAGTCATGATTGCCGGGGACAACCAACACCTGTCTGTAATTCT
>Ga0310695_10005012_pt1 | contig 23598 bp, 13 predicted proteins | sample RumenRJG_04DNA_FD_203882 | JGI IMG/M metagenome (GOLD analysis project Ga0310695, IMG submission 203882) | Bovine rumen microbial communities from Lethbridge, Alberta, Canada - RJG_04 (v2) (version 2) | ecosystem: Host-associated > Mammals > Digestive system > Stomach > Rumen | place: Canada...
CGACAATGAGAGCAATCTATGTGCCAACACAATTCTAATCTAAGAAACTATCAATTCACCATATCTTATCACCATAATTCAAGATTAAGACCCCGTAAAACCACACATTTCATATAGTTACTTATATCCATATATAATATCCATATAAAACATGTGCCATACGCGGGGACTGTCCCCAGTAACCAAGAGTTGGGGACCCCCAGTAACCAAGGGGTCTGTCCCCGCAGGTTTGGATTTGTGGGGACTGTCCCCGCGGGGTTTGTCCCCGCAGGTTTGGGTTTGTGGGGACTGTCCCCGCGGGGTTCCAAATGTTCACAAATCACAAATGGCAGAAATTTGTATTGGTGGCAATTGTGAACAATTGAGATTTGTAATCAATACGAATCCTTTCTTGCTTTCGCCATTGGGAGTTTTGGAGTTTGGGAGATTTAGAGACTCCAAAACTCCAAGCAGCGAAAGCAATGAGGTGAGATTGTGAATTATCCTAGCGGGGTCTGTCCCCGCATGGTTTAATCCTAGCGGGGTCTGTCCCCGCATGGTTTATTACAACGAACCATCGACCGCGGGAGACTCGCCGGCGGCTTTACGGGAGAAACCTTCCTTCACGGCCGTCGTCACGGCCTTGGCGCGGCGGTAACCGTCGTAGAGACCTGCAACGTTCTGCGCAAGCAGCTTAGAGCGGATCACAGATCCGCCTCGATGGTAGGTGCGCGCGTCGGCAAAATGCCAGAACGCAAGACCGGCCAGCTCTGGATCGGCGAAGACGCGATCAAGGACGTCCCTGTTGTAGTAGAGCTGGAACTCCTCAGTGCCCTGTGCGGCCGCAGGATCGTGAAAGCCGTAGATAGCCGCAGTGCCCATCTCCGAGACGATGATCGGCTTCTCTGGATAGAGCTTGCGGTGGCGCGTGACGATCTTCGTGACTGCGGCGTCGATGAGCTGCTTCTGGTTCTCGAACGTTCCCGCGTCGGAACCTATCCAGCCAGGGTAGGTGTTGAACGAGACTATGTCGGTGTTGGCGTTTGAAATGTCGTCCATGTTGTGGTTGCATGCGAACGTCACAAGGCGTCCTGAATCCTGCGAACGAATCGCCTTTATGAGCGCGTCGTTCATCTTCTTCCCTTCCTTCGTCTGCGAGGCGTTCTCGTTCTGAAAAGCGAAGATGATCACGCTCGGGTGGTTGAAGCTCGCGCGCACCATCTCGCGCGTCTGCTCAACCTGCAGGCGGAAGTATTCGGGATTGCCCATCTGCTTGGCGGTGTTGCCCCAGCCGAGCGACTCCTCCCACACGAGTACGCCCATCTCGTCACAGTAGTCGAGAAACCGTTGGCTCTGCTGGTAGTGGCAGCCGCGGAAGAAGTTGCCGTTGAGCGATTTCAAGAGCTGGATATCCTGCACCATCAGCGCATCCGGCGTGGCCGCGCCGAACTGCAGATGCGCCTCGTGGCGGTTTGCGCCCTTCAGGAAAAGGATCTCGCCGTTCAGCCATAGGCGCTTCTTCTCGGCTTTGATTTCGCGGATGCCGAAACGTGCGGTGACGGGTTTGAAAGTTTGAAGGCTTGAAGGTTTGAAGGTCAATGCTACAGTGTGGAGGTTGGGTGACGAGGGAGACCAGAGCTTGAAATTCGGCACACGAACGGTAGCGCGGAAGTCGCGGAACACGGCCTTGACCTCATTCTTGCCATCAAAGACGAGCGTCGCCTCGAAGTCGCCCTTCTCGAAGTTCACGGCCTCGATCTCCACCGTGCCCGTCTTGTAGTCGCGCGTGCGCACGAAGAGCCTGCGGTTGTCGAACACCATGCTCATGCCGTGGTAGAAGCCGCCGTAGAGGTAGAAGTCGTAGTACGGGAGGGCGAGCTTCTGCGTTGACCAGTCGAGCACGTTGTCAAGAGCGGCGAAGAGCGTGTGCGTGCCGGCGGCAAGGGGACCCGTAGGCACCTCCAGGCGCGCCCACGGGAAAGGCTGCACGCCGCCTGCGGGTTTACCGTCCACTGCGAACTGCGCGCGCAGGCCCATGCCGTCCACGACTATCCAGGCGTTTTCGACAGGCTCCGCGAGCGTGAACGTGCGCCGGTAGAGTCCGGTGCCGCGCTTGCAGAGCCACTTGGGCTGCATGTCCCAGCAGCCCGGCACGGACATCCTGTCCGTAGCAACGAAATCGGCCCCGCCTGCAGTCTCAATCGTCTTTCCCTCCACGAACGCGAACTCCCAGCTTCCGTTCAAGTCGAGCGGCTGGGCGTGCACGCAGAGAGCCACAAGCATGAAAGCGGTCAACAGCGTAGTTTTCATCTTCTTTGGCTCCCTGCTACACCTCGGTGGTGTCGCACACGAGGTTCTCCATGATGTAGTCCTTGCGCTCGGGTGTGTTTGCGCCCATGTAGAACTTGATGGTCTTGTCGAGTTCGGTGTCGTCGTGGCAGCCGACGGGCGTGAGGCGCATGTCGGGGCCGATGAAGTCGGCGAACTCCTCGGGGTTGAGCTCTCCAAGGCCCTTGAAGCGCGTGATCTCGGCACCGCGGCCGCACTTGGCGATGGCGGCCTCGCGCTCTTCGTCGGAGAAGCAGTAGAACTGCTCCTTCTTGTTGCGCACGCGGAAGAGCGGCGTCTCTAGGATGTAGATGCGCTTGTCCATCACAAGCTGCTTGTAGAAACGCATGAAGAACGTGATGAGCAGATTGCGGATGTGAAGGCCGTCCACATCGGCATCGGTCGCGAAGATGATCTTGCCGTAGCGAAGATGCTCCAGCGTCTCCTCGATGTCGAGCGTCTTGATGAGGTTGAAGAACTCCACGTTCTTGTACAGGACGTCCTTCGCGAGGCCGCACGTGTTGAGGCACTTGCCACGCAGGAAGAAGACGGCCTGGTTCTCGGCGTTGCGGCTGCGGTTGAGAGTGCCGCCGGCCGAGACGCCCTCGGTGAGGAAGATCATCGTGTCGTCGCCTTCGGGGCGGCCGGTCTTCTTGTCCGTCTTGTCGAGCTTCAGGTGGCGCTTGCAGTCCTTGAGCTGCGGCACGCGCACACTCACAGCCTGGCTGCGTTCGCGCGCCTGCTTCTTGATGGTATTGAGCTGGCTGCGGAGCTTCGAGGTCTCCTCCACCTTGGCTATCAGCCTGTCGGCCTCGGTGGGGTTCTTGTGGAAGAGCGCCTCGGCCTGCTTCTTGATCTCGGCGACGAGCTCGGAGCGTATTTCGGGCGAGCCCAGCTTCGTCTTCGCCTGGCCCTCGAAGGTGGGGTCCTGCATCCTTATCGCCACCGCGCCGATAATGCCTTCGCGCACGTCGTCGCCATCGAACTTCTTCTTCGAGTATTCGTTCAGTGCCTTTGTAAGGCCCTCCTTGAACGCGGAGAGGTGGGTGCCGCCCTCAGTGGTGTGCTGACCGTTGACGAAGGAGTAGTACTCCTCGGAGAAGCGGTTGGTGTGGGTGAACACGAACTCGAGCGTCTTCGAGCGGTAGTGGAATGGCTGGTAGATCTTCTCGAACTGGGCCTCGTCCTGGATGAGGTCGGCGAGGCCCTCGTCGGACACGACCTTCTGCCCGTTGAGGTCCAGCGTGAGGCCGGCGTTGAGGTAGGCGTACATCTTGAGGCGGCGCATCACATGGTCTTCGCGGAAGCGGAACTTCTTGAAGATGGAGGCGTCCGGCACGAACTCGACAAGCGTGCCGTTGCGCTCGGCAGCGTCCTTGCACTTGCCGCGCTTCTTGCCCTTGAGCTCGCCCTTCTCGAAGAGCGCCTCGGAGTATTCACCGTCGCGTACGGCGCGAACGTAGAAGCGGTCGGAGAGCGCGTTCACGGCCTTGGTGCCCACGCCGTTCATGCCCACGGAGAACTGGAAGCTCTCGGTGTTGAACTTGCCGCCTGTGTTGAGCTCGCTCACGCAGTCCACCACCTTGCCGAGCGGGATGCCGCGGCCGTAGTCGCGCACGCTGCACGCGCCTGAGTTCCAGTCGAGCTTGATCTCCACGCGCCTGCCGAAGCCCATGATGAACTCGTCGATCGCGTTGTCGATCACCTCCTTGAGAAGCACGTATATGCCGTCGTCGTAGTCGCCGCCGTCACCCGCCCGGCCGATGTACATGCCTAGACGCAGGCGGATGTGCTCCATTGCGCTGAGGTGCTGGATGTTACTGTCGTCGTATTTCGTAGCTGCCATGTCATTCCTTAATACATTTGCACATTTCCAGTGGCAGAAGGAACTACGCGCGGATGAGGGCAAGCATTTCGTCGCGCTTGGCCGCCATGAGCTCGGGCGTCTTCGCCTCGAGGTTGAGGCGAACGAGAGGCTCGGTGTTGGACATTCTCACGTTGCACCACCAGCCCTCGGAGTCCCAGCGGTCCACAGACACACCGTCGAGCTCGAAGAAGTCGGGGAACTTCGCCCTCACCGCCTCCAGCACCGCCGCCGCGTCGGCCACCTTCGAGTTGATCTCTCCGCTCTGGCTGTACTTCCTTAGCGGCGCCACGAGCTCGCTCAGCGGCTTGCCGCTCTTCGAGACGATGTTCGCGAGCGCGAACGTGGCCATCGAGCTCGACTCCGCCGTGGAGTTGGCCTTGAAGTAGTAGTGCCCGGAAAGCTCGCCCGCGAATATCGCGTCGTTCTCGCGCATCTGCGCCTTGATGAACGAATGGCCCACTCGGCTCATCATCGGCTTGCCGCCGGCGGCCGCGATGGTCTCCTCGGCGACCTTCGAGGAGCGTAGGTCGTAGAAGCACGCGGCGCCTGGATTGGCCTCGAGAAGGTCGCGCGCGATGAGCGCCGTCATGAAGTCCATTGGAATCACGTCGCCCTTCTCGTCGAGGAATCCCGCACGGTCGGCATCGCCGTCGAACGCGACGCCGAAGGCGTACTTGCCTGGATTCGCGCGGATGAGGGCCTGCAGATCCTTCAGCGTCTCCACATGGAGCGGGTTCGCATCATGGTTGGGGAAGTTGCCGTCATATTCGCCGTAGAGCGCATCGTAGGTGAGAGGCGAACCAGCGAACGCAGCCGCCTCGGCGATGCCCATGCCGTTCGCGAAGTCGACGGCGATGTGGAGAGGATGCGCCATGTGCTGGAACGTGGCCACGTGGGCGGCGTACTCCTTCGAGACGTCCATCTTGGTGATCTCTCCGATGCCGCGCGGCGGCTCGTTGAGGTCCATCTCCGCCACCATGCGCTCGATGTCCTTGATGCCAGTCGCTCCGGAGATCGGCACCGCGCCCGCGCGGCAGAGCTTACAGCCGTTCCACTCCCTGGTGTTGTGCGAGGCCGTGATCATCACGCTGCCGTCGGCCTTGAGGAGGGAGTTCGCGAAATAGCTCATCGGGGTCGAGGCAAGGCCGATGTCAACCACGTTCACCGCTTCGTCCACAAGCCCCTGCGCAAATGCGTCGAAAAGCGCGTCGGAGCTTGTGCGGCAGTCGCGCGCCACCACCACCTTGCGCGGCTCTATGAAGCGCGCGTATGCCCGCGCGATCTTGTAGAACACGTCCTGTGTGAGATCCTGGCCGTATATGCCGCGGATGTCGTATGCCTTGAAGATGCTCATCTGTTTTCCCTTTCGTTTGAAAGGAATATTATATCAAAAAATCGCGCATCGCGGCGCACGAATTAACTCGCGAGCCGCCGAATGGACGCATTAGTCCACGAACGGAAAATTTTGCGCGTAAAGCGTCTGGCGCGATCAGCGCAGGAAGATGACGGTGCCGCAGGAGTACACGAGCTTGAGGCCCGTGCCGTCCTTGCGCACGCTGAACGCCTTCTGCTTCGTCTCGTCGTCAACCTGGAACTGCGCGCTGTCGGGCGGAAGCTCGGCCACGCCGTCGGTCACCGCCCATGTGACGATGTACGGACTCGAGGACTTGGCGATCGCCCTCAGGTCCTCTCTGCCTGCAAGGTTCAGCGTCACGGACGCGCCGTCTGCAAAGGAAACGATGTTGCGTCCCTGCGAGAACGCGGACTTCACCGACCACGTTCCCGTCTTGCCGGAGAGGTCGATCGTCGAGCCGTCCTGCATCGTGCATCCGTAGAAGTAGTTGTGGCCCGCGGCAGGTTTGAATATGCCATAGACGTTCAACGCCTCCTCGCCCATATTCTGGTCAGCGTCGTACACCTGCTCGTAGTTGCGCACGGACGTGGGAGTCCATATCTGCACTGCGCTGCCAAGGCGGATGTCGACGTCCCTCGCCTCCGTGGCGGAGGCGTAGAATTTGTTCAGGTAGAGCCACCCGCCGGAAACGACGTCGAGCGTTCCGTTCTTTATCGTTGCGTCGATCATGAACAAGTATTTCCCGCCGGCGATCTGAACGGTCAAGGTATGTCCGCCAAGATCGAGCGTTGTTGCCCTGACGTTGCCGCCTGGCCGCAGACCGGTGTTGGCATTGAGAATGAATTTAGAGTTGTCCGTGAGCGTAATGGAATGGAACTGTCCCCAGCTGGACGGGAGGTCATTTCCGCAACCCTCCAGCGTGCCGCCGTCAAGCACGAACTTGTAGTCGGCATCCGCCTCGCCATAGAGAGAGTTCAAACGGAAGAGTCCATCTGCATGCACAGTTGTCGTGTTTCCTCTGGCGCCAAGCACCCAGCGGTCAGGCGAGTAGTGCTGGACCGGAAACACTTCGAACGTGCCGCCATAAACGTCGGTTCCTCCTGTGTACGTCTGCTGGACTTTTGCGGCCACGAAAGTTCCCTTGCCGTCTTTCACCAGCTTCACGTTGCCACTGATTGCGGCGGTGCTGTTCGTTACGAAGAGGCCCTCCGCCACATCCACGTGCAGCTCGGCGCCTGCGCTCTCGGAGGAGTTGGCGACCGACGATATCGGATAGCCCTGATCGGCAAGGCCGGCGATCTTTACGGAATGCCCGTTCAGGTCGAACGTCACGCCGTCGGCGAACATCACGCTGCCGAGAGTGCGCAGATCGCAGTCCGCATTGAACGTGACTGACGACGTGACCTTCGAAGGCAGCAGGCCCTCGACCACCTCGCCATCAAGGTTGCGGCAGATCCAGTTGGCGGGATTCGTGAGATCTTCGCTCTCGGCTGCTGTCCACACCGCCGTCAACGCCACGTCCCGGGAGTTGACGTGGATTTCCGTGCCATCCGCCGACACGCTGAAGAAATGATCTCCGCCACCGGAAAGCGACACGTAGTCGTAGAGCGTTCCGCCCATCAGCAGCGACACGCCCCCGAACTTGATCACGGCATGCTCCTTCTCGGCGAGATTCGACACATCGAGAACAAGCCTGCCCTTGTCGTGGATCGAGAGCGTTCCCGTAACCACGCCGCCGGGCGGCAGGGAAAGAGTTGCCCCATAGCCGATCGAGATCTCGTCCAGCGTCTCGATCTTCCGCTGAAGCGCAATCGTTCCTGGACCGTACACAGCCAGGTTGCCCGCAAGCGGCGCCGAGATCTTGACCTCGACGTTCTCGGACGCGAATAGTCCCGCAACGCCTGGCGTGAGCGTGCCGCCCGAAAGCTCCGCGTTCGCCGTAAAGCCAACGCCGTCAGCCGTTGCGCCCTCGGCGGGAACCGCAACATCCGCGTTGAACACGCGGTACTTGCCCGCGCCCCACTCGGCATCGCCCGCGCCCGCCCAGCCGCAGGATCGAGTCCACTTCTTCTCGATGCGCTCGCGTATCATCTTGCGCGTAAGGCCGGAGACGGGAGTGGTGAGGACCAGAAGTTCGGAAATCGCGCGGCCGCCGTTGCGGTCGTTGCACCAGCGGTCGGCGGAGATGGCAGACGCGGTGAGATTCTCGAACGACGCCACGTCGAACACGTGCGTGCCGTATGGCGGACGTTCCGTCCACATGCACGAAACAAGCCCGCCGTCGCAGTACATCGGTCCGAACCTGTATCCGTTCGCGGCAGTGCCGTTGGGGCTATAGCAGCCCATTTCGTTCCCCTGGTAGCCGCGGTGGAAATGATACGAGCCCGCATTCTGGATCACCTCGTTCTTGCCGTCGGCCAGGAAGAATGCGTCCTTGTCGCGCACGATGTCCATCGCCCAGAATACGGCGCGGACGTTCGTGAGGCGCGTGAAATACATGTCGATGTAGGAGCTGTGGGGCCCCATCAGGAAGGCCGGCACGCCGTTCGTGTAGCCGTACGCGCCGGGATTGCAGGTTCTCTGGTTGCTGTCCCTGTAGAGCGTTGCGGGCTTCACGAGGTCTGCGCCGGAGCCCATGTTCTTCCAGCCTGATATGACGTCACCGGAATAGTTGAAGTTCGCGGCGGAAGAGGCGTCAACGTGCACTGGCGCAGCGGCGATGAGCGCGTCAACATACTCCTCCGTCGGACTCCACTTCTCCGCCATCAGCTTCTCGATGCCCTCGCGGTCGACGTCGGACAGTTCGCTGTCGAACGTGAAAAGCTCGGCCACGCGCTTGCCGCCGTTTCTGTTTGCGATGTTGCGGTCCTGGCCGAGACGCCCCCATGCGCAGTTCTGGGTAACGACAAACGAATAGACGGTGAGGCCGCCCGGAGGCTCGGGGTATTGGGACAAAGGCGCCATAATCTGCTGTCCGTTCTGCCACAGCCTTGCAGAAGTTGACAAGTAGCACCCCCCGTTGTTATACGAGAACGCGCCGTTGTCGCCGCGGTGGAAGCGGTAGTCGGTGGCGTCGCCGAGCCAGAAAACGTTGAGCGTTCTGTCAACATCCGCAACCATCACGACGGAGCGCGTGTTGGTGAGGCGGGTCTTGAGCGCGAGGTCTATGCCGCTTGACGCAGCCCCCGAATTGAACACGGGCTTTCCGCCCACCTCGCCCACTGCGCCATAGTGGATTCCGCTATTGCTGCCGGAGGCCGAGCTGGGAGTGAAGTTGTTGCCGTTGCCGGAAAGGTCGTCCCACTGCGACACTGCGGCGGAGTCGCCATCTACGTCAAAGTGGAAGCTCGACGCCACCGATGCGTCGAAGTGGACCTGCCCCTTCTTGCCGAGCATGAGCGTTGCCGCGTTTGCCTCCATCAAGCCCGGCCACCACTTCGCCGCAAGGTAGCCCTCCACCATGCTTCGTTCCGCCATGTTCAACTCGCGGCTGAACGCCACCACTTCGCACAGTCGCTTGCCGCCGATTCGGCCGCCGATTCCGCGGTCGCTGCAGGCGTATGCAACCTCGCCGCCTCTCGGCCAGGTCCAAGTGATGAGCTGGTAACCGGTGGGAACCAGTGTCGTCTTTGGATTGGAAACCGGACGCCCGAAGTTCCAGTAATTCACCGTGTTAAGGTCTGCGTTGTACCCATACAAGTATGTGCCGTTGTCGCCGCGGTGGAACGGGTACGTCTCCACGCCGCCGCCTGCAGCTCCGCCCAGAAGGAAGGCGTGCTGTATCTGATCGAGATCGACCACGAAGAACGCCGTCTTGATGCTCTGCCTTGCGGAGAACTGCATGTCGCAATTCGTTCCCTTGCTGAAGAAGGTGACGGCCTTCTTGCCGGCAAGGTCTCCTTCGGCGATCTCGATCACCTGAGGCTTGATATCGGTGTACGTGGAGAGAGATGGATATCCCTCGCCGCGCACGTCGGCCCATGTGTCGATCTCAGTGCCTGCCGCCTGCTCTAGAGTGGAGGCGTCAAGCCAGAACGTGGCCTCCTTGTTCACGATCTCCGGTGCGGCCGCCATGCATGCCGCCGCGAAAAAGGAAACACAAGAACTTGTGATCATTTTCATGCCAACCACCTTTCATGGAAAGTAAGTTAGCTATATGCTACCATACTTTTCATTCGCCCGCAAGAAGATTCGGGAACGTCAGAACTTGTAGCCAATGTAGACCATGAACGTCCAGGGCGAACGCTCCACGGTGCCGCGCACATCGCGGCCCTTGATCTCGATGTCATCTTCCTACACACGCACGGTGCGAATAGAGAGCAGGTCGCCCACCTTCTCGAAGACGCCCGCGTTGCGGCCCACCGACATCGCGAAGTGGTGGATCGGCGCCTCGGCGAACCAGCGCTCCATGAACGTATCGGGATCGACGTCGAAGCGCACGTGCGTCTGCGTGTTGCCGATCATCATGATCGGGTCCTTCGTGGCCGTGGCCTCGGTGACGATGAACTTGAGCTTGCCGTCGCCAGTCTGCGTGAGGCCGAGCGTGGTCACCTCGCCCGCGCGCACCTTCGCCTCCACCGAGACGCCAGAGCCGCGCTTGCCGTGATATACGCCAAGGCCGCGCAGAATCGGACGCCCCTCTGCGATCTTGAGATGGAACGGTCCGTCGTGGCCGAGAAGGATCGTGCCCGTCAGATAGTCCGTGGTTACTATCTCGCAGAAGCTGCCGCCAAGACCGAGGATGTCGCAAGTCTTCATGGCGATGGCGGTCTTGAGGTCGCCTTCGCCGCTGCATGGAACGCCCTGCGCGGTGAGGAGAGAGTGGCCCACGATGAAGCCGCTCTGCAGTTGCTCGTAGGCATTGCCGTCCGCACCGTGGTAGTAGTAGACAAGCGCGTCGAGGTTGAAGTCCTTCACCATGCGCTCCTGCGCGCAGGCGACCTTTGCGGACCACTCAAGCTGCTCGTCGGTGGGGCGGCGCGCGAGCGGATCGGCCGGCGAGTCGCCCGATATCTCGAACATCGCCTCGATCTCCGCGAGCTTGGCCTTCACCTCTTCGTCAGTCACCTTCTCAAGGCGCGCGTTGAGGTCGCACATTTCAAGCAGCTCCACGTGGATGCCCGTCTGCGCCTGGGCCATCGTGAAGTCGGAATACATGTCGAGCATGCCAGAGTAGTTGTTGCCGAGGAATCCGAAACGCGCCTTCGCGAGATTCGCCTTCACCACCGCCGCGCGCGTCCACTCGCCGATCTCCTTCCATGCGCGCAGGGCCTCCGGACGCTCCGCCGTGGCCTCGTCGGCAATCGCTATCTTTGGCGCCTTCTCTAGCCCCAGCAGCCCCGAGACGATGCGGAACTTTATCCCCGCGCGGTTGAACGCGTTCGCGATCTCTGGAGCCGGGCACGCGCAGCATTGCGCCAGCCACTCGCCGGTGGACGTATGGGCGTAGTCGATCTGCACGGCGGGCTGCAGGTTCAGCATCACCGCAGGCGCCCTGCACGCCTGGTGGACGGGCAGCACCGCGTCGCTCGTAACGTAAGTGCCGATGTGCTGGAACACCAGGTCCACGTTGTGCGACTGGAAGTACTCGCCCGCCTCGATTCCACGGTCAGAACAGTCCACCAGCCCAAAGTTGAACACCTCCACGTCACCGAATCCCGCAATCTTCTCGGCGATGAACCTGCCGTATCCCTCAAGCCTCTCCTTGAGTCCCTTGAACTGGGGCCAGTACGCCTTGAGGCCTGTTGTGTACACGCCGATGCGTGCCTTGCGGTTTGCCTTTCTATCCATTTCACCCTTCCTTTCTTGGATTGACGCCGTCATGTACGGTCGCTACTTGAGGCGGTCCATGATGTTCTTGTTGTACGTCCAGGACGGATTGTCGATCGGCCCCTGGATCTTGAAATCGAGAAGCATACGCGAGAGATTCGCGAACGGCCACGTGATCGGCGTTGCGAGCTTGCCGAGGAAGCTCTCGTTCTTCGTGAGCGTGACGCGCGCGGTGAAGTCGAGGCTGTCCTTTGGAATGTCATACGAACCATGCGCCTGTATCGAAAAGATTTCACCCTCCACGCGGAGGTTTGACGTGGAGAACACTCCGTTCGTTATCGCAAAGTCGATTGAACCGTGCGACTGGTTGACTAGGCCCGCGATTCCCGGCACATGGCGCGCAAGGTACTCGGTGAGGCCGGCGAATATCTTCATCTGCGCAAGATGGCCGTCGCGGCTCGTCACATGGCCCTCGCCGGAGAGACGCGAAACGGCATTGGAGGCGATGGGGCCTGAGAAGGAGACATTCGCGTCAACGCGCCCGTACCTGTCGCCAAGGTCGACCTTGAACGTCTCGGCAACGTCCGTCAGCGGCACGTCGCGGCAAGTGATGTCCACCTTGAACTTCGCGTTGTCCTGCTTGAAGTCAGGAATGGATATTCTGCCGTTTCCCGAAAGCGATCCGCCGCGCGTCGACTTGGCGGTCACGTTGGTGAACATCACGTCGCATCCCTTCAGGTGGAATTCGCCCGAGGCGTCCCTGAGCGGGATGGACAGCACCGAGCCGCGCTCGAAGGCCAGCGTGCCACGCAGGTCGTTCGCGGCGGCATGGCGCGGATCAACGGCGAGTCGACCCTTGAGGGTTATGTCGGGAACGGTCTCGGGGACTATGCAGTCGAGCGTGCCGTCGTTCATCACGTCCGCCACCGCAAGCGCGTTGCTGAGCGAGGTGTGGCTTGCAACGTCGAAGTCAACGTAGCCTACGTCGTTCGTGTTCTCGTACACGATGGTGCCCTTCATCGAAGTGCCGTCGGCAATGGAGACGGCGAGCGGACGCTCGCTGGAGCCCACCTCGATGCGCGCGTTCTGGTAGGTGTCGCGCACGAACACCCTCAAGTCCACCGTGCCGTCAGCCCGCTTGAGCGGCACGCCGTTGTAGAAGCCGCCCAGCGGATGGAGGTCGAGGAAGATGTGCAGGTCGTTGTTGCGCAGGTTCACGTCGAACTTGCACGCTGCGTCGACTGGCGGCTCCACCTTCGTGAAGGCATCGATGTACGGGAGAGCCTTGGGTATGTCGAGGGCCACGAGCATAGGGCGGATGTTGTGCTGGCGCGCGTGGCCGTGCACCTCGCCGTGCACGAGCTGGCTCTCGAGGTCAAGGCGCACCTCGCCGGCAAGCAGCATCATCGCGTCGGAGTCGGCCCACTGAAGGTCGATCTTGTCGGCGTCCATGCGGCCTGCGGAGAAGGATACGGACTTCACGTTGAGGCTCTTCGGCGCAACGCTCAGCACGTCTGGACGCACCAGGGTTACTCGAAACGGACGCAGCGTGGGCAAATCCAGCTGAAGCGGCTCGTTCGTCTCCTTGAAGTCCGGCTGACCGGGGAACTCCACGGAGTCCGGCACGTAGTACCCCTCAGGGAGGCGCGGGTACTTCAGGTCCACAATCGTCACGCCCTTGATCATGTTCTCCCAGTCCCAGGGAATGCTGCGCAGGTCTAGCTCCATGTCAACCAAAGCCGCCGACATCATCGGCGCAGGCGGCTCCTTCGCCTTCATTGGATGACGCCTTCTGGCGAACACGCGCAGATTGCGCACCTTGATGCCGCGCGAGAATCGGAACGATGCGTCTTCAGCCGTCACCAGCACGTCTTGGTTCGACATCTTGTCCGTAATCCTCGCCAGAAGCGACTTCGGAACCTGGTGCTCGAAGAAGACAAGCGCGAAAACGGCAATGAGAACGAACGCCAACACGGCAACAACGCCATACTTGACGACCATCCACAAAACTCGGAAAAACCTACGCATCGCAGCACCTCGCATCTGCGCGCGCATTGACAAGATTGGCAGCCCCCAGGAGAGTCGAACTCCTCTTCTCAGGATGAGAACCTGATGTCCTAGCCGATAGACGAGGGGGCCGTCTTGTTCTGGTGCACCCGGTGGGAGTCGAACCCACACACCTTGCGGCACAAGAACCTGAATCTTGCGTGTATGCCAATTTCACCACGGGTGCAACGGGGATATAGTATGCCATATTTTCCTCGTTGCGTCAAGGGGTCAATTTGAAAAAAATGCAACTCACCTTCCAGCTCCCTCGATGGCCGCCGAAAGGCTCGCCTTCCACTGGGCCAGCCGTTCGGCCGAATCGCATTCCACGATCAGCCGCAGATACGGCTCGGTGTTCGACTTGCGAATCGAGATCCACCCTTCGCGGTACTCGAGGCGGAAGCCGTCGATCTCCGATCGCGCCGTCTCGGCGCCAAGCGTCTTCGCGACCTCAAGCGCGCGCGCGATGGAGGCGTCCTTGTCGTCCACCTTGAAGTTGATCTCCCCTGAATTCGCATAGCGCGAGACGATGGGGCTCATCATCTGCGAAAATGTCGTCCCTGCGGCCTTGGCCTTCGCCACCTCGCCGAGAATGCGCGTTGCGGCGAGCAGACCCGAGTCGCATCCGAAGAACTCGGAGAAGTAGTAGTGCCCTGCGAGCTCGCCGCCGCAGAGCGCGCCCTTCTCGCGCAGAATCGGCTTTGCGAACGCATGCCCCACGGGCACCATCACAGGCTCGAAGCCGTCGGCAACGAGCGTCTCCACGGCGCCTCTGCTTGTGCGGACGTCGTGGATGATCTTTAGTGGTTGGGTATTTGGGTGGTTAGGTGGTTGGGTGGTTGGGGCGCTGCGCGTGGCACGCGCCACGATGGGGATCAGGTAGTCGGGCTGCACGAACTCGCCGCGCTCGTCCACGAACATCGCGCGGTCTGCATCGCCGTCGAATATGACGCCGCAGTCGAGCCCGTTCTCGCGAACGGTCTTCGCAAGCTGCTCGCGGGCCTCAGCCTTGAGAGGATTTGGCGAATGGCTGGGAAACGAGCCGTCCATCTCTTCGTTCAGGATCACCGCGCCAGGGAACATGTCCCGCGCGAAGAGCGAGGCCATCCCGTTCGAGCAATCTACCGCGAACTTCAGGCCGGCGATTGCATCCAGGTCTGCACGCTCCTTCTGCCACGCGATGTAGCGCTGCAAGGCGCCGGGAAGCGGCGTGGTGGGCACCTCGTATGGGGCGCGCGGGATGCGCTTCCCGCCCCCGGCGAACTCCTCCACCAGCCTCTCGACTTCGTTAAGGCCGTTTGCATAGCCGACGGGAAGAGCAGTCTTCATCGAAACCTTGAGGCCGTTGTCCGTAGGCGGGTTATGCGAAGCCGTGATCATCACCGAGCCGTCGAAACCGTCGGCCGCCGTGAAGAAGTACACCATTGGCGTCGTCGAAAGGCCAAGATCGCTCACCTCCGCGCCAGCCTCCGCGAGGCCCGCCACCAGCGCATCGTGAACGGCGCCGCTCGTGGTGCGGCAGTCGCATCCAACGAGCCAGCGGCGTCCCTTGACTACCTTCGGCAGAGCAAGTCCCACGCGATACACCGTCTCGATGTCGAAGTCGACACCGAAAGTGCCGCGCATGTCGTATGCCTTGAAAAAGCCCATTGCTCGCCCTCCCTAGCGGTTGCTACTTCGAGTCGGCGTCTTCTTCCTTGTCCTGCACCTTCACGCGCACGATGCGCGTGGCGGCGAGACGGCGCACGGAGAGCGTGAACTCCTGCTTGCCGCGTATCGCCTCGCTCAGCTCCTTCACGTTCTTCACAGGCTTGTCGTCCACGTGCGTCACGATCTCGAACGGCATCAGGCCCGCGACCGCGGCAGGGTTGCCAGGCTGCACCTTGCTCACCACCACGCCGGGAGCGTCGTCGGCGAGCTTGAAGTATCCGCGCACCTCGAAGGTGAGGTCGGCGAATGCGGCGCCCAGCGTCTTGCTCTTGAGCCGCTTGGCGCTGCGGAAGTGGACAGGAGCCTGGGCGAGAACGAGGTGAGCCTCCTTCTTCGCTCCGCCGGTCACGTATCCCACGTCAACCTCCGTGCCGATGCCAAGGCGCGTGAACACCTCGTTCACGCCCTCCTCCACGTTCGGCCACGGCGCGAACCTGTCGGCGTCCACCATCCCGAGGCGTTCGCCGCCGATGCGGCTGAGAAGCTCGCCGATGTCGATGCCGCTGCCCAGGCTTCCGCTAGCTTCAAGGTCCTGGCGATCGCTCTCGCCCCTCCGGCGCACGTAGAGAAGAACGTCGCCCGTCTTGATTCCCGCCTTCTCTGCGGGCGTGCCGGGATACACGCGCCCCACGAGCGCGCCGCGCGTGCTGTAGGCCACAAGAAATCCCGAGGCCTTCTTCTCGCGCGCGAGATCCGGGGTGATTGGCTGCGTCTCCACGCCGATCCACGCCACGCGGATGCGGTCCTTGCCCTTCCTGAGCGCATATTCCGGGTTGAATGCGCGCTTCTTGAGGAGCGCTGCGACAGACTCCGCGGGAAGCTCCTCGCCGCTCGACCAGCGATCGCCGGAGCGACGGCGGAAAACTCCTACCGAGAACTCGCCGTCTTCAGTCACGGCGAAAGGCTGACGGCCACGGCTGGAGACGTGGCGCACGTCCGGACACACCACGCCGCCGCGCGCGAATTCGAACCCGATCACGCGTTCCGGTATCATGTCGAACGTGATTTTGCCGTCCATGCTTCGCGTTGAGCACGTGTAGAGCGTCTTGAGGAAGAGCTTGGCCGCGTTCTCGCCGTACACCTTCATCGGCGTGAACTCCTTGGGCAGCTTGCCGTCCTTGAAGCGCACCACCGCGAGCGCATACCTGTCGAACGCGCCCACCCACTCTAGCGCATTGCGCGAGCCGTCTGGCATCACGGCCTCGATCTTGTCGATCTCCGCCGTCTTCGACGCGTCCAGATTGAGCGGTATGATCACCTCGCCGTTCTCGAGGGCGAAGCCGACGACGTCGATGTCCGTCTTTCTGCCGTCGTCATCGTCGCTGCTGATGAACATTCTTCCGCTGCGCTCGCTGCGCTTCTCCTCCTCGCGGTGCACGTACACCGGCACTAGCGACGCCTTAACCTTGGCCTTCAGCGCCTCGAGGCGCGCGTCGAATTCGCCCACGGGCTCGCTCTTCCATGTCGAGGGCGCAGTGAACGCTGCGTCGTCGACCGCCACCGGAGAGTCAAAGCAGAGCGACGCCGCCTCGCCCTTCGCGTCGAGCACCAGCGTGTTTCCGGGGACCTGCACGATGTCCTTCCCGATGTCCGGATAGTGGCGGAACTTCGCCGCCGGACTCGGTGTGAGGCCCGAGACCATCTGCCCGTTCTCCTTCACGAGGAAGAAGAACTTCGCCTCGGCAAGCGGCACCGATCCCTTCGCGCGGAACTCGATCGGCTTCACGCCGTCGATGGGCTTCTCCGTCTTCAGCTCGACCGCGCCCTTGCCGGGGAATCGCCGCACGGGCTTGGCGGCGTACCTGCGGCCCGCGAACTCCACCTCCACGGAGGCGACGAGGTTCGACTTGATCATGAGATCCTGCACCATCACGCGGTCAGGCGCCACCACGTATCCAGCCAGGTCCATGGGACGCTCCTCCTTGACGTATTCGGAGACGCCGCGGCGGTGTATGCTGTTGCAGTTGGGGCACATGTACGGCATCGAGAAACCGTCGTCTTCTTCGTCCTCCGGCGCGTTGAAGCGCACCAGCACCGTGACGGTGGAGGCCGAATGGCGCGCCACAAGCTCGCGCACGCGCGCAAACCGCTCTGCTGGCGATTCCCTCTTATCTTCGCAGAAGCCCGCGGCGGCGAGCGCGGCGACGGCGAACATGCAGAATGTCTTCTTCATTGTCTTCTCCTTGATGGTCATTGGTTCAATTTTCAACCTGAAATGATTTTATCAAATCCCCCGCCGCAGCGCAAGCGGCGTGAAAGACTAGTCGCCCATGAGCGCGTCGATCTGCCTGGTGGTGCCGAACACGATGAGCTTGTCGTCGGAATGGATCTGGTCGTTCGGACCCGGAATCATCACGGCCCGAGGACGCTTCGGATCCTCGTCCAGACGGCGTATGCACAGCACCGTCACGCCAGTCTTGTTGCGGAGGTCCGCCTGGGCGAGGGTCTTCTCCCTGCACGACTCCGGCACGTTGATCTCGGCGATCGAGCAGCCTTCTGAAATCTCCAGCAGGTCGAACGCCCCGCGGCTCGTGATCGCGTGGGCAAGGCGATGCGCACTTTCTCTGTCGGGGAAGATCACCTTGTCCGCGCCAAGCTTCTCGAGAATCTTCCCATGCAGCTCGCTCGTCGCCTTCGCGATCACCTCGGGCACGCCAAGCTCCTTGCAGTTGGCCGTGGCCATCGTGGAGACTTCGATGTTGGACCCCACTGCCACCACCGCCACCTCGCATTCGCCGAACCCCGCCTCCTCGAGCGTTCGCGCCACGGTGGCGTCGCCCTGAACGGCGCTCGTCACCACGTTCGCGGCGCTTTGCACAAGCGATCCGTTGCGGTCCATCAGCAGCACCTCTGCGCCGTTTTCCGCAAGGGAGTGCGCAAGCGCCATTCCAAAGCGTCCCGCTCCGATAATGCCGACCCTTCTCATGTGGTCTTCTCCTCTTTGCCTTCCTCGCCGTCTTTCTTCTTTTCGTCTGACTTCTTTTCTTCCTCGGCAGCCCTGTCCGGCGCATTGATCGGGCGCTTCCGCCCGAGCGTGGTGCGCCTGAACTCCCGCACCAGGTTGTACAGCCTCTCCGCGAGATCGGGATCCGACTCGAACACGTTGTGCGGCTCGGAGAACGTCTTGCCCTCTATTGCCGCGCGTACCGCCACGAAGCGGCCGGGAGACGGGTACTTCGTGGACTTCAGGATTTTGTCCTTGTCGAAGAGCCCGGCGTTCACCAGATCCTGGAAGACCTCCCTGACATGGTTCGGGTCCACGTAGTACTGCTGCGTGTTGTAGTCGTCCCAGGTGGGATCGTCCATCGACTTCGCGAAGCTGTCAGAAACTCTCCGCGACGTGCCGGTGCGCACCTCCACCAGCCCCGTTCCCGATATGCGCACCGTATCGCGGCGCACGGGTTCGAAACGCGCGTTGTAGTAGTGCACCTCGCACCAGTTCAGCGGCGCGGTGGTAACCGCAACGTACGGATCGTCCCAGAAGAGTCCGCATCCTCCAAGCGCCGCAAGCCCCGCCGCCGCGCAGCATGCAAGCACCGATTTCCACGCGCGCTTCATTTTGCCACCGCCTTCTTTTCGCCGAAGTCGCCCGTTATCCACTTCGAGCGTATGGCGCGTCCCTGCGCGCCGTAGCAGTTCGCGGGAGACACTGCGAAGCGGAAACGCCTGCCGCGACGCGTCTCGAGATTCCCGTTCGCCATCGGCAGCTCGGAGAGCGCGAAGAGGCACTTCACCTCTAGGTCGTCCTTCTCCGGGGCCCAGTAGAAATGCGGCGAATAGACGCGCTTCGTCATCCAAGTCTTCGCGCGGTCTACGTCCTCCGCCTCGACCGTCACCTCGAAGTCGAACGCCCTTGCGCCGCCCATCACGCCCAGCACGTTGGGGAACGACACCACGATCTGCTCAACCGGCTTCTTTGCGCGATTCGTTCCGGCGACGCGCTCGAGCTTCACCTCGGTGCCTGCGGGGAACTCCGGCACGGCGCACTTCTTCGCGCGAGCCGCGAAGGTCTCGGCAGCCGCGGGCAGCGGAACCACCCAGTCGGGTCCCGCGGGAAGGTCGTTCTCGAAGTCGCGGCGCTCAAGCACAAGTCTGTCGTCGTATACCGTCATCAACTGGCCATGGTGGCCATCGGCGCAGCCGAGGAACGGCATCTGCTGCGTGCCGACGTCCTTGGCGCCGAAGATGCGCGAGTTCTCGCGCCCGCCGAACGGAATGAGATACCTGAGCGATGCCGTGCCCACGCTCGTGAACGCGCCGCGCCAAAGCGTGCGGTCGTCGGTGAGCGGCGTGTGGGAGTGTCCGGTGAACGCTACGGCGTTCGGGAAGGCATAGAGCGCCGCGGTGGAGAAGCCGTCGTCCTGGCCCCACGTCCACGGCGCGGAGCATGTGCCCCTCGGATGGTAGTGCTGGGTGTAGAAGAACGGCTTGTCGCCTTCAAGCTCGGCGCGGTGCGCCTCGAGGAATTTGGCGATTGCGCCTTTCTTGTGGTATCCAGCGGCGGGATTGAAGTGCACGCCAACGAACTTGTAGCCCTTCACGTCCTTGATGTACATCGGCGAATACTCTTCGTCGAACACGCGCTTCCAGCTTTCGGCCATGTGAAGCGAGAGGATGTCGTCGGCGTTCTTCTCCGCGGTTATGCCGTACTTCTTGGCGTAGCCGTATTTCCAGCCCTCGACATCGTGGTTGCCTGTCACGAACACCTTCTCCACGTGCCCGCCGTCAGGACGCTTGTTCCCTGGAAACACTCGCCGCCAGGCGTCGCCCATGCCGCGCAGCTGCGACTCGAGCCCGTTGTCCGCCATGTCGCCCGCGATCACCACCGCGTCCACGCCTCTGGAGCAGAAGTAGCGCAGCGCCTTCTCGAAAGTTTCACACGACCCCGCATTTGCATTCGCTCCTGGCAAGCCGCCGATCACATGGACATCGGAAAGCACGCCCACGCGCAGACGCGCGGCGCCACCAGCCGCGCCGAACGCGGAATGGCCCAGTCCCGCCGCAACGAAGAACGCCGCTCCGCCACCGATGAATCCACGCCTGCCTAGCGCAATATTGTCGTTTGTCTTTTCCATGTTTCTCTTTCTGTTGAGTGGTTGAAAGTTTGAGTTGAACAGACCGATGCCACAATCAGCACTGGGTGCGCACGCGCGCAACGGCCTGGTGCCATCCGGCGAGGGCGGCCTCGCGGGCGGATTCGTCGATCGAGGGGTTGAAGCGGCTCATGTCGCCGGTGTTCGCCTTGAGGGCGGCGAGGTCTGGCCAGAATCCCACGGCAAGACCCGCGAGGTAGGCGGCGCCGAGGGCCGTCGTCTCGATGCATGCCGGACGCTCCACCGGAACGCCGATCACGTCGCTCTGGAACTGCATGAGGAAATTGTTCGCAGCGGCGCCGCCGTCCACGCGGAGCGCGTTGAGAGCGATGCCGGCGTCCTTCTTCATGGCCTCGAGCACGTCGGCCGTCTGGTATGCAAGCGATTCGAGCGTGGCGCGAACGATGTGGTTGCGGTTCACGCCGCGCGTGAGGCCCAGCACGGCGCCGCGGGCGTACTGGTCCCAGTACGGCGCGCCAAGGCCCGTGAAGGCGGGCACCACGAAGCAGCCGTTGGCGTCCGGCACGGCGCGCGCCATCGCCTCGGAGTCGCTGGCCTTGGCAAGGAGTCCCAGTTCGTCGCGCAGCCACTGAATCGCCGCGCCTGCGGTGAACACGCTGCCCTCGAGCGCGTAGGAGACCTTTCCGCCGAGTCCCCACGCGATCGTGGTGACGAGTCCGTTTTCAGAGGGAACGCGCCTGTCGCCGGTGTTCATCAGCATGAAGCAGCCCGTGCCGTACGTGTTCTTTGCGTCGCCGGCCTCAAAACACGTCTGCCCGAAGAGCGCGCTCTGCTGGTCACCCGCCACGCCCGCCACCGGCACGGCCGCGCCGAGGAGAGCCGGCACTGTCTCGCCGAAGACGCCGCTCGACGGAAGCACCTCGGGCAGCATGGACTTCGGAATTCCGAACTCGCGCAGTATCTCGTCGCACCACCGCAGCTCGCCGATGTCGAAGAGCATCGTGCGCGACGCGTTGGAGTAGTCAGTCGCATGAACCTTCCCTCCAGTCAGGTTCCACATAAGCCACGTGTCGATCGTGCCGAACAGGAGCTTCCCCGCCTCGGCGTCCTCGCGCGCGCCAGGCACGTTCTCGAGGATCCACCGCAGCTTGGTGCCGGAGAAGTAGGCATCCACCACAAGCCCCGTCTTCTCGCGGATGAAAGGCGCAAGCCCCTTCGCCTTCAGCTCGTCGCAGTAGTCGCTCGTGCGGCGGCACTGCCACACGATCGCGTTGCACACGGGCTTCCCCGTTTCGCGGTTCCACACCACGGTCGTCTCGCGCTGGTTGGTGATTCCAATGGCCGCGAGGGACGCCGCTGTCGCGCCCGCCTTCTCAAGCGCCTCCTGCGCCACCGCCAGCTGGGTGATCCAGATGTCGAGAGGATCATGCTCCACCCAGCCCGGATGCGGGTATATCTGGCGGAACTCGCGCTGCGCCACCGAGACTATCTTCCCCTCACGGTCGAAGACGATCGCCCTGCTGGACGACGTTCCGGCGTCAAGCGCCATCACATACTTCTTTTCCATGGCTTTCAACCTCCTTGCGTTTCGTTGAACACCTTACGCCGCAGCCGGCCAGGGGAAGACCTTGTAAAGCCACACCGCGGCGAGAGCGCCCGCTATCGGACCCACCACCGGCACCCACGCATAGCGCCAGTTCGCGGGCGCCTTGTTCTTCATCGGCAGCAGCGCATAGACGATTCTAGGCCCAAGGTCGCGAGCCGGGTTGATGGCGTAGCCGGTGAGCCCGCCAAGCGACATGCCGATCGAGACGATGATGGCGAACACCAGCAGGTAGTTAACTCCGCCCGCGATCCCCGGCACCTGCGCTATGCCTTTTATCGCGAAGACAAGCACAAACGTTCCAATCGCCTCGGAGAGGAAGTTGCACGGCAGGCACGGAATCGAAGGCGCCGTGCAGAAGCACGCGCGCTTCAGGGTGCCATCCTCCGTCGCCTCGAAGTGGCGCATGTAGAGCGCCCACACAAGGAACGCGCCAATCCCCGCACCCAGCATCTGGCCTGCGATGTACCACCCCACGAGCGACGGCGCGAGCGAGCCATCTACCGCAAGGGCAAGCGTGAGGGCTGGATTGAAATGCGCGCCCGAAGCCGCGCCGAAGACGAACGCGGGCAGCAGCACCGCAAGGCCCCACGCAAAAGTTATCTGCACGCTGCCGCCGCCCTTCATTCCGCTCTTCTCAAGCAGCACGTTGGCCACAACTCCGTTTCCGAGGAGTATCAGCAGCGCCGTTCCCACAAGTTCGGCGAGAAAACAAGTAGTTCCGCACATTTCGCGTCCTTTTCGTTCATCTGGCCCAGCGACCCGACGCGACAGGAACACCCCGTCCATCCGTCAAACCGCCGTGAACAAATTATATCAAATTTCGCGTAGCGATGACAAGTCTGCGACGGGTGGCGTCAAAGTTGGAGCGTGCTCAAGAAAGACGTGTCTTTGCTCCATCGTGCACAGAAAATCATCCTCTGCCTGCCGGAGTTTCGCCAACGGCGTAGAGGCCGGCGAACGCGACTTCGGCGCCGATTGAGACGGACCACTCCCATGCAAATCATCAAAACGAAAAGTGCGTCTGCCCTTTGCTTCATTGGGCGAAACGCACTTTTTGAATGGTCGGACCGTCGGGATTTGAACCCGAGACCTTTTGCACCCCAAGCAAACGCGCTACCAGGCTGCGCTACGGTCCGAAACTGGCATTCCCTTTCATCGGGAAGTCCCAATAGTATAGCATAATCCGCCGCGCAGGTAAAGAGGGCAAATTCAGAATTTGCGTGATCGCCCGTGCAGGGTCAATCTCCAACGGCAATTTCATACCACACGGTCTTGTATTCGGGGCCAATCTTCACAACGGCGCGGCCCTCGCCGTCCGCAGCCACAGGAACGGACTTCGCGCGCTCGCCGCGCTCGTCCAGAGCCCAGCACTTCGTCGCGGCGGCCTTTGACGGCAGCGTAATCGTGGCGGGAATGCCCTCGTTCACGGTCTTGCCGTTGCCCCAGTCCGCGCCGCGGCAGTGGACGAACTTGCCCTCATGCGTGAACTTCGCGCCGCCGTTGTGGCAAAGCCCAGTCGCCGTGAGGAGGATGCGCGCGGGACGCCCGCTCTCGCCGAAGCCCGTCGCGTCGTGCGAGGTGAGCGAGACCGTCGCCCAGCCGAGCTTCGTCTCGCCAATCGCGAGCTTCACGCCGCCGAGGTCGAACGTCCGTCCCTTCGTGAACCCGGAGAACACCTTTGTGTTCGGCGTGTTGACGGTCCAGAACGCCGCGCCTTCCACTTCGCCGTTCAGAACGATCTCGCCCGTGTCGCTCGTGAACGTCTTCTGGTCTTTGGCGGGGACAGAACCGCCCGAAGGCGCGGACTTGCCGGAGAGGTCAACTGCGGTCTTGCGCTCGAGGGCAGTCTCGCGCGGCACCTTGCCGTCCGTCGCGGAGAAGATTC
>Ga0310695_10005014_pt1 | contig 23588 bp, 28 predicted proteins | sample RumenRJG_04DNA_FD_203882 | JGI IMG/M metagenome (GOLD analysis project Ga0310695, IMG submission 203882) | Bovine rumen microbial communities from Lethbridge, Alberta, Canada - RJG_04 (v2) (version 2) | ecosystem: Host-associated > Mammals > Digestive system > Stomach > Rumen | place: Canada...
GCCTTGATTTTCCTTCGTTGTGGCGGAAGGAAAATCTGCTTACCTGGAAGGATCCCTTTGAAGGTGTCTTGACCCACATCTTCTAGGGAAGAATCATTATGAATTATGAATTGTGAATTAATCCAATGTCCTCCACCGCGCTTTCCGGGTTCTGCAGGAACCGGACGGTTGTCCGGTAGTGATCCGTATCCTGGAAGCGGACGCTTTCAATGCCGTTCTCTTTGATCTGGTAGATCTCCGCCCCCGGGAAGGTGAGGAGCATGGGCGAGTGCGTCGCGATGATAAACTGGGAAGCGTCCTGCACCAGGTCGTCCATGTTCTGCATCAGGCGGATGATGCCCCGGGGCGACAGGGCCGCCTCCGGCTCATCCAGGATATACAGGCCCTTGCCGCCGAACCGGTTCTCCACCAGGGAAAGGAAGCTTTCCCCGTGGGACTGCCGGTGCAGGGAGACCCCGCCGTAGCTGTGGATAATCGGCGCGCCCCCGCCGCCTTCCCGGTCCAGCTGGTCGATGTTGGAGGCCACGTTATAAAAGCTTTCCGCCCGCAGGAAGAACCCGTCCCGGGGGCGGATCACGCCCCGGGCCACCCGGAGATGGTCGCAGAGTTCCGAATGGGAATCCTCCGTGGAGAAATGGAAGTTCTTCGTTCCGCCTTCCGGATTGAACCCCTGGGAGATGGCCAGGGCCTCGATCAGGGTGGATTTCCCGGAGCCGTTCTCCCCCACAAAGAAGGTCACCTGCTGATGGAACTCAATCCCCTTTTCGGACAGGTGCCGGACCACCGGCAGGCCGGAAAGGTAGTTATCCTTCGGGATGGGCTCAAAAAGGGACATGCTGCGGACGTACAGGTATTCTTTCTCCATACGTTTCCTCTCTCCGCCCCTTATTTCCGCGTCCGCACGGCGGGATACACGTCCACCGTGTCGTCCGAGGAGACGATGATCGCCACCGCCCGGATCTTCTCCTCCGCCAGGCCGGAGGACCAGTAGTCCACGTAGGTGATGGCGGAATTGTACCGGGCGCCCCGGGCGATCGTTCCCTCGTTGACGGTGGCGCCGTCCAGGATCGCCCCGATGGCGTAGCAGATGCCCTGCGGGTCGATGATCATGGCGCCGTCGATGGCGGAGAGGGAAAGAATGGTTTTCTCATCCACCGTGACCGGCTGGATGCCCACCGCCCGGTTGGCCTTTTTCAGCCGTTCGCACTCGCTGGCCGCGTGGTCCGTCACAATGATGGTGGTGCCGTGGGACTGGCGCTTGGCCTGCTCCACGATCTCCAGGATCTTTTTCTCCCCGTACTCCGTGATGCCCGCGGCCCGGAAGCCTTCCTTCACCCGTCTTTCCAGGGACTGGTTGATCAGGCTGATCATCACCGAATCAAAGGACATAATGGAACCGTTCTTGTCCGAGAACAGGTCCCATTTCCCGTAGCCGCGGAAGATCACGCCCGTGCCGGAATACTTGCCCTTGCTGTCGGGCACCGAATAGACGCCCACCACTTCCCCGTCGTCCACGATGAGGATCGTGTTGCGCCGGTCGCTCAGTTCCATCATCTTCCGGATCACCCGGACGTTTTCCTTTTTCAGTTCAATGGGGCTGGTAAAGTGGATCAGGGAGTCGCTTTTCAGGGCCGTGGGCGTCGCGATGCCCAGCCGCCCCCGGTTCTGGCTTTTTTCATACGGGGCGGAGGAAAGCAGGCACAATGTTTCGTACAGCTCGTCCCTCCGGGGATCCTTTTCCACGCCGTAGAACCGGTTGGAAAGCAGGCTCGTGGCCGCGTTCCGCATGATGAACGCCGGGTCGATGTCGTCCGCCAGGATGTCCTCCGGCGTTTCCAGTTCGTCCTTGACAATCACGGAGGAGACGCTGCGGATCAGGGAGCGGAACAGGTACTGGAAGACCTCCTTGTTGGAGATGCTTCCGGCATAGCCGATGGCCGCGGCGTACGCCTTGTCCCCGCTTTCCGTCTGGCCGATATATTCCACATTGCTCAGCATCGTGCGGGGATCCGTTTCCGATTCCTCTTCCTCCCATTTCCGGAAGACCCGGTTTACGTCCTCCTTGCCCGCGTCGGCAAAGAGCGATTCCGCTCCGTCCTCATCCTCTTCCAGACCTTCCGCGGGCACCGTCGTCCCGTCCGGCCGCACCAGATACCGGATCACTTCATGGCCCTGAGCAAAGGAATAGACCGTCAGCCCGTCCTCCGCGGCAAAGGCCACGTCCACCTTTACCTGCACATACTCCGCCCGGGCATACTGCAGAACGTTATACGCCGCATTGGTCAGAAACAACACCGTGCGCTCCTGAAAGGACAACCGGTCCAGTTCCTCCTGAGTGATCTCCATAGTGCCCGACCCCCTTCAGTCTCGCAGTTGAGTGGATATAACTATATCTTTAAATATAAAAATCTTTTATGTGGAATCGCAGGATTAGGATAGTAAACTCCAATCGCCCCATAGTATTCGTTTTTACTGTCACATGCTTCTCTCATTCTGGAATTCAAAATATTGCTACCAGTATTTTTGCCATCATCAGCGCGATTTCTTATTTTGTTTTTCCGATTGATGCCATTCCGGATTTCATTCCGGTTGTCGGCTTGCTGGATGACACAGCGGTTGTCAGCCTCGCCCTGCACTTGGTTAGCAAGGACTTGGACGATTACATGGACTGGCGGCTCCAGGTTGGACTGGATAAAGCCGAACCGATCAAGGATTGATCCCTATGCCGGCTGGATCTCGAGATGGTCCAGCCGGATGATTTTGTACAGAGCAAATATGACTTTTTATACTACAACATTACGTTCAAGATGACATACCAAATGAAAAAGCGGATGAAAAAATCATTTGGTTTACTGATTCCGAAACCTGTGAGTTGTTTTATTCATCGGCAATACTGGATCTTATTTTTGCAACAAAGTGTATATGTAGATTAATGTTTGTATCACATAAGTATAGCCCGCAGAGTTCCAATCAATTGGGCTCTACGGGCTTTTCTCCATATGCAAAACAAACAATAGGTTGTTCCTAATGAATAGCTATTTCAATCATCTCACAGCTTTCTAGCAAGCCATTAATTATCCCTTCCTTTTCATACGCACAGAATTCCCCGGCTTTACTTATGCTACCGGTTTCGCTTAAATGTCTAGCTTGACATGCACCTCCGCACAAATATCTAAAATCGCATGTCTTGCAACCTTCGATTTCATCTACAGTGTGGTTCTTGAAATATAACGCCTTATTACTGTTATAAATCTCAAAGATTGTCTGATTGTGGACATTGCCAAGGAAACAACTATCATTATGCAGCAATTGGCAAGGATAAACGTCTCCGGATGAGGAAATGCTCAATTCTGCATCCCCAATTGCACACTTTTCACATTTGTATCGTCCTTGACCAGAAGAGATTATTTTCATAAAGCTGGAAAATGGATTAACGTTTGGGCAGCTGCTCAAGATGTTGTAATACTCGATTCCACTCAGGGCAGTATTGCTTTTTTCAGCACGTCCCAAGGGAAACAAAGGCTGAAAGATCAAACGGCTGCCCCAACGACTACTCATACCAGCCACATCGCCTGAATTATCTCGCGTTACAGTCATCGCTATTCTATAATTTGCATTATTCTTTTCAAGAAGTTCTATTGCTTTTATAGCTTTCACATAACTACCTTCACCCCTATAATGATCATGAAGGCTACTTGTGCTTCCATCAATGCTTATTTGTATATTATCGAATGCCTTACAAATGCGATCTATATTTTCTTCATTTATCAACGTAGCATTAGTTAACAGAAATGTCTTCAGTCCTTTGCTTTTTGCATATTCAGCAACCGGGATAGTACATGGTGAAAGAAGCGGCTCTCCACCGGTAAATGTAATTTGCCCAGAAAAATGAGTTTTGATTAGATCTTCAATTATTCTTGTATAGTCTTCAATACTTAAAGTTATTCTCCCGTGCTCGATTCTTGTTGCCGCATAACAATATATACAATGCAAATTGCAGGCAGAGGTCATATTAAAGAACACATTTTCCAGCTGCCTTAAGCGATGCTTTGGCTTACTGTTAAATTCTTCAAAAAGTTTCAAAACCGAATCAGAATTTAGAAATTCAACAATTAACGTACTGTCTATGCTATTGTCTATTGAAGATAGGATCTCTATAACCTTATTGGTTGATCTTTCTTCATCAAAAGCAAGGACAGCAATAGCGCCTGTTAAATTTGTTACTAGCCATGCTGGCAAAAAAGGATTTAGCAGCAAAAATTTATTACCTTTTTGATAAACAGCTAAACTAGTTTGACTCATATCGCTACCTTAACTTCCAGCACAGTCAGATGAGAAGCCACATGCACCGCCACCACCGGCACAATCAGAGGAAAACCCGCACATCCCACCACCACCGGCACAATTAGAGGAAAAACCACACATCCCACCACCACCGGCGCAATCAGAGGAAAATCCACATTTGCCTTCTCCATTACTGCCTTCACCAGCACAGTCGGATGAAAAACCACACTTCCCACCACCGCCGGCACAGCTAGATGAGAAACCACACTCCCCACCACCCCCGGCACAATCGGAGGAGAAGCCACATTTGGCATTTATTATCGGAGAATTCACGCAGGCAAAAGCTGGCTTGAATTGTCCAATTTGAATATTCTCAAGTTTATCCGTCACGTGCTTCTTCAGAAAATCGCTTAAAGATGCCATAGTATAGTCCTCCATTTCTCTTGATTAATTATCTACCTTTGTTTTCTAATCACAATTTCTAAACAGCAACGAAATCATATCCAAATCTTATGCGTGAAAAATAGCATATAATGGTAATAATGTCAATGATTTAAGCTGTTTTACGATCCGCAGCATCTCCACACTTTGATCTTTTGTCTTTGTCAACGCTACTATTTCACCAATGGATACTTAATGGAATACCGCAAAACATTTAGCGGCCTCCTTCAGTTTCCTGAAGGAGGTCGCTTTCTGTGTCAGTCCAGCCTGTTTCCTTCCCCGTCATACGTCCCGCTGAAAAGTGCCGCGCACAGTTCCGCGTATTCTTTGTACTCCGGTGTTTCCCGCAGGAATTCATCCTCCCAGAAATTATTGGCCAGCAGGCCGTAATACATCCCCTGCTTTATCGGATCCTTCTCGTTGAACTTCTGCCAGAGTTTCTCCCCGATGACCCGGTAATCCCGGGTCATTGCGCGGATGTTGGAAAGCTTATCCCCCAGGGCAATCATTTTGACTTCCGTGCTTGCCTTTTTAAGATGCTTTATGGTTTCCTCTTTCCTGATGCGCCAGGTTTTTTCCTCCGGCAGATCTTTCCGTTTGTCTTCGCTCTCCGCTGCCACAAGGTCAGCTACCCGCGGGCCGAAAGCTTCGATCAGTTCCTCTTTGGTTGTTTCCGTGTCTTCCAGAGTGTCGTGCAGAACAGCCGCCACACGGATCTCCTCATCCTCTGTCATGCGGGAGACAATTTCCATAGCCTCAATGACGTGCGTGATGTAGGGAATGGTTGTTCCTTTTCTTTTCTGCCCGGCATGCTTCACCGCTGCGAACTCAATTGCACGATCCAGCAACTTTGCCATCTGAACGACCCTCCTTCTGTTTCTTTCCGCGGTCCCCGGCCGCATATACAGGATAGCAGATCCGGGAGATATGTGCCAGCGGGCGGGAATTGAGTTTGTTTTTGGGGATTCAAGTTGAACTTGATTTTTCCGTTTTGCCCTGAGTCTGACTTTCCGGTTTCCCGGAACCTTCCGTCCCCCTTTTCGTAAACAGGATAGCAGATGGGGGAAGAAAAAAGGTCGCCTGGAAGGCGACGATGTTGAGGAAATATTCATATTTCTATCATGGGCAAACACAAATGGAGCATGATATTCAAGGATTACATATGCCGCACGGTCTATACTCCTGTTCTATCGCTTCTTCACGCGACTCAAGCCCGACTTTATTCTTTTCGCTCATTTTATTCACAGCGCTGCAGGTGCTCAGATGAAAAACACGGGACTTTTTATTGCCTATATATTGGCTTTCTATGTTATCCGAAAGAAGCGTGCGCTGTGATACTGTGCTCGCATCTTCCTCTACATAATACCAATCCGGTAAATCCCGCGGAGTCAAGCCCAGAGCAGTATACGTCAAAGGTGAAGTCTTTATACAGCTGTCCCAGCCGCAATGCTGCAACCCCAAACTTACTGCATTAACCCCGGATATCATTCTGGGGTAATGCATACCACAGCAGGCAGGATCGGAGTGAAACCTTATTCCTCCATCCGTAGGGACATAATATATTCCATCCCAAAAACTCCTTGTATGTTTTGCCGACTCATCAGGAAGAACACCATAGAGAAGGGCGTCTAAAGTTTCATCATCCATCCAGCCCGTGCATTCCAGATTGTGATCCTTTTGTAATTGGATCACAGCTTGTTTTACTTCCTGATTAAATACACCTTTTACAGCGGATTCTCTCAAATAGCCTTTATCCTTGAGCCTTTGGATAATGCGCTTCACGGCCAGGCCTTTATCTCCCAACTGTATAAAGCAAGTACATTTGTCCGGCGGATTATTACACTTGCAGGGTATGTAAGCATAAGCATGAATGCTGATTGAGAAAAGAGTAATAAGTACGATGCAGAAAGCGATAAGACGGTTTCTATCAATCTTCCTCAATTTCATTCACCTCCTATGCTCCTTGTGTTTTAGCATTTCTCTGGATTTATTTAATATACCATTACACATATATCATTCACAACATAAAACACTTCTCAATCATTTCAATATAGTTATATAATCAATTTCGTATGTTATAATCATTCCGGTTATGACACGCTGAAAGGAAATGATCTTATGAAAAGAAAGCTCTTCTTTTTGTCCATTTTCTTCATACTTGTTCTATGCATAACAGCAGTATCTGCAGAAGAATGGATCTGTTCAAACTGCGGTAAAACAAACACGACCAATTTCTGTACAAACTGCGGTCAAAAGCACGATGTATGGATATGCCCTGGCTGCGGCGAAGAAAATGAAGATTCTTTCTGCGGAAATTGCGGCACTGCAAAACCTGTGGATCTTTCTTTTCTGTATGGTACATGGAAATACGATTATGATGACAATGATTCTTATGTGGTTTTCCATGAAGACAAAACCATGCTGGTTTCCAACACTTACGGCGGTGTAGGTCAGGGAACATATACCGCTACTGCCAATCAGATCACCATGTCTGTTGATACCGACGATGAGACAACCACTCAGTATAAATATATCGACGATAAAATATATCTTGATAACAAACCGGTTCCGCTGATCCGGTCCGAAGAAGCCGCCAGGTTTTGTGTAACCCTGGACACCGAATCCATGGACGATACTTTTCCTGTCGATACTGAGCTCTTCTTTGAGTGTAAGGATTTTTCAGAACTCCAACGGTTCGACATCGTGGCTGTCTATTATCCGGTGCATCGCAAAAACCTCCATGTGAAAAGAATAGTCGGATTCCCGGGAGATACGATCGTTCTGCAGGATGGATATCTTTTTGTTAATGATGAGAAATATGATGAACCATATATAAACAACGAATACCGGACAGGCGAATCGAACCAGTTCGGCCCCTATACTGTTCCCGAAGGACAATTCTTCGTTCTGGGCGACCATCGCAACAATTCCTATGACAGCAGGAACATCGGTGCGCTCGACACCAGTATGTATGTCGGCGTCATGACCCGGAATCCTGATCTGGATATCTTTACCGGCCAAATCACCGGCTTCCATTGGGTCAGAACAATCGATATCGAAAAATCTGCAGACACATCCGGTTCGGATTGGGTACTTCCTGAAGGCGCAACACTGACAGATCAAAAAGAAGAAATACATCACTATGATAGTGTTCTTGACCACTATGAAGAAGCAGAAGTCCAGCGCTCCCAGCAGGTATTTGATCATAATGAAACATACTATACTTATCAAGATAACGGCAATGGTGGTTTCACAGAAGTTCCCCACGAACATCCCGTCTACACTACCGAATACTATACCGAAACGGTACAGCAGCCGGTCTATGTCCAGGTACCGCGTTATGAAACAAAGTATTATTACACCACTAAGAGCTGGCAGTATTCACGCCAGATAACAGCGTCAGGTGATGATCAGAATCCTTACTGGCCCGCAGATCCGATCTCATCAGATGAAAGGCAGGGAAAGCAATCGCAGATCTATACACTGACGGTTTCCGACGGCAATAATACCCGAACTTACAAAGTTGATGAGTCATACTGGACTTCAGTTAATCCAGGCGATACCATTTCTGTTACATTCCAAAGGAATACTGCCGAAACCTTTATCTCAGACAGTACAGGAAACTACCTGGCGCCGGCTTCACTGCAATAATACCGGATGGACGGGGTCCTCCGATATCTCCGGTGCCTGCCCTGTAATCCTTCCATATTCAAATATATAGTTGATTTATAAAGCAGGAAGACGGTGCGACTGCACCGTCTTCTTCTCTTTCTTAATGATACAAGAGGAACCGTTCTCCGGTATCACATCCATTATCTGGCAATGCAAATCTGCAAATTTTAGTTGCGTTTGTATGTATTGATCTTAACAATTTACAAATATTACACTTCGTGTGGTTACATTACAATACGATAACAATCGCATGTAAAGGATTGTAAATTATACGTATGTATACTAGACTTGCAATCGATGATCATCAACTCCACTAATAAAACAAAAAGCAAACAGGAGGACTATTATGAAAAAAACCATTTCTTTATTGCTGGCAGCATTATTGTTGGTTTCCCTGATGGCTGTTTCTTTTGCAACGCCTACTAACCCGCTCAACATTAAGTATGACCCAAAGAGAACAGAAAGAGCGTATGGTCCCAGCAAATATATAAAAAAGAACAACACTATTGCTCATTGGGATATAAGTTATATCGCATCTGACAGAGCAAACAAAGATCATAATATCAGTGTGTATCTGTATGATAAAAACCTTGGAGATCGCGGAACCCACATTGAACCTATTTCCCTTTACTCCGGTACACATGAGTTCCGGTACCTCGGCAGGTCCGGTAAAAAAGGAAGGAATTACAAGGTAGTTATGAAACTGAACCGCACTCCTGACGGCGGATCATACGACTTCTTGTGGAATCCGTAATCACAGGCTAATTGGTGGGCTGTCTTTTCGGAGGCAGCCCACCATATACTTTATTATAATTGCATTCTGTCAAGAGGTAAGTATCTATGAAAAAAACACTGCTCACATTCATTTTCATCCTCATTCTCTTATCGTCAGCTTATGCTGATGAGCCCTTGATGTGGGCCAGTTTAAACGATCCTGTCATCCATTCAAGCGATGACTTTTTAAAGAATCAACCGCAATATGCCAATCCAAAACAATATCAACTAAAGCTTCGTTCATTAGCAGTCACTGTGCCGCCGGATGATCTGCTCAGCGATAAATATACGCCTGTAAAATCTTTACAGGATAATCATGACCTGATTATTAAATCATCACATTCATATTTCCCATTTGCTCCAAATCACTATGCCGCCGCGTTTCCCGGAACCGATAATCTCCCGGTTGATCTTTGCCTGTCTGATGACACCCCTGTTATTACAAAACTTCAGCAATTTCTCAAAAGTACAGGATGGGCAGATATATGTGCTCCGGATATGTTTTGTACCGCAGCCCAGGTTGTCAGCCGCGGCACAAACCCGCTTGAAAACGGTGAATACTATACTGCCGGTATTCCGGAAGAACTGTGGAACAATCTTTACTTTGTACATTTCATGCAGAAGATCGATGGTTATCCTCTCGACATCTGGATAGAAGACGCAACCGAAGATGAATATGAAACACGGGACGCGAGTTTTGTACTGGATGATAACGGAAAAATCATTACCGGCTGCATTTTCCCCGGATACGAAATCGTCAGACAGGCCGATCTGCCCGGTAAGCTGCTCTCTGCCGAAGAGGCCGGTCAACGTTTTTTGAACGTTATGAAGGATCGGTTTGCTGAATATAAAACGCTCGATGGATTTCAGCATTATAACTATTCCTGGGAAATTGTAAGTTTTGAACCCGGTTTGGTTCTGACTCACAATGATATCGCTCTCCCCAATTGGCAAATTCTGTATCAGCTTATTGTTACTGATGAGAATACCGGAGAGCAATTCCGTAACTACCGCACCTATTCAATTAACGCCCTTACAGGTATCTGATAATGAAATGAGGAACAGCCCATGCAATGGCGACGGATTTTTCGCAGCAGGGGATTCTGGCTTGCTGTGATCATACAGTGTTTTGCTTACCTGTATCCGCATATGGATACCAATGATTTCTGGTTCACTCCGCTTGAATACTTTGGCAGCGCAGATCTTTTATACTTTTTTCTCATGCCCCGAACTTATGGTCTATGTATTTTCCTGATCCCGTTTGTTGCTGTTCTCCCTGCATCAACCTTTATTGCAGAAGACATTCAAAGCGGTTATATCCGCTGTCTCCTGCAGCGCACAGGGAAAATCAGATATCTGCGCACGCGTATACTGCAGGCTGCAGCCGGTGCTGCTATGGCCAGCCTGCTCGGATCTTTCATCTATTTAGGGTTTATTATGCTCGCCTGTCCCTGGAATGATAACATCCTCACCTCATGGCGGGAAGTTATGTCCCAGGGGAACTATGCTCCGCTCATTCAATCAGCATATGGATTTCCGGCTATTGCTGAAGGCATTTCCCGTTTCTGTATTGAGGCAATGACCTGGTCCTTCCTGGGCTTTGCATTTGCCTGCTGGTTTAAAAATACAGGTCTGGCATTGGCGCTGACTTTTATGGCTCATTATGGTTTGACTTACATCTTCGAAACCTATCCATCCCTGTTCAATTATTCGCCGTCTACCATAGCGGTACCGGATATCGCAACAGCCGTTCCTTTGCTGTCTTATTATCTGATGCAGTTTGCTTACCTTGGAATCACTTTCCTTATTGGATTGATTGCTGCAACTTGCATATCTCAAAAACTTGCAGCCCAGAATATATACTAAGGAGGCTGCTATGCGAAATATACTGTACAAAGTCAAAATAATGCTGTCCCCGCTGACACTCTCCTCTCTGTTACTGATTACCGTCCTTCGCGCTATAACCAGCTATCCTTTTATGAAAAGCGAACCGTTGGCCGGTTTGATGCTGGACATGTACGGAGGCGTCAGCTGGAATATGTTCATCACCTTCCGTGAAATAGCCTACTGGATCATGTTCCTTCTTCCGTATTTATTCGGAATCGTTCAGTACTATTCACATGCTCTGCAAAAAAATCTCAATTTAACCTTATATCGTTCCAAAAGCAAATCATCCTGGTGGGCAGGCGAAATGATTGCGGTAGCAATTTATGTGCTCGTTCTTACTGTATTGAGCGTAATCATTTCCCTGTCTGTAGGATTTGTTGGCGGTTTGCGCAACCTGCAGATGTATCTGGTTGATGCCTCCGGTTTCTATGCAGCTTCTTCCACCCGCTGGATTCTTGCGCCAGTGATGGCCTTTTTTAACGCGCTGCTGTTTTCCTGGCTATATACCATTACATATCTTATCTGGCGGGACACAAGGATTTCTACCTTTATCTATATTGTGCCAACTGTAATCATGCTTCTTCTTTTTTCCAATGAAGAACGTACAGACCGCCTCTCATCCCTTATCAACTGGAGCATGGTACAACGATATCCGCTCCTTGAAGAAAATGGATTACCGGAAATTCAGGTCATCTCATTCTTCCTGTTGGCTGTTGTTGTTGTTTTCATTATTGGTATGATTACTGCTGTATGTGTCAATCCATTTCATCAAGATAAATAACAGGAGGCTTTCAAATGCCCATACAATGCATTAACGTAACAAAAAAATATGGAAATCAGACTGTCCTCAATGATATAACCGTTTCATTTGAAGATCGTAAAATACACGGTCTCGTCGGTCGAAACGGCAGCGGCAAAACCATGCTCATGAAATGTATCTGTGGCTATGTGCATCCCGATCATGGACAAATCCTTGTGAATGATCAGAAAATTGGTTCAGATATAGAATTTCCTCCCCATATGGGATTAATGCTTGAAACGCCTGGTTTTCTGCCGCAGTTTTCCGGACGTTTCAATCTGTCTATGCTATACGCAATCCGAAACAAGCCGGATTCCAAAGTCATCACAAACGCCATGAAATCAGTCGGTCTGGATCCTGACTCCAGGAAAAAAGTCGGACATTATTCTCTTGGTATGCGGCAGCGCCTCGGCATCGCTCAGGCACTGATGGAATCCCCTGATCTGCTGATCCTGGATGAACCTTTTAACGGACTGGATGAAGCAGGCGTTCACGATATTCGTTCTCTTTTGATTTCCCTTCGTGACGAAGGAAAAACCATTATCCTGTCCAGCCATTATGCACAGGATATTGATATGCTTTGTGATACAGTCCATGAAATGAAAAGCGGCAATATTCAGGAAAAATAACTACCGCAGAACAAACAGGCGGCCTCCCCCGGTTTTCCGGGAGGAGGCCGCTTTCTGTATGCTTTTTTGTTTTCCGGGTTGGGTTAATTGTCTTTTTTGATCAGGCCGATCACCATGACGATGATGCCGATGACGGCGATCACGGCTGCGAGGATGAAGGGGAACATCAGGCGCAGATCCGTTACCGTGGACCAGAACCTTCCGGCTTCCGTGTTCCACTCATCCGCGAGATTGCTGCCCGCAACCAGCATAATGACCATCGCCCAGATGGTACCGATCAGCGCCAGAATGCCGCCGACCAATGCTTTTTTCATACACAATCACATTCCTTTCTCATGTTCCGGAATGGCTTTCCGTTTCCTATGAAGTTTTGTTTCCTTCTTCCGGATTTTACCACAATCTGGCAGAGAAAGGAAGAGGCTCCCCATGATGCCGGGGAACGGAAGAAACGGCTCCGGCACAGGAAAATCAATGCTTGCAGTGATATTTCCCCTGCGCTTTTCGCTTGAAAACGGTCCGGAATTCGTGTAAAATATGGCTACAGCGTGTGGCAATGAACTGCGTAAATCCAGTTGTTTCCACACGCTGCTTCATTTTGCAGACAGGAAGAGAGATCATGGCAAACCAATACGGAATCAAAGTCACTCATGATTTCGGTCCGCCGGGCTGGATCGCCGGAAGCGATTGCAATGTCCTGCTTTTCAGGACAAAGCTGGAAGCGGAGAAAGCCCTGGACCGGATCAGGGAAGATCCGCATTACCTGTGGAAAGGCAGCGCCGAGGCGGCTGAATTCACAGGATTCGGGAAGAAATGAGCAGGAGGTTGAACAATGAGATATTACAGGGATGACGAGCTCAGCAGCCTGTCAGACATCAAAAAGAAAATCGAGTATCTGTATAAGAACCACCCCAATGTGCATGCGAATATCTCCGTGAGATATCCAAGGACGCCGCGGCTGACCCTTACGGGGATTCCCGTTGTGATCAAGGGCGTTTATCCGAACGTGTTCCAGGTTGAGGATACCAGCTCGGGCGCCCCGAAGCTCTACATGCATCAATACAGCGAGATCGCGACAAAGGAAATTGAAATCCTGGAGCTGGCGGATCTCGTCGTTACCAAAGGCTGACGGCCGTACCGGAGGGTTTCTCCGGTACCTTTTTTATCGGTATACCGATAATATTTCAGAAATTCATCCGTTTACCGGCAGAAAAGCGGGCACCGGGGACTGTTGTCCCCGGTGCTCAGGTATCTGAAAAAGCTCCGTGAAGTGTAAACTTCATGGAGCTGAGAATCAACCAATCACTGTTTCAGGCATATTATCAGTACAGCAGCCACAAGCAATAACAGAAAAACTGCCAGCACATATAGGAATGTGTCTTTTCGCTTTACGTTATGAGTCTTCATAGCATATTTGACAAAACCAGCTCGCTGTTCGGGTGTTGTGTTTACTCTTGACATTTCAGCATTCAGGGCTTGCTGAATTCGCTTATCTAATTTATCATCTTTCATATGCTCTGCCTCTTGTTACTTTTATTCTTTTTCCAACCTGACCATTTTGACTTTGTTATCCAAGACTCTAAGAAAATTCGAAAGTGTTTCCTCGGTTATATTCTCGAAAAAATCCGGATCATCTGCATATATCGCTTTAACCGGATTAAAATCGCTGAAGTAAACATGACTGACGATTGTCCGGAACGGGATCATGTCGTCTTCTGTAAACCAATAACGCTTAGTCTCCGCATAATTTTGCATTTCTTTTGTCAATGTGTCTATTTTTTCATTAACCGTCAGCGTGATGTCCGGGTCATCCTCTGCCTTGGATTTCTGTTCTTCCAGCATGTTCAATTGTTCCTGATACATATCGAGAGCTTCATCGTAATATACGTTTACCAGCGGAAGGTCCGGAATCTCCGTATAGATATAAGGCTCGTTGTTCCTGCCTGCATCCTGCGCAGAGGCGACACATTCTATTGCTTCCTGGATATGTGCACTGTATGGATTAACTACAAAGTAATATATGTCTTCTTCCATAGGGGTAAATATTGGATCAGCGTCTTTAACAAATGTCAGTGGTAGTGTCTCATATTCGAAAGTCGCATCTGTTGACATGTTCAAGTCATAATCGTAAAAAAGCGGAGTGCCGAAATGGTCTTCGTTTGAATATAATTCCTTTGCTTGCAGGTATTTCCGCAACACGCTCTCCAACATTTCACTCTGATAATCCGCAGGAATGCCATCCCTGGCCATTTCGTCGTCATAGTGTTCCAGCAATGTCACAAAAGAAAGATCGTGCTCAAAAGGATTAACGCTAACGTCAGGATTCTCATCTTCGTATTGATTCTTCCAGTCAATACAAAAATCAAAGTATTCATCCCAGGTTGTTGGTACAGGAATCTTTAGTTTGTCAAATAATGTTTTGTTATAGTTTATTGATGCAAACATCACATAATATGGATGTGGAAACGCCGCTATTTTATCACCGTCCGACAAAGCCCGAATAAAAGGTGTATACATCCTGCTGACTTTCTCTTTGATTGTTTCCGACTTGGCCAGGTCAGCATAGTAACCTTTTTCCTTGATCGTACTTAGCATGTTTAAGTCGTGGAGAATAAATATATCAATGTCCGGATTCTGTGTTAATACATCCCGGATATATTTCTCTTCCGGCTCTTCAGCATACAGATTGACAGTGCGAAGTTCAACTGTCGGATGCGACTCATAAAAAGAAGTAAAGTATTCGTCTTCTGCATAAGGTCCGCAAACCGATAACACTATCTTCTGATCAGATGTTCCATTAAATGAACAAATTTTCAGCATATCACCTGTTGTTGCTGCAAGACCATGTGAAAGGAAACAAAAATCAATGACATCCTGTGAAAAAGACAGGTTGGTTGAAATCAGTTCTCCGTCTTTCTCTGCTATATAGATTTCCCGTTGAGCAAGGAGATATACTGTATCGGATTCAGCATCATATACTAACTTGCAGGCATACCCATCTTTATTGATATCTGCCCACACATTTATCTTTCCTGTATCTGGCGAAACAGTCTGAATAAGAACTATATCATCAGGCCAGTTGGACTCTCTTGTTTCTGCAATAATATCGCCGTTATCCATTACATCGAAGCACACCATATTATCAATAGAAACAAAAGATTCAGTCTCGTCTGAAATATTTATCCTGGCCACTGTTACTTCTGTTGAAAAGTTTTCACGGACTGGATAATATAAGAATCCATCACGTAAAACGCTATCAGCAAAATCCATTTCCGTTTCATAATCCAATGTCAGGACGCTTTCGTTTATATAAGCGCCCGTTTCGTCTGTCAGCTGCAGAAGGAAAGCCTGGTTATTATTGCAAGCCATTGCGTAAACGGATTGATGATCTGTCAGAATTGTAACTATACCTGGCTGAAGCTCGGAAGAGGCAGCAACAAGGCTTTTTTCACCTGAAGGCTCCACTTTATACAGTCCGCTCTCAAACAGGCCATATAGCATCCCATCACAATTTGTCAATGAGTAAGCAATGTCATCACCACAGAGAATATTTCGTGAAGAGTATTCCGTATTTTCCGCTGCTGCAACGCAGATACTAAAGATAACTAAAATTAATACAACAAGCGACAAAATGCGTCTCATGAATCGTTGCCCTTCTATTATCAAATGATAAAGATTTCTCTATTTATATCACCATATCATATGTGGTATTATCTCCACAGAACAATACCAGTATATCCCAAATTTGAAACAGGTGGTGTTTCTATATACACATCTCCGATTTGTTCACCAGAGTATGCATCAATACGAATGCTGATAACACAGGGGAGGTTCTTCCCGAAAATAGCATCTTCTTCATCAAACATGCGATCAAATTCATGTTCCATTTCATCTGTATATTCTTTCCCATATAGGGAGATTTTTTCATGGAAAACATCGCTTGCCAACGTATAGATAAACTGCCAGACTGGGCGATCCATTTCATTTGGGATATAAATTAACTCAACGACTATATCAATATGCTTAGTCATCTCCGGTTTCCATCCGTCCATGGATTCAATGATTTCAATGGACTTTTGTCTTGCCTCCTCATATGAAATACATTTTTCATCCGGTAGCACAATATCAAGTCGAAGAAAATCAAGGATCGGATTAAAAGACTGTGTGTTGTTCAGAATTGCCATATCCTGTTCTGGTATGTTGTCAAGTTTGGGCTCCCACTGTTGCTTTAGTAAATAAAGTTCCTGATAATTAAACATACATTTGCGAACTTGTTGGTTCAGCCATACTGCTGTCGAAACAGGAGCTGGGCCTTTTATTTCAACAAGTTTTCCATCCGGAGCGAGCGAACCTATAACCAACCCATTAGTCATCGGCTCAGCATCTTTTACATAAAAGCTGAAATCCCAGCTGCCATCTTCGTTATGCGCATACTGATTTGGTGTAAGGTCGTCCCGCGTATAGCCCAGTTCTGATTCACAATACGGATAAGCCATTTCCCAAATGTTAGCTTCTTCCGCATGAACTGCGCTTTGCATTGGCTGAAAACAAAGAGCATATAGGAGCAACATACAAATGATTCTTCTTACTGAATTTATCATCCCTTACTTTATCCTTTCATTTTGTTGCGGGTCTTCATTTTAAGCTTATAGACTCCATATGTGCGCTGAAGCGTACATATGGAGTCTATATTATACTATAATTCTAATTAGTAGGACCACTGAGAAAGGTATTGGCCAAACGAATACAGAGAAGTTTTTGTGTTGTAGCCAGTTTGTCCATCAACAGACAGACCGGAGGTTTTTCTCTGATAGCTTTTAACTCCGCTTACCGTATTGTTTCCATAAATTCCATCCACACTACCGCAATCGCCTTTTCCGCTATAGTTGACATCACCCTGGACATTTGCAACATAGGGTCGGAGATGGGAGCTATTGCTTCCACCATGCCCTTTTTTCAGGGTGCTGCTAGAGTATCTCCAAGAATACTCATAAGCCAAGGCAACACTAGAGAAAAGCATCATAACGGCCAGTACAAGGGCAAAAACTCTAAATTTCTTCATACTATTATTCTTCCTTTCAATAATATTCATTGATCCGTTGATACAACCACTTCTTGTTTCTTGAAATGCGTACAAATTTATAGTATACTTACTTTGTTCCCACAGAACGGTCACCGTTTAGCGGTGGATGCTTGGAGGCGTTGTTTTGCGGGAACCTTTTTTATGCCGGGATTACGAATATGCACCGTCATTTTCATTCTCTCCTTTCATTTTATTATAACAATGATCGTTCTGGATTCTGTATGCAGCATGTCTTTCTGCATTTCTAGAGAAATCCTTCTCAATCATTATTATCTTTCATGCTTTGTAACTTCAAGAGACGATCATTTCGTTTGCAATTATACAGTATGATAATACATTTTGCAATACGTTACATTGTGTTGTTACAGTATTGTGATGTAATAGTATTATCATGACATGATTGCCTCTTGTGGTTGTACCAGTGTGATACCTGAGGGTCTTCCAGTATCACAAACAGCCATTTCCATTCCTTGTTCCGCATCTTCAGGCACCTCCGTTTTGCTCTTCATCTATTCTGTCTCAAACGTTCCATCTGTTCAGTTAACGGTTCTCCCGTTCCCTTTCTTCCCGGATAAAAGAAACTGAGAACGGAGGGACAGTATCCCCGGAGTGCGCCCCTTTTCACTGGTTTTCTTTCATCTTTTCCCTGATCCGTGCAGCAACGTCTGCAGCGTTTTCCGCATTGATATTAACACCGTCCCCGATATAGGAGATCATCTGCCCCTCTGTTAGGGATTCTGCTCTCCTTTGAGAATCATAAATGCTTTTTAATTCTTCAACGCTCTTTGCACAGAGATTGCTGAACTGCTCCTGCATTTTTTTGTCCGGGACTGCATGATACAGTTTCTGATAAGCCGCCTCAATATCATCATAGCAAGAACTAATATAACCAATGATATAATGCGTTTCATGAATCGTTTCCTTTTCTATAGATACAATGCATTCATTTATAGAAATTTATTATTTCCACAATATTATTCCCGTATAACCAATGCCAGATACCGGCGGTGTCTCTAAAAAAGTTTTTCCTACTTGTTCTCCGGTATATGCATCAATACGTATACTAATATGAATGGGGAGGTTTGAATTGCCGCCAAAAACAGCCTCCTTTTCATCCCACATACGATTTATTCTATTGAACAACTCATCTGAATACTCTTCTCCATTAAGAACAGTTTTTTCATGAAGAACATCGCCTGCGACAGAGTAGATAAAGTGGTAAACAGGATGTTCCATACCGGATGGAATATAAACTACTTCTGCCATGATATCAATATGTTCCGTCATTTCCGGTTTCCAGCCATCAATTCCTTCAATAATGGCTATAGCTCTCCGCGTAGCTTCTTCATACGGGATGCATTTTTCGTCCGGCAGCACAATATCAAGCCGGAGGAAATCAAGAATCGGGTTAAAAGATTGGATTCCGTTAAGAATAGCCATATCTTTTTCTGGTATGCTGTCAAGCTTTGGCTCCCATTGTTGCTTTAATTGATAGATTTCCTGATAATTGAACATACATTTGCGAACTTGCTGGTTCAACCATTCTGCTGTTGAAACAGGAGCCGGACCTTTTATTTCCAACAGTCTTCCTGTAGGATCGAGCGAACCTATAACCAGACCGTTTGTCATTGGTTCAGCGTCTTTGACATATAAGCTGAAATCCCAGCTGCCATCTTCGTTATGCGCATACTGGTTTGGTGTAAGGTCGTCCCGCGTATAGCCCAGTTCTGATTCACAATACGGATAAGCCATTTCCCAAATGCTGGCCTCTTCCGCATAAACCAGGCCTGGCAACAGGAAAAGAAAAAGAATACTGACAAGGACCAGGCAAATGCTTCTTTGGGCTGAATTCATGATTCTTTCTATTTCCTTCCCTGATACCGGAGGAACCGTTCCCTCCGGTATCCTTACATTGTTTTCTGTCTTCTAAACAGTTAACGGCTCTCCCGTTCATTTTCTTCCCGGATAAACAAAAGCGGAAGCCGGGAAAAGTTCCCGGCTTCCGTTATGCCTGCACTCCTTATGGGAAGCTCAGGTAGCGGCTCATCATGTAGCCGACCTCGTCCCCGTACTTCACCGTTGTCCAGATTTCCCCGCGCAGCAGCACTTCCACCTTGGTTTTTGTCTTCACCTGGCGCAGCACCTTTGCCTCCGGGTCGGGGGCTTCCCGCATGCGCACCGCCTGCCGGGCGGTGGCCATCAGGCCGGTGCTTTCCAGGGGCTCCAGCCGTTCCCCGCCCCAGACTCTGATATACCGTCCGTCCTCCGTCTCGCACAGGAAATCGTCGCTCTGGTCGGATTGGCTGCTGCCGGACGAGTACACCCCGATCACCTTCAGCAGCGTTCCGGCCGGCAATTCCCCGCCGGATTTGCGGTTTCTCCACTCAGGGAAGATCTTCATTTCTTCATCTCCCTGCAGCGTTTCCTTCAGTCTGACCCGGGTGCCCCCGTCCCGGATCTGCTCATTCTCATCAAAGGAAAGGTATGCCGTTTTGACGTATCCGCTCTCGGTTATCCCGCCGTTCTCCCCGGCCAGGAAGATAGCCGCCCATTCCTTTGTCTTTGCCGCCACATACACCCGCGTGCCGGAAACCAGCTTCGCGTTGTTGCTGTGGACGATCAGGCGGTTCAGCTTCCCGTCCGTCTTTACCCGCGCGGTCGGATAGCTGTGGTCCCCGTCAGGGTCCAGGAAGCGCTTTTCAATAAAGCCGCCGTAGGTCAGCTGCACCCAGTCGCCCAGGTCCCGCAGCAGTTTCGTTTTTTTGTTTTTCGTCAGTAAAGAAAAGTATTCCGGCTCCCCGAAATATTCCGAAGCCGTATCCGGGACATACACCGGCTGCGTTTCGCTGGCATAGACGGTGACCTCCGGCAGGTCCTCAAAGCCGTAATTGCCTTGACCCAGCTGCGCGTAAGGCAGGTCCTTCACCTTCCGCAGGGCGCTTTTCTCCACAAATCCGATGACCGGGTCCTCAATATAATAATCATCCCCGAATTCCCCGCACACTTCTACCAGGGAACCCTTCATGTGCGTGGCAATGAGTTTTTTGTTCTTCGGCGTGGCATACACCGGCGTGTTTTCCCCGGCAATCTCCGCGAGCCAGATCCCGCTGGGCATATGCTGTTCCCATTCGTCATAGGAGCCATAATCACTCCGGCTCGGCGTCCTGTTTTCCGCCTTTTCGGGATCGACATAGACCGAGTAGTCCCCTGTGAGCGTCAGCTCGTACCGCCCGTTCTCATCGTCCAGGGAAAGGTGGGCACCGTATCCGTTGTACAGGATTCCCGCCTTCTTTGATCCGGTGGAGGCGGCATAGACCGCGGCCCCGTCCCCGTCCGTGCACACTCTCAATGGGTTATCCCCCGCCAGCGCGCTGCCGGCAAGCAGCACCAGCAGCCCTGATATGAGCATCATGACAAGCAGCCATTTCCATCCCTTGTTCCGCATCTTCCGGCACCTCCGTGGTCTCTGTCGTCCGTTGTTTTCTGTCTTCTAACCAGTTAACGGCTTTCCCGTTCCCTTTCTTCCCGGATAAACAAAAGCGGAAGCCGGGAAAAATTCCCGGCATCCGCTGTTTATCCTATTTCGTGATCTTCCCGGACTTTTCATACGCCAGGCGGGGGGCTTTGTCCTCATGCACGTAGATGGTGCCGCAGTGGGTAAAGCCCAGCTTCTTGAGCAGGTTCTGCATGACGATGTTGTCCCCGTGGGTGTCGATGCGCAGGTGGCCGCACTGTTCATACGCCCAGTTGATGCAGAAGGCGCCCACGCCCCTGCGGGTGCCGTCGGAGGCAATGCGGTGCACCACGCCGTAGGGGCTGTCGTCCTTCCAGGCGCCGTCGGTGATCTCCCGGTAGGTGGGCTCGATATCCTCCCCGGAAGTGAAATAGAAGACGCCCAGGATCCTGCCCGCGTTGGTGACGCAGACAAAGCTTTTGCCTTCGGCAATGTCCCGGCGGATCAAAGCCTCCGGGGGCCAGTTGGTGGGGCCCCACTGGTTGGGGTTGCCATGCCAGGCCATAAAGCTGCGGGCATAGGCGTAGATTTCCATGACCTGGGGCAGGTCTTCGAGGGTGGTGGGACGAATACGCATGGAAAATTCCTTTCCAATTCTGCATTCAGAATTATTACAAGTTAACATATCGGGAAGCGGGGAAACGGGAATGTGACAGCAAGGCGTTTGGGATCGTTGGCTTTTTTTTGCGTCCCTCCGTTCTCCAGCTCGGAAGCTATTTTAGCAGATTTTTGTTTGTTTTCGTACACATTTCCTGTTTTTTCACATGATTTCAGTTGAACGCCGGGAAAAAGTATGAGAAGATGTTCCTGCGAAGCTTGAGCGTCAGATCAATTCGGAAATCATACAGAAGAAAAGGAGAAATTGCCATGGAATTTCTTTGTACCAAATGCCTGAACCTGGTGGAAACGGATCCCTGCCCGGTCTGCGGCGGCAGCGGAGCGGATCTGCGGGAGCCCCGGCCGGAGGATGAATGCTACCTGTGCACCCAGGTGAACCGCTACGGTGCCATGCTGGCCGGCGCGCTGGACCGGGTGGGCATTCCCTTCCGGATGCTGACCAGCGCCCACAAGACCAGCATGACCCGCCGGTTCTACGTGCCCTACGGGGAGTTTGACCGCGCCGTGGAAGTGATCCGGGACGCGTTTGAGGAACCGGAAGCCATGAGCGACGACGCGTTTGCCTCCGACCCGAACCTGTTCTCCGGGGAGGAGATTGACAATATGGAAATGGCGGACCTGGACTGCCTGTCCCTGGAGGAGCTGAACGTGTACCTGAACAAGGTGAACCGGACCATGAAGGAACTGCGGAACCAGGAGCGGAAGTGGAAGGAACGGAACATCCGCCTGATGGACATGCGGGAGGAAATTGAGAACCTGCTGGAGGAAAGGTAAAGCCATCGCCTGCGGCGATGGCAATGAAAAATGAAGAATGAAAAATGAAGAATGATCCGCTGCGACGGGGATACAGGAATGTGACAAAGGGACAGACCAACTGTACACAGCCTTCAGCCGTGACAGTTGGTCTGTCCCTGTTGTCACGTTCTGCCGGGCGTATGGGATCGTTGGCTTTTTGCGTCCTTCGGACGTAGTAAGGGATTCCTCCATTTCAGTCGGAATGACACCATATCGCAGGCTTTGGTGTTCCGGTTACTGTCATTATGAATTATGAATTCTGAATTATGAATTGCGGAACGGAAGTCTTCTTCCGTTCCGCTTCTTATTGCAGGTTCAGGCTTTCCGCCCAGGCATAGACATCTTCCTTGGTGCTGCCGTTGTTGAAGCGCTTGGCCTCCAGCCACACGGCGTCTTCGCTGCCCAGCTTCTGGAGGTTCACCGCGCTGCTGCCCGCGCCGGAGGAACCGGAAGTGCAGAAGGGAATCACGGTTTTGCCGGACAGGTCCACGCTTTCCACGAAGGTGCAGAGGATCCGCGGGGCCTGGCCCCACCAGATGGGATAGCCCAGGAGAATGGTATCAAACCGGTCCAGGACCGGCATTTCGGCAATCTCCGGGCGGGAGGCGGGATCGTTCATCTCAATGCTGGTGCGGCTCTGCCGGTCATGGTAATTGAGATCCTCCGCGGTATAGGGCTCCGCGGGCCGGATCTCGAAGATCTCCGAGCCCAGGGCGTTGGCTGCGGCGATGGCCGCGGAGCAGACGGTCTTCTCCGGGGAGAAGAAGACCACCAGGATGCGGCTGTCCCCTTTGGGCAGTCTCGGGAAATCGTCCACGGCAAGCGTGGCGGAAGAGGTGGCGTCCTCGGCAAGCACAGGCATGCACAGCAGTATGAGGGCCATGAGGAGAAGAAACAGTTTTTTCATAAGAAGCTCCTTTCGTCTACAGCGGGGTGAACAAGAATGTGACAAAGGGACAGACCAACTGTCACATTTTTAAACGTGACAGTTGGTCTGTAAGCGGTAAATAATCTACACCCCAAGTTTGCAGATCTGTTTGATCTGATCATTCCAAGGAAGCAGATCCTCGATATCTGCATTCGGATCTTTCGCGA
>Ga0310695_10005015_pt1 | contig 23581 bp, 24 predicted proteins | sample RumenRJG_04DNA_FD_203882 | JGI IMG/M metagenome (GOLD analysis project Ga0310695, IMG submission 203882) | Bovine rumen microbial communities from Lethbridge, Alberta, Canada - RJG_04 (v2) (version 2) | ecosystem: Host-associated > Mammals > Digestive system > Stomach > Rumen | place: Canada...
CTGTCATTGAAGTATCCGAAGAACAGGGATCCCACACAGCAGGCAAATGCTCCGAGTACAGGACTGACCGTGTCAGAAGCAATCAGTATCGGAGCTGTGATACTTGCCGCCGTGGTCATAGCAACCGTACCAGATCCCTGAATAAAACGCATCAGCGTGGAAATTGCAAGAGGCAGCAAAATGAGCGGTATATTGCTTCCAGCCAGCCCATTAGCAATGTATCCACCCAGACCCGAATCAGTGATGATGCGGCCAAGTGCACCCCCGCCACCTGTCACCAGGATAATCACGCCGGCAGAAGCCATGCCCTTTTCCATCTCATGCAGGATGGTATCTCGGCTAAAAGTATGACCAAGCGTGAAAACAGCCACCAGTAAGCTGATTCCCACAGCCACGATCGGCTGGCCGAGGAAAATCATGATTTTCCAAAACAATCCGGTTAATTTCAACGCAGAGGCTATGGTGTTAATCAGAATCAGTATAATCGGCAGCACCAGAGGCAGGAAAGAAGTAAAGGTGCTGGGAAGATCTTTCGTTTCCACCAGGAAAGAAGACTTGTAGTCAGGTGTCTGGCCAGACTGTTCAACGATACCGCCTTCCGCATCCGAGGTCCAACAGAACTTCCTGGACAAGTACTTCTTTGCGTAAATAATACAGGCGATTATCATCGGGAGTGCAAGTGCAATTGTAAGCAGGATGAAGTTTCCCACATCAATATTGAAGATACCGCACACGCCAAGCGGACCGGGAGTCGGAGGAACCAGAGAGTGAGTAATCACCAGACCGGCAGCCAGCGACACTCCCAGTCCAATAACAGATTTTTTTGTTATGTTCGAAAGCGCCTTTGCAATCGGTGAAAGAACGATAAACCCGGAATCGCAAAAGATCGGAATAGATACCAAAAAACCGGTTAGAGCCAAAGCCTCTTCTTCTCTGCCTTTCCCGAAGAGTTTGAGGAATGTATATGCCATACGTTTTGCAGCGCCGGAAATATCGAAAACCCGGCCTATCATAACGCCGAATCCGATGATGATGCCGATACTTCCCAACGTTCCGCCAAAACCGCTTGTGATGGAATTGATGATACTGACGCCTGCCCTGGCATCACCTGCGGCATCCACAACATCTGTTGCTGTCAGAGGCATACCTCCGATGAGGCCAATCACAATCGTGCTGATAATCAGGGCAAGGAAAGTCTGTACCTTTGTTTTCAGTACAAGCATAATCAGCAGAGTTATGCCAATCACTAAGCCAATCAGCATGCGAATACCATCAATTTCCATCGTATGTCCCTCCAAACAATAGCAAATTCGTTGTTCTTGCCCATTCAGGGCTTTGATATCATAAACTGAACGCGATTCTCTCCTCACTCATGTATCTCTATCGGCAACCCGTCCGGATCGCGGAAGAAGGTCATCGGCTTTCCTGTGTAGGCATCAAGCCGCACCGGTTCACAAGAGATTCCGGCATTCTCCAGCTCCGCTACTGTGTCTGCCACAGAGGAGACTTGGAATGCAAGATGGCGCAGCCCATATGCCTCCGGATCCGTCACCCGTGCTGGACGGTCGGACATAATGAATAGCTCCAGCTCTGTCGTTTCATTGATCCTCAAATCGATCTTCCAGTCCTGCCTGCCCTGACGAAAGTTGGAGCAGATAATCGAAAAGCCAAGAACTTCATGGTAAAAATGAAGTGCCGCTTCCTTGTCCGAGCAGATAATGGCTATGTGATGGATTGTGTTCAGAGTCATGTTCCAATCCTCGTAAACCTCTTATAGGTAACTCCATCCCTGGTCACGGTTTCATTCCACATCTCCGCAGGCCGAACCCAAAGGCCACCATCACCGTAGAGAGCACGATAGACGACCACAGGGGATTCGTCCTCGCTGTGCCTGGCAATGCCGATCACTTCATACACGTTTCCCTTAAAGTGGCGGTAACGGCCACAGGGGATGGTCTGGATAGCTTCTTCGTAGGTCATATCTCCACCACCTTATCCGCTTTCAAAACCAGGATGCAGTCACAAGTCGCTCACTTTGCCCATCTCCCCCGCCCTGGTGAGTATTTCCCGCTGCAAGGCGTCAAAATCGGTCAATCCCCTCTCCACCTCAGCCAGCGTCAGATCAGCGCTGAAGAAGATGTCTTTCAGCTCATCTTCGCCTATATGCGCCTCAAGCCCCAAATACACAACGCACAGGGCTGTCTCTATCGCTACGCGCCACACCTTCCTCTTGAAGGCTTCAAGCTCTACGGGCGACTTCACATGCGAAGGATCTATTCGTGGTTTGCTGAAACCAAGCGCCTTCTCAACCCTTGTGAGCACCGCTCTGTTCGTGGGCTTATCTGTGTTCTTATTCACATAGGCGCTCACGGCATCGGCCAAAGGAGGAAGCTCATACCCTCTGTCCAATAGTGGCCCTGCGACCAACAGCCATGCATGAGGCATGTCATCCTTCATCGCTTCTTCGATTATAGCGTCTCTGTTTATTGCGTTCCGGGGTAATGGTATCCTGCGCGGGTTTACTTTTTTCTTCACTGTTCTCTCCAAATTCGTTCAAGTCTTTAAAGTTTTAATATATCTGGCGGTATGATATAATGATTTCAGCCAAAGTTATGATCGGAGGCTGATTCATATGAAAAGTACTGGTATCGTCAGGAAAGTTGACGAGCTTGGACGGATTGTTATCCCCATTGAGATGCGCCGCACACTCGGAGTCGATAACCGTGATCCGATTGAAATGTTTCTCGATGGAAAGAACATCATTCTCCGAAAATATGCGCCGGGCTGCGTATTCTGTGGAAACCCGAAGGAAAACATCGAATACGCAAGAAAGCGAGTATGCCGGGATTGTATAAGAGGTATGTAGTCGCTGGAGTTCATTATACTCCAGCGGTTTTTGTTTGTAAAACAGAAAAAACTTCCGCACCGTCACCCCAAAATGTGAGGTGGGGATTAGTTTCCTTACAGGCTATTTACATAAATTCTAAATTCTTCTTTTATGTAAACCATCATTTTCTTAATAAACCAGCCTATCTTTTTATGAACGTCTGCAGATTGGATGAATATGCATCATTTCAGGTTATCAGTTCTTGAAATCTTGGGGCCGCTTTGATATAATACATTCATAAATTTTGGGAAAGAGCAGGCAAGTACAGCCCGCGGCACAAGGGACTCTTATATCCGCCCTTTTTCCCTGACAATAAAACAGATGAAGTGGTCCCGTGTATGGGCCGCTCTCCACTTTTTTGTAATGATGAGGGAGGGAATGCAGGATGGAAAATGAGAAGAAAAAACGTGACCCGCGCAACGCGATCATGATCGTGCTCATTATCGTAGCCGCCGCGGCAATCGCGGTGGCGGTCTGGGCACTGTCCACGCGGAGTGCCGCTCCGGCGCCCGCGCCGCGCCTCACTCCAAAGCCGACACCGACGGAGGAGCCGCTGACGAAGACCATCGCCCTGCCGCAGTTTGCGTGGCTGAACCTGAAGGCGGACACCACCGAGCAGACGCTGACCTTTGATAACCCGCAGCGAAACTTCGCCCACTTCCGCGTCTCTCTCGTCCTGGACGGGGAAACGCTGTGGGAGTCTGAACTGCTGGCCCCGGGCGAGACCTCGAAGCCCGTGGTACTCTCCAAGCCCCTCGCGGCAGGCGAGTATCAGATCGAGCTCTGTTACGCCTGCTTCTCCGATGCAGAGGGGACACAGACCCTCAACGGGGCGCGAAGCCCTGTCAGACTGGTGGTGGAGTGAGATGCGAAGGACAAAGCCAATTGCCTGTGCCCTGATCGCGGCGGCGCTGTGCATGAGACTGCCCGCGGTTTTCGCCGAAGAAATTATTGAGGAAACGGAGATTGAGATGGAGTTTCTGGAGGAAGCGCCCGCGGCCGAGGAGGAAATCTATCTGGAGGAAGTGCTTTTCCCAGAGGATGAACCCTTTGAACCGGAGCCCGAACCCCAGCCGGAAACAGAACCGGCGCCTGAAGCAGAACCCGCGCCGGAAGCGAAGAACGGTTCGCTCTTTACCCTCTACACGCCGGAGGACATTGCCATCACCTTCGGCGTGGAGACGCAGTCCGTCGGCTTTGCGTCCGTGTCGGACGTGGCAGACATGCCCGAGGGTGCGCGCATCATGCTCTATATCGATGGCCCCGCCTTTGTGAATGTGGACGATGCGGACGAGACCATCCCGCTCTCCATCACCGACGCGGAGGGAAACAACGTGATCTACCTCTGGGATGAATTCACGGGAGAGCGGACGGTGGAGCTCTTTATTCATGTCGGTGCGGAGGACTGGGCCCGCGTGGCCCTCGGAGGCTATGTCGCAACGATAAATTACCGCGCCGCGGTGGAATAATAATTGTACAAAGGAGGAGAAAAACTTATGAAAAAACTGCTTGCAGTCCTGTTGGCGCTGACGCTGCTGCTGAGCTTGGGCGTCACGGCATTTGCGTCGGATTTGGAATTTAAATCGCATGACTACACGCAGGGTGATCAAGAACCAATGACACAGTTAATCTGGACGGAGAAAAAGGGCGCGTCCTGGACACTGAACATACCGGCTGAATTTCAGTTGCCTTATCAAAACACGGTCCTCCCTCTGGTCACTATAACCAATGTACAGAACCTTGGAGAGTCGCAGATGATACTGGCCCTCGTCGGCGGCAACGGTGAATATTTGGTCAGAACAGGTTCCGGTATAGGTTCCGCTTTCATGGCTTACAAGATCCAAATTTACGAATGGACAGAAGAAAGGCATTTGGTGGAAGAGTTTGATCCCACAGACACAAGCCGTATGGGCGTGGTCGCCAAGTATGAGAGAGACGAACTGATCCCCTATGGCATTGTGATCGCTATCGATGAAAATCATTGGAATAGTGCCACTCCGTCAGGCAGATATGAAAGCACGCTTATCTATACCTCCCTCTTGGAAAATATTGAATAAACCAAAAAAGCCCAGAAAGGAGACCACAACATGAAAAAACGCATTTCCCTGCTGCTGGCGCTGGCGCTTCTGCTCAGCCTCGGCAGCGCAGCCCTGGCGGAAGGCACGGGCAACAGCCACACTTATACAGATCCCGAAAACGATCATACTACCCTGGAGCAGAAGATCACCACCACCATTCCGGACAACAAGCTCACATGGTATCTGGAAATCCCATCCGATGTCACCATCACCCAAGGCGGCTACGGCGGATGCAAGAGTCTCGGAGATGTCAAGATTATCGTGGACAGCGGAGAGCTGAATGTCAATCAGAAGATCGAAGCCACGCTGACCTATGACGGGGTGTTGACCGATATAGAGAACGTCGACAATAAGATCAACTATCTGCTCAGCGATAAGAACGACGCTTCCGAAGAAGAGGATAACGCATTGAAAACCGCCACAGCCTACGTTGTAGGAACGAAGACGAAGACCGCCGAAACCTATAACGCCCCGGACGCATGGGTCATAGAGGACACCTGGGACGCGGCGGAAAGCGGAGATTACGCGGGAACGGTCGTCTATTCTTCCAAGCTTGTCGAAACGGACGCATAAGGGAAAGGAGAACACAATGAAAAAACTACTCAGCTTCCTTTTGGCTCTTGCGCTCCTGTCCGGCCTGAGCGTCATCGCCTTTGCCGACGGGGAGTCGACCGGGGGAAATCAGACCGTTAATGCGCACATCACCGGCGATCCCTCCTGGGTGCTGGTGATTCCCGCGGATCAGACCATCGAATTTATGGCCGAAGAGACCGATATTGTCCATGCCGACTGCTCGATAGACAATCCAAAGCATATCCCGGCCGACTGCACCATCAACGCCTCGCTCACACACACCGGGAACTTTACCCTGAAAACGGACGAAAGCAAGACCATCCCCTTCACGCTCAATGCCTTCGACGAAGAAGTCGCCACGGGCACGCCGGTAATTGTCTCCCAGTATTGGAGCGACACAAGAGGCAACCATTGCTACGCCGAATTCAATATTGTGATCTCCAGAGATAGTTGGAAGAGCGCGGAACAGGGCGGTACTTACACCACACCCGTCACCTATACCTCTGAGCTGGTCGATCATATCGTTGACCCGGCGGACGGCGGCACCGACCGCAGTTAAGCTGCTTTTACAAAAGGAGCGGGATGCCCCATGAAAAGAATACTGTGCGCCCTGCTCCTTTGCAGCCTTTTGTGTGCGCTGATGCCTGACGCCTTTGCCGACGGGGTGCAGCAGGTTTCCCTCAGCATCCCCTGCACCGTGACTGTGGACGTGGGCGAGTACGGCAAGGTCTACTCAAACAGCACAACCTGGATCGGCCCAAGCATTGGTTCCTTTCAGGTCTGGCCCGGCACGCGGGTGAGCTTTCTGATTACCCCGGACACGGGCTATGTGGTCAATGTCCTGCTGCTCTCTGGCAGGGACGTGCGCGAGGACCTGCGCTACGGCTTGTACGGCACCGTTATCGAACATAACGAAACGCTGGTGGTGCGCTTTGAAAAGAGTACCACACCGCAGCCGGACTCCGCTTGTACCATTGTCGTGGATGCGGGCGCACATGGAAAGGTACAGACCTATAGCAACGGAAGCAGCCACGACACTCACGATTTACAAATTTATACGGACGAAATCGGCGTATTTTCAGTGCTGGTCAACGACTTCATACCCTTCGTCATTCAGCCGGACAAGGGCTACAAGGTCGCGGAGCTGTCGCTTGACGGTGAGGATATGCGCGCTGAGCTGCGCGGCACGGCATACTCCTTCGTTGCCGAGCATGACTCGGTAGTGATCGTGCGCTTTGAAGAAGACCCGTCGCCGTCGCCGTCGCCGCCCGCCGCAGAGCCGCTCACAATACGTGTTGACATTGGAAGAAACGGGCGTGTGCTGTGCTTCGATGACGGAAGCCTCCCTGACGACCATTATCTTGACATATATGAGGACACGATCATCAGCTTCCAGGAGTGGCCCGGAGATTATGCCTTTTTCTTCTTTGTGCCGGATGATGGCTATATCATTACCGTCTGCTTGGTCAACGGTGTGGATATGCTGGATCAGGTCAAATACTTTTCGGTACCCGCCGAGCTCAGCGCGCCGCGGCAAAAGACCTCCGACGCATATGCCGTCAGGCTTGGGGCAGAGCCTGTCACTGGCACTGCCGCAAAACGGATGAACAGCTTCAGTCCGCGTACGGACGGTGAGGCTGTTGTCTCTAAGCCCGGCTTCTATTACTTTGTCGCAACGCGCGATTCCGAGATCGTGGTACGCTTCGGAAAACCTGCTTCGCCAAGCCCGACGCCGACGCCGACATCAAGCCCGACGCCGACGCCGACACCCACGCCAACACCAACACCAAGTACAAGTCCTACACCGACGCAAACACCAACACCCACGCCCAGCACGAGCCCTACACCCACACCGGGTACGAGCCCTGTGCCAAGTCCGATTCCAACTCTCTGGCCCACCTCGACTCCTTCCCCGTGGACGACGCCCGTTCCCACGACTCCGCCGTGGCAGGTGACACCGCCTTACGGCCCCAAGACCGGCGACGAGAACACTGTAGGCACATGGGCTACATTGCTGCTTGTCAGTGCAGCAGCTCTTCTGGTACTCTCCCGAAAAATCCATAAGCCGCACACAGATCAGGCACAGAAGCGCAATTAACAGATTAACCGCGAAAGACCAATGTAAGCGTCAAGCTTTGGCACGCTCCTTCTTTCCGGCCTTGCAGGAATCCGGAGCATTTTGCGGGAGCATAGCTTCAACCCAATCTTCGCCGTTTGCAGCCATTTTAGGAGCTTCGGTGAAGATGTAGGTGAGATAGGCATCCCTCCATTTTCTTGAGCACCCCTTTCGTACTAACTCGCACTAGCCAGGGCTAGATAGCACCTGTTAGCACTAAAATGGGCGCTATTTGCAATTGGAGTATACCTCAACAGCCCGCCCGGGTCTACGCGCGTAATATTTGACGCTTACCACATAATCATTAAATTCAGATGTTATGTAACCCGATAAGTTAAATAAACCAGCCTATCATTCTCAGTGATAGACTGGTTTTAATTATTCTGCGCGTGTTGCTCGATCAGTCTTTGTTTCGAGCTGATTTTTACCAGATATCAATCGCGCCGGTTTCTTCGCCTTTGACCCAGTAGTGCTTGTTCTGGTCAATGCGAACGTAGACCTTGTCTACTTCGCCGACCAGCGTTTTGACTGCGTCAACCGTTATCTCGCCGCCGAACGGAGACTGGAGGATGACGGTAGGGGCCACAGGAGTTTTCTTCTCCGCCTTCGGAGCGGCAGGCACATTTTCCTCAGATTTCTTCGCCGCAGTGGACTTTTTCGGTGTATGACAACATTTTTTCATTGACCGTGCCCTATCTATAAGTTATTATTGTGTCTATAAGAGAGGAGGCGCATGTGCGATGACAATCTACATGGGTGCGATAGTGCTGACGGAGCTGCTGATGCTCACCATGTCGCTGCATGTCCTCCATTACCCTGGCTTTACACGGGTAGAAAAGCGCTGGTATCTGTACACGTTCATTGCGATCTTTTTTTGCGCTGGCGCTGAGTTCATCTCTGTCCATTTCGACGCGCGCGGCCCCGCTTTCGTAGTCCCTCTGACTATCCTGGACTTGACGCAGTTCTCCCTTTCGCCGCTGCTGCCGGTGTTTTTCGTCGGCGCGCTCGGCATGAGACGGCAAGCTACTGTCGCCGGAGCGTTCTTTTGTATCCATGCGCTGGTGGAGATCGTTTCCGCTCCGTTCGGCTGGATTTTTTATTATAACTCGGCGGGCAAATATATCCGTGGGGATTACTATATCATCTACGAGGCGTTTTACGTCATCAGTCTCGTATTCCTGATCGTCTGTTTGGTAATGGTCGGCAAGCGCTTCAAGCGGCGCGACCTCTTCACCATCATCATGGTATTTGTGGTGATGGTCGCAGCAATCATCCCACTGATCATATTCAAGGTCTATGTCGACTATCTCGGCATCGGCCTGTGCGCGGCCCTGTGCTTTATCTACTACAACGACCTCATTCAGGATGACATCCAGGAACAGCTTGTCGAAAATCAGAAGAAAATACAGGACATGCAAGCGCACACCATTTCCGGCATGGCCAACCTGATTGAGAGCCGGGATCTGGAGACTGGCGAGCACGTGACGCGCACCAGCCAATACGCCCGGACGCTGGCGGAGTGCGCAAGACGGGACGGCGTATATGCCGACGCGCTGGATGACCGGTTCATCTCCACCCTCTATATGCTGGCACCGATGCACGACATCGGAAAAATCGTCGTGCCGGACCGCATTCTGAAAAAGCCGGGAAAGCTGACAGAGGAGGAATTTGAGCAGATCAAGCGCCACGCCTCCGAGGGCGGCAGGGTTGTGCGCGAGGTGCTCAGCGGCGTCACAGATGAGGAATATGTTGCGCTAGCGTCGGACATTGCCGCGTATCATCATGAGCGCTGGGACGGCACGGGCTATCCGACTGGCCTTAAAGGCGAGGCCATCCCCCTCTGCGCACGTATCATGGCGTTCGCGGATGTGTACGACGCACTGATTTCCGAGCGCTGTTATAAAAAAGCCATGTCGAAGGAAAACGCCTTCGAGATCATAAGGCAGGAAGCGGGCACACATTTTGATCCAAAACTAGCCGAAGTATTCCTGCATCACAGGGAGGCGTTTTGACGATGACTTTTTATACGGGTCTGACGATCCTCGTCGAACTGTTCATGCTGGCCATGATAATCCATGTTATGCGGTATTCCGGCATTTCCAAATCGCAGAGAGCATGGTTTCTGGTGACCTTTCTTGCCATCATGCTGTGCGCTGCCGCGGAATATGCGGTCCACTGTGGCGTTTATGATCCGAAATACGCAAGCGCGCTAACAGTTGTCACCGTGCTGCAGTTTTCCATCGCCCCGTTGCTTGGCATCCTTTTTTCTGGCGCGCTGGGGCTGCCCAACCAGCGGAAGGTCACAATCGTCTTCCTCTGTGTAAACCTGATCGTCGAAACCGCCGCCGCGCCCTTTGGCTGGATATTCTATTTTAACGAGGCGGGATATTCCCGGGGGCCGTATTTCATTATCTACACCGTGTTTTATTTTTTCAGTTTGGCCTATCTGCTCGTCAGCCTGGTTCGGGTCGGCAAGCTGTTTCGTCAGCGGGACACGGGAACGATCGTCATGCTCCTGGTGCTCCTGGCCGCCGGCATTCTACCGATGACCGTATACAAGATCAACATTACCTATATGGCCGTCGCCATGGCCGCGAGCGTGAGCTATATTTACTACAATGACTTGATCCAGCAGGACATTCAGGCGGAGCTCGTCGCCGACCAAGAGCGGATGTCCCGGATGCAGGAGCACATCATCTCGGGGCTTGCCAACCTTATCGAGAGCCGGGATCTGGAGACCGGAGAGCATGTGGCGCGAACCAGCGCCTATGTCCGGGCTCTGTCGGAATCTGCCAGGGCGGACGGCACCTACACGGATCAACTGGACGATGCGTTCATCTCCCGGATGGTCAGGGCCGCGCCGCTGCACGACGTTGGAAAGATCGTAGTGCCCGATCATATCCTCAAGAAGCCCGGGCCGCTGACGGAAGAGGAATTCGAGCAGATGAAGCGCCACGCCTCCGAGGGCGGTAGGGTCGTGCGGGAGGTGCTCGGCGGCGTCACCGACGAGGAATACTTGTCGTTCGCGTCGGACGTTGCCGCCTGCCACCATGAGAAATGGAATGGCAAAGGCTATCCCAACGGGCTTTCCGGCGAGGCCATTCCTCTGTCTGCGCGGATCATGGCGATCGCCGATGTGTATGACGCCCTGATCTCCGAGCGCTGCTATAAAAAAGCTATGTCCCCGGAAAAGGCGTTTGAAATTATCCGTAAGGAATCTGGCGCACAGTTCGATCCGAACCTTGCCCAGGTGTTCCTCAAGCACAGGAATCAGTTTACGGATATGTTTCCGGAAAAGGACGACGCGGTTTGAAAAAGCGACTCATTGCATTCTCTCATAATGCGCAACCAGCCCGTATCACACACTGACTTCAGTGCGTTGATACGGGCTGATTCCATTTCTTACCAAATATCCTTATCGCCGGCTTCGTCGCCTTTGACCCAATAGAGTTTGTTCTGATCGATGCGTACGTAAACCTTGTCCACATCACCGACCTTGGAGAGGATCTGCTCCGCCGTGACCTCGCCCCCGAACTCAGACTGGAGGATGATGGTGGGCGTAGCCGCCGCAGCCTTCTTCGGGGCGTACTTCTTCGTGGCAGCCTTCTTTGCCGGAGCTTTCTTCTCTATCGGGGCAGCAGGAGCCTCTACAGGAGCAGCGGCTTCAGCGGTCACGGTTTCAGCTGGCTTCTCGGCGGCAGCCTTCTTTTTCGCTTGAGATTTCTTCGGCGGAGTTTTCTTCTCTACCGTAGCCGCGACGGGGGCGGCAGCGGCAGCTTCCACAGCGATGGGCTCCTCGGCTGCTTTCTTTCTGCTCTTCTTCTCTACCGGGGCATCGACGGGAGCGGCAGCCTCAGCGGGCTTCTCGGTGGCAGCCTTCTTTTTCGCCGGAGCTTTCTTCTCTACCGGGGCATCGACGGGGGCGGCAGCCTCAGCGGGCTTCTCGGCGACAGCCTTCTTTTTCGGCGCAGCCTTCTTCGCCGGGGTGGCCTTCTTTTCCGTTGCGGGAGCAGCGGCGGCCACTTCTTCCCCATACACCTCTTTGATCTTGGCTGTCATCTTGGGACTGAGTTTGATTCTGCCTGCTTCAATCTCGGAGATCGCATTGCTGCTGACGGCGAGCGACCTTGCAAGCGCGGACTGCGTAAGATTGTATTTTTCGCGGAGTTCTTTGATTGTCATAATTGTTCCTCCAATATTTGTGTGGATATGTAATACGGGTGAGATGTCAAGAATTATTCTGGTTGTTACATCTGACTACATTTGGGCAGATTCAAGCAGCGGAAATATAATGAGTAGTTTCTCGCTTATGCAAGCTAGACATATGATACGTACATCTCATCACCGCCATGACCTCCCTGCTGGGGAAAAAGAAGTTCGAGGAGCTTCTCGGCGCGCTGACCTACAAGCCGCGCGGCAAGCCCGCGCTGGTTCGTTTCAGGATAAAACTGCTTTCTTACAAGCTCTCCATGGTGTTGAGGAGGCTCTGGTAGCTGTCGACATCGTGATAGACTACGTCCTCCGTGGAGAGGTCGGCGAACAGCTTCTTGGCGCATTTGATTTTCGCCTGCTCGATTGGTTTGAGGTTCAACGTCTCCATCGTGCCCTTGGTCTCGGCAATGAAGAAGATGTGCTTCACCGTACCCTTGTTGAAGGCGATCGCCCAGTCAGGGGAGTAGTTGCCTACGGGCGTGGGGATGGAAAAGCCCTTCGGCAGTTTGGCGTAGACACAGACTTCTTCCGCGAGGTCCATGTCCTCCGCCATGCGACGTTCTACGCTCTTTCCGTCCTTGGCATAGCCGTCAGCAAAAACATACTCCTGCACATTCTTCTTCAACAACATGTAAGTGTCGCTCCCATTGTTCGTATCAAAAGATCAATGAGAATGTAAGTTGGCATAGTAACGATCCAATGATGTTTTTCTACGGATCCCGCTTCTTGCATTCTCCTCTGTTTCCTGCTAAAATCAACGTATCCAGTTTCCCGCCCCGGGGAGGAAAAGCCAATGCCAACAGAACAAGAAAAACGCCTCCAACGCTGTTGTTTCACCGGCCAGCGTCCGGAAAAGCTCACGGAGGCTCCGGAAGCCGTGCAGCAATGGCTCAAGGAACAAAGCTGCCATCGCCGACATCTCCTCCGCGGAGCTATATGTGCTACTGATCATGCACAAGGGTAGCGGTCAGGAACACGGAGGAGAACGGCAGAGCCAACGGTGTTCGGCTGCTAAGTGCCCAATCCGGAGCGGTTCGGCGTGGTGGCTTTTGATGAGAAAGGTCGCGCCATATCCATTGAAGGAAAGCCGAAGCAGTCGAAGAGCGACTATCGTGGTATGCTGTATCCAGGATAGAACTACTCGGAAGGAGAGAGAAAAATGTCAACTGATAAAGAACTGTATGAACGAGCGAATCCGGTTTCCAAAACGGCCATAACAACACTGGCTCAAAGAGCGGCTGCAGGATATGAAAAGGCCGCCGAGATTCTTAAGAGACTCGATGTTGATATGGAATACTACAAGAACAGTGCCGTTACAGACGAGCGCATACGTAATGTCGGGATACTGATTCACGAGCTTCGGCATGTGGCTATGAACAGGACCATTGAGGAAACCGGAATCGATAACATTTTTGACTTGCCATGCGGGTACTCTCAACGTGTCTTTGAAATGCTGGAACTTGGTAAGACTTATGTTGGTGGTGATCTTCCGGCTGTAATCAACAGCTTTGTACCCGTGGTAAATGAGATGCTTACCGACGAAGAGAAAAAGAAGGTTGCCTTTAAGGTGACTGATGTTACCAGCTATGAATCTCTGGAAAAAGCTGTAGAACATATTGACGGCCCTGTCTGTATACCGATGGAAGGCCTGACGGTATACCTGAACAAAGAAGAGAAAACAAGGCTTATTTCCAATATGAAGCGGCTGCTGACCCAAAAAGGTGGTTGCTGGCTTGCTGCTGATGTCGAGACAATGTCATATTATCGTGCCGGAATTGGCACCTTTGCTGAGAGCAAGGAAGAGGCACAGCAGATGATTAAAGCATTTTTAACTGCTTTTTCCACGCAGTCAGACTCGGATATCTTGGGAACCGTCCTCATGGAAAGGAAAGATAAAAATGCTTCGGACTTGAGCGGAGGATTTGATCTTGATGCCATGGAGAAGGTATACAACGCTTATGGTCTCAAAGTGGAGAGGATACCCTATTACCGCGATGATCTTGAACTGAAGACGTTCTCAAAGCTTACCCCAGAGCAGATTGCAAAGCTTAAAGCGCTCATCAGGCAGGTACACATCTGGAAAATTACTTCCGATCCCAACGTGTCAATCGATGCTTCCAAACAGAACTCTTATGAGGAAGGGGATTTTTCTTCCACATTTCGCAATGCCTCGGGCAGGCTGCAGATCAAGCTTTGCGGAAGAATTGATTCCATTACGGCTCCTGTATTCTTAAAAGCCTGGGAGGAGGAAGTCAAAACGGGCAAGGTTGATTCCGTGGTAACCGACTGCGCAGATCTCAAATACATTTCTTCGGCGGGGCTCAGAGTTCTCTTAATCATCAAAAAGTCACTTCCGGGAAATGAGTTAATTCTTCACAATGTCAATGAGCCTATCATGGAAATACTTGATACCACTGGGTTTTCCGATCTGTTTACAGTAGTCGCTGAGTGATTCCCGAGAACCTTCCGAGACCGCTGAAAAAGAACCTGCATATTATGATGACTTCTGGGATTTTGAAGATGCAGAGGATTATTGGGAGAAACATCACTAAGGAGCAAAAACATGAAAAAGACTCTGATCATTTTGCTTACGCTGCTCATGGGATTCGCCGCATTGGGTGCCGCAGAGGACATCGAATTATCCGAGGTCACAGGCGCTCCGGGTCAGATCGACGAAACGTCCGTGCGCCAGAAGTACCGACAGCTCACGCTGAATCTGATCGAAAGGGGCCTCACCATCACCACTATGGAGAGCTGTACCTCAGGCCAAATCGCCTCACTCATTACCGATACGGAGGGTGCCTCCGCCATCTTGAAGGGTGCCTTTGTGACCTATTCCAACGAGGCCAAGGTGCGCCAGGGGGTGCCTGCTGATATCATCGATATCTATGGCGTCTATTCTCCCCAGTGCGCCATCGCTATGGCGGAAGCCTGCCGCACTGCCTTCGAGGCGGACATTGGTATCGGCATTACCGGCAGTTTCGGCAATGTGGATCCCAATAACCAGGACAGCAAGCCCGGCGAAGTCTTCTTCGCCATCGCTACCCGGGACGGCACCCGCCCTTACCACTGCACCGTCCCGCCTCAGAGTTCCCGCCTGGCCTATAAGCTATACATGGCTGACGTGATCGCAGACCAACTACCTTAGAGCCTGACTTTCGGAATCAAACAGAGAATCCGCGACTGGCTGTTTGCGCAGAGCAAGTAAAGTGCTTCCCTTCTTGCGCTGCTTCTCCCCTGCTTGTCCTACAATCGTCATTTCTTATTGCTCCACCAATAAATACTTGAATTTGTTGGAGAGCAATTATGCCATGTTTCGCGGTTGCCACGCCATGGGCGAGCGAAACGGCAATTTAATCACTATTGATGTGCCTGCATTCGACGCTGTCTTGATTCAAGATTGAATTGGCACATCAACAAAACATAAAGACTGAAAGGCTGCAAGCAAGGGGCTTTTGTCCATATACCGAGTCATGAGCGCTTGGGCGCGCCTTTCGTGGGGCCGCATTTGAGGTGAAGAGCTATGGTATCGAATTATTTTTTACAGAACTGGACGCTGATCCTGATTTTGCTTGCATTTACGGCAGCACTCAAAATGACGGTTTTTCTAGACAGAAAGACCATTCAACGCATGTATGTTCTGATCGGGCAGATCTTTTTTCTTTCTATCATCGTATATTTGGAGTTCCAGCTGGGCGATCTCGGCACGCACAGGACGCTGCGGCTCGTTTTGATGGCGGTAAGATACAGCGCGACGCCATTTATCATTGCACAGGTTATCTATACCCTGGTCAAGAGATTTCGCCCGTTTATTTTCATCCCCGCGATTATCCTTGCGCTCATTAACTTCAGTTCCATCTTTATAAACTCCGTGTTCAGCATCGACGACGCACACAATTTTCATCGCGGGCCGCTCGGTTTTCTCCCCTTTGTTGTGGCCGGTTTGTATTGTGTCTTTCTGGTTTATATTCTGATAAAACGCAGCAACAAAAAATCGACTGAGATCATTCCTATCGTCTTTCTCTGCTTTGCCCTGTTCTCGGGCCTGGTTCTGCCGTTTGTGTACGGCAAGGCTTACGCGCATATCTTCTGCTCGATCATCGCCATTGCGCTCTTTGTTTACTATGTCTTTCTAATCCTCCAGCTCACGACGATCGATACGTTGACGGGTCTTCTCAACCGTCAGGCCTTCTACGCCGATATAGGCCGCAATCCGGAGAATATCACTGCCCTGCTGTCGCTCGACATGAACGGTCTCAAAACCATCAATGACACCGGCGGTCATGCAGCGGGTGATGATGCGCTGGTCACGCTTGCGGTATGCTTCACCCGTGCGCTGAAGCGCGGACAGTCATGCTACCGGGTCGGCGGGGACGAATTCGTGATCGTCTGCCGCAGGGCTTCCCGGAGCGAAGTTATGAAACTTATAGAGCGCATAAAAAACGCTGTCGCCGAAACGAAATACAGTTGTTCCATCGGGTACAGTTATCGCTCGGACGCGGGGGAATCGGTCGATGACCTGCTCCAAAAGTCAGACGAAATGATGTACGCGGATAAAGCACAATACTATACAGACTCCCGACAGGACAGACGCCGCAGACAGCCCGCTTTAGAAGCCAGATAAAAGAGCCCTATATGCTTGCATCCTGTTTCCTTCCCATTTGAATAGATGACAGACAATGCTCCATAGTAGATAAACCGTCTCAATAAAGACAGAAAGGGCTATACGAATGCAGACTGCTGACATATGCAGGGCAAATAAGGATACCTTCGGAGAAGTACGGACCTTCTACCACTCCCTTATTGATAACCTGAATCCGGAGTGGCGCTATGTCGGCTGGAAAAAGGATATATTTCCGTCTCCGGAGTTCCTTCGCACTTCTATAGACAACGGCTGTCTTTACATCTGCCGTGATAAAGAACGAATAGCGGGGGCAATGGTTTTGAACCACGAATACAATGAAAGCTATAAAAACTGCCACTGGCATACTGCTGTGGATGATTCGGAGCTTCATGTGATCCATGCCCTTGGCGTCCATCCGGATTATCATCGTAAAGGATACGCAAAAGCACTGGTACGGCATTCCATCGCCATTGCGCGAGAGGCCGGAATGAAAACCATACGGCTTGATGTGCTTGACGGAAACATCCCTGCGGAGAATCTGTATCTGGGAATGGGCTTTCGGTATTTAACAAACGTGCAGATGTATTATGAGGATACAGGATGGACAGCCTTCAGACTGAATGAATATGTGCTTTAAGGGTGTTTCAAATTTCATTTTCTCATGTCTCCTATAGAAAACGAAATGATAAAAACTGCCTTTCTTCCGTATAAAAAACCAGCCCATCACTGCCGAAGTTATCATCCCTGACAGTAACGGGCTTTTTTTAGATTTTTACGATTTCTTCCGTTTCTTCTTCCTCCAACGGATAGATGCCGTATTCGCAAGGAACCGCTCTCCCATCTGCAATCCAGACGGGATTGGTGGCATCTGTGCCGAGCCGCCCGTTTTCTGTCAGGTAGAGCTTTTGAGTTTCGCCGGACACGTAGCAGACGGTGTCTCCATCGTGGAGTTCCGTTCCGTTGCGGTCGTAGTAATGTAACTGGCCATCAATGAATCGGATCATTGTTCTCACCTCCTGGTGCTATTAATCGCTCTGAAAACGATACATAGCAAGAGGAAATATTCTCCGGCTCTTAAATAATGGTGTTTCAGTTGCAGCGTGGATCATACCAAATTCTTATGCTGGCTTTTTCGCGTTCCTCTTGCCATCAAACTTGTTCTCATACATGTTTTTATCTGCACGGCGTACCACATCACTGACCGATTCGTCCTCCTTTGGATCGTAAATGGCCATGCCTCGGGCAACATTTATTTTTTCCCAAGCGTCCGAGTTATGCTTACGCTTTTCCTCGCACTGCCGATCAAAGCAGCGCAGCAATTCATCTCGGTTCTGGAAATCTCTGTCCATAAGGATAGCTGCGAACTCATCTCCACCAATGCGGAATACCGGACTGTGTTCATATACATCGCAGATAATCTCGGCTGTTTCTTTCAGATAGATATCGCCTTTGTCGTGTCCGTTCTGATCGTTTATTTTCTTCAGATCATTACAGTCAAAGATACACACGGCAAATTTCAAGCCTTCTCCCGCCCCGTCGATTTTGCTTTGAATATCTCTAACGCAGATATCAAATGCGCCTTTGTTGTGAAGGGATGTCAGCGCATCGGCATAAGCCAGGTCATTGAGATCTGTTATGTAGTTTTTAAGATTCGCAGTTACCCTCTTGAATGTGTTCGTCAGGGCACCGATCTCATCGTCTCCATTGTAATCCAGCTTGTAGTCATAGTTTCCCTCGTCAATCTGCTCTGCCACTTCTGTAAGCTCCTGGAGTGGCCTTGTAATTTTTTGGGTATAATGCTGGAATAAAAAGATGAAAACAACCAGTAGGGCACCAAACGCAATAAGAAGGTTATGTATCCACTGATGCCAGGAAGCGTTAATCTCATCCACGGGGACGGAAACATTTAAATGATCACCGTTGACAAGAGGCAGCCATACCGCCATTTTCTCAATACCATTATAGTTGTAGTGGACAAGTGATTGTGCGTTAAGAAGACCGTCTGGTACTGTCGGCACGTTCTCCATGACTGTGACATCCATATGAGGATGATAGACGAGCATGCCCTTATCATTATTTACAAAGGCGTACCCATTTTCATACAGCTTGATATTATTCACCTGCTCTGCCAGCGCTGTGTAGTCAAGCTCTATGCCAATAACGCCGACAAATCGTCCATCCAGATAGACCGGGATGTTGTAAGAGATCACGCGGACATCCAAATTGTCCGTAATATATGGTGGAAGCCAGACGGCCTTGCCTTCAAACTTTGGAACGGTAAACCAAACCAGGGTCGTGGTGTCCTCGGTATCGTACAGCGTAATGTCTGTGACCTCATGTTCTTTGAACCCTTCACCGTCAAGGTCTACAAACCAAAAGCCCTTCACGTTTTTCGAGACAGTGGGGTCTATCCGATAATAATATGTCTTGACTCCGTTTGTCTTGACCATGACTTTTTTGAAAAAGTCGCTCACGCGATCAAGATGTGCCTGCAGTTTGACATCATCGAGCCCATCCATGTCTTTTTCAACGTATGCAGAAATAGCTCTTACGTTCTGCTCCAGATCTTCAAAGTAATCGTTAAGGTTCCTTTGTCCTGCCTCACAGAGAAGGCGAAGCATCTGTTCCGAGCTCTGCATTCCGATGTTCCTAATCGCTACCACGCCAAGTATCGCCGCGATAAGCATCGTAATAACGATAGCGCCTATCGTTAAGGCTGTTATTTTTGTCCTTATAGAGTGCAAATGCATTACACGATTCCTCCGCCATTTCATCAGTTACTTAAGGCTGCCTGACCTGATACACCTCATCGTTTTTCAGCTTCTTCCGGGCCTTGTCTTTCCTTCCATGCACGGACACCAACAACCAGTTTCTCGGCATCGCCCTCTTTAAACAATGCCGCCTTGAGCGTTACCTGTCTGGGAACACCTTTGATGATAAGGCGATAGTCAATATTGAAGCTTCCTCGCTGCCGGATCTCGCGCAGTACGTTTTCCATGGTCACCTGTTCCTGGAAACGTTCTCTGTCTTCGGGATAGCAATACGTAAATGCGTCTACATATGCCTGCCCGAAGAAATCCACTCCATCCTTTGCCGCCCCAAGGCTGTCAAAATCCTCCGATGAGCTGTATTCAACATAATTTCCGGTCATCGGATCAACTGTGAACAGCGTAAGGTATCCATCGGAAAGGGCCATAACCCTTACCATGGTCTCACGTTCCCTCTGCAATTCCTCATATTGCCCTTTCTGTTTCATGTGCGAATCAATAATGCTGATGCCCAGGATGATTCGATTGCCGCCCCTCATCCTTGTGATCTTCATATTGACGTACATTGGTGTTCCAGTATCGATCAGGCGATATGTGGTCGTAAATACACCTTGGGTGTCCAGATCGCGGAGAACATTCTCTTTTGTAAACAATTTCAGGAATGGCTCCCTATCCTCCTCATAGATGCGAGTCATCGTATCACGCCTAGCAGATTCAAAGAAATCCACGCCTTGACGCACTATCGACATTTCCTCGCCGCCGACCTGTGAAGCGTACTCGGTGTAGTCGTTTGTATCCAGGTCGATCACGAACAGATTGTAGTAGTCAGCTGCAAGTGCCCTTGCTATGTCCGCATAGGTTGTGTTTTCATCCGGGGGCGTGATGGAAAGAACGGCAATGGCAACCGATTCCGTCCCCGTGACCGGATTCACGGAGATTCTCCGTACGAAAGAGTGAACTGTTGAGCCGTCATCCATTTCTTCATCAACAAACGCACGATTGCCATTATTCCGGCATTGTTCGACAGCCTTCATAAAGGAAGATCCGGGACCTTCCTTTGGAACGGTGTACTCCGTTTCCGGATCGGACAGGTCGAACCCGAAAGCATGATTCATAAATTCTCGGAAAGCCTGATTGCTGCGGACATATCTTACTGCGTCACCGCTGCTTTTGACCTCCATAACGCCAACAGGCACTGTAACAAAGGTATTCTTTATGGCATTGTCGTCCAGATTTGCAAGGAAGGACAGGTCATAGAGGTTGACACTTCCCAAGGTATCGTAATATGCAGACTGAATCGGGTCTTCAAAACCATCCTGTATCTCTACGGTATACTTCTCCATTATCTGGGCTGGAGGCATAGGCTTCGAAAAATAGTATCCCTGAAGTTTTGAACAAGCAATTTCCTGCAGGAAGCGTGCCTGGCTCTCTGTTTCCACACCCTCACAGATCGTATCAATCCCAAGAGACGTCGCCATCTTCATCATCTCTTTTAGGATGATTTTTCCATCGTCGCTTTCATCGAGTCGTCTCATGAAGCCCATGTCAAATTTGATCAGGTCAAACTTTATGCTTTGAAGAACATCCAATGACGAATATCCGCTGCCGAAATCATCCATCCATACCTGGAATCCCTGTGCGCGAAAACGTTCAATCTGTTCCTTCATGTAATCGAAGTCGCTGCCCACCATGCTTTCAGTGATTTCGATATTGATTAGCTTCCTGTCAATCTGAGCCTCATCCACAAGTTCGCAGATCTCCTGCACAAGGTCACAGGCGTCAAAATCCGCACGGGAAAAGTTGATGGAGACGGGTACATTCTGGTTGCCATTCTGTTCATTGGTCTTTAAATCGCTCAGGACATGCTTCACCACACATAAATCCAGTCTATGGATCAGCAGGGATTTTTCCAGAATTGGAATAAACAGAGCGGGAGAGAGCAGGCCACGCACCGGGTCATCCCAACGAGCCAGCGCTTCGACATCGCAAACCTTGCCGTTGGTGGATCGGACGATCGGCTGATAATACACCTTGATCCAGCCCTCTTCAATGGCACGATCCAGGTTGTCAATGATCCCCTGACGGTTCTTCTCGACCTCCATCATATTCCTGTCAAAGAATGAACAACAGGATTTGTGGCGTTTCCTTACATTGTCGATATATTTGAGTGCATGCTTCGCATGGTCAAGCGCTTTGCCAAGATCTATATCTTCACTGACAGGTGCAACTCCGATCTGCAATTCCGTGATGTTGCCATGTGTATCCCTTCGTATGATTGAATTGGCTTCATTAAGCCTGCGCGACAGCTCTTTCTCATCATCAATTCTGGTGATGACCACAAAATGGTCATCCGAGTCTCTTGTAAGCAGAGCCTTTGGGAACTGCTCCTTCAGGGTCTTTGCTGCCCGACATAGCAATCTGTCTCCCTCATCGAACCCGTAGTTGTTATTATATGACTGCATAGAAGAAATGTTGGCATAAATGAGATAGGGAGTGCGATTTTCCGCACGCACTGTATTAATCTTTTCCTCACCGAATTCATACAGATAGTTTGTGTTCGGCAGTCCGGTCAGAGGGTCGGTATAAAAGCGGTCCTGCCGGAACATCTCATATGCCTTCACTTTGTTCAGCGTCGCCTCGCGTGTCTTCGAAAGGTTTGCATATGTGATCACCGCCAGTTCCATTCCGTCAGGCATCGTCTGCCACTTGCCGATGCCATGCATCTGCACATACTCAGGCACGGCTTCAGGATCTTTTTCCACAGAGTCCATCCTGCAGCGGAACACGATATCATAAGGGCCCCGCTGGTGGAGAAAATCGTCACTGATCTGAGATACAACCCCTACATCATCAGGGTGCATGCGCTCAAACATACCTACCTTGAGCCACGCAAGGGCATCCTCGCGGTTCAGTCCGGTATTGCGGACGAATCCGTCGGACGCGAGGATTGGCACAGCCTTATGATCTATATTCTGATAATAAACGAACGAAAGCGGACTGCTTTCATATGCTTTTTTCATGTCTTCAGGGAACTTGTACATGACAGTCTCCTTCATCTGATTTCTGCTCGTCGCTTTTTAATGATCTAATTATTTCGTTCGTCTTCATACATTCTTAGTTCCATCATCCTGACTGTGCTTGAGCGTTTCAATATAGTCCTGAAGCATACCGGAAATCGTTGTGCCGTTTTGTGCGGCATACACCTTCAGAAATCTTTTATCCTCTACCGTCACGGAAAGATTGAGGGTGGTCTTCTCAGAGCCGTTTCCAGCCGTCTTCTCACTCATAATACAGATACCTCACTTTGCTGTTATGCGCATATAATTAACTGCGCATATAATTGTACCATGCTGGCCAGCCCTTTTTCAATCCCCCAAAACGCAAAAAAAGCGCCCTGCCTCCGAAGAAGCAGAGCGCCTTGTTACCAGTTTTATTCCTCGATCTCCATCCCGCAGGTCAGGGTGAAGGTGATCCGGTCCTTTGCATGGACCGTCATGCTGTCAACCAGCGCGGCCCACTGGCCCGCGTCAAATTCGGTGTAGAGCTCCGGCAGGCCCTCGACGGTTTCGATGAAACGCTCCAGCTTCCTGCGCCGGACCATGATCTGGTTGATCCGGTCCGCCACCTCATCACGCCTGCGCTCGGTTTCTTCGTACCGGCTGACGAGCGCGTCGTAGCGCTCATTGTACTCGGTCTGGTTTTGAGCCACCCGTGCGTTCTGGGCAATTAGGTCGTTGACCGCTTTGGCGTCGATGCCCAGCTGCTCGTCCAGAATCCGGCGCTCCTTCTCCAGCGCCGTGGTGTCGCCCAGCCGGTCCTTGATGGCCGTGAGCTCCGTGACGTAAAACTCCCGGTCTGTGCTCAGCTTGTTCACCAGCCGGATGAATGCCGCCTTAACCTCGTCCTCGGTGAGGTGCGGCGTCTGGCAGCGTGTCTGGTCTTTGAACTTGGAATTGCACTGCCAGATTACCACCTTTCTATCGGCGAGGATTTTATCTCTGTCAACGAGAAGTGTGCATAAAGCGCTTCCCTTCTTGCGTTGCTTCTCACCTTTTTTCGGTCTAATCTTCGTTTTCTTAATTTTTCCTGAAAATGCACCGCCCATCAAAAGTGGTGCATTGTATCAAAACACTGTTCCTTTGCCACACCTGAAACACCGATTGATACAATGTGTCAATTCGGTGTTTCGTTTTTTTATGTGAATATTCCGGCGATCTGGTGCGGTTAGACCGCTGATGGTGGTGCAAGCATTCCGCGGAGATGGTGCATCTTCGCCGTGCGGATGGTGCGGCAGCCTTTCTGCCTCCGATGCACGTCCTGGCC